>OLGY01000019.1_pt1 | contig 159398 bp, 135 predicted proteins | sample 1605951 | NCBI WGS metagenome assembly OLGY01 (sample SAMN03283280) | human gut metagenome | biome: human-associated habitat; material: feces | host: Homo sapiens | place: Peru | collected 2012
CGCGAGCTGGGTTCAGAACGTCGTGAGACAGTTCGGTCCCTATCCGGCGTGGGCGGAGGATATTTGAGAGGAGCTGTCCTTAGTACGAGAGGACCGGGATGGACGAACCTCTGGTGTATCTGTTGGGCCGCCAGGCCCATGGCAGAGTAGCCAAGTTTGGACGGGATAAACGCTGAAGGCATCTAAGCGTGAAGCCCCCCTCAAGATGAGATATCCCTGCTTAGGCAGTAAGACCCCTTATAGACGATAAGGTAGATAGGTTGGAGGTGGAAGAGCGGCAACGCTTGCAGCTGACCAATACTAATAGGTCGAGGGCTTGACCAGAAATGGTTCAGGTTAATAAATCTGATAATTTAATGTGTGGTTTTGAAGGAACAGCAATATTTTCTTCTTTTATTCCTCGATAGCTCAATGGTAGAGCACACGGCTGTTAACCGTGGGGTTGTAGGTTCGAGCCCTACTCGGGGAGCTTTTTGGCTCCATGGTCAAGTGGTTAAGACATCGCCCTTTCACGGCGGTAACACGGGTTCGAGTCCCGTTGGAGTCATTTTGTGCAATAAAATATTTGCCGACATGGCTCAATTGGCAGAGCAGCTGATTTGTAATCAGCAGGTTATCGGTTCGATTCCGATTGTCGGCTTTTTGGACCTTTAGCTCAGTTGGTTAGAGCAACCGGCTCATAACCGGTCGGTCCTGGGTTCGAGTCCCCGAAGGTCCATTTGTAATTGCACATGTAATAGTTTAATAAGGCCCGGTGGCTCAGTTGGTTAGAGCGCCGCCCTGTCACGGCGGAGGTCATGGGTTCGAACCCCATTCGGGTCGTTTAAGGCGGGTTTTCCGCCATAATTATATTATGGGGTCTTAGCTCAGCTGGGAGAGCATCTGCCTTACAAGCAGAGGGTCATAGGTTCGAGCCCTATAGGCCCCATTTAGTAGTTGCCGACATGGCTCAATTGGCAGAGCAGCTGATTTGTAATCAGCAGGTTATCGGTTCGATTCCGATTGTCGGCTTTTCAAATTTATAGTTGCAATTTGCTATTTAATTTGATATAATTATATAGTATGGATGGATTCCCGAGCGGCCAAAGGGGGCAGACTGTAAATCTGTTGTCGACGACTTCGGAGGTTCGAATCCTCCTCCATCCATTTACCACCGATTAATAAGCTGGAGCGTATATCGTGACAGCCTTTAATATTATAACGCGGGGTGGAGCAGTCTGGAAGCTCGTCGGGCTCATAACCCGAAGGTCATAGGTTCAAATCCTGTCCCCGCTACTCAAATCGTACGCCCAGATAGCTCAGTCGGTAGAGCAGAGGACTGAAAATCCTCGTGTCACTGGTTCGATTCCGGTTCTGGGCACTTCTTAAAGAGAATCTTATTGGTTCTCTTTTTTTTGTGTAATAGGAAACTTTGTTCTCTTCAGATAAAGATTCAACTGCGTTGAAAAAGGAAGGAGTGCCATGAAAAGTTTTGTGGGAAAACTGCTGGAATTAAATCAGAAAGACATATATCCTCTGCACATGCCGGGACATAAGAGAAGAATGACACTTCCGAATCCGTACAGTATAGATATAACAGAGATAGACGGGTATGATAATCTGCACGCACCGGAAGGCATGATAAAGGAGTTAGAGGACAGGGTCAGCTCTATGTATGATGAAAATCATGAATTTATAGACAAAAGCTATGTTCTGGTAAATGGCAGCACATGTGGAATTTTGGCAGCCATATCTTCAGTGACCGGATATGGTGACAGAATTCTGATGGCAAGAAACAGTCATAAATCCGCTTATAATGCATTGTGTATTCGTGGGTTGGATGCGGAATATCTGTATCCGGAGAATATAGATGAATTGCAGATGAATGCGGCAATATCGACGGAAGAAGTAATGAGCGCAATTAAAAGAAATCGTGATAAAAAGTATTCGGCGGTGTATGTGACCTCACCAACTTATGAGGGAATTGTGAGTGATGTGCGTGCGTTGGCAGATATTGCACATAAATACAATATGCCGCTAATCGTGGACGAGGCACATGGGGCACATTTCGGGCTTGCAGAAGGATTTCCTGACACGGCAATAAGAAACGGAGCCGACATTGTTATACAGAGTATACATAAGACGCTTATGGGCATGACGCAGACGGCACTTTTGCATGTGTCAAAGGATGCGGTAGATAAAAATAGGGTGGATGCAGAACGTCTGGAATACTTTTTGAGGGTATATCAGAGCAGCAGTCCTTCGTATGTGCTTATGGCATCGGTTGATGAATGCGTGAACGCACTTGGGAAGAAGATACAGCGTGAAAAGATTTTTGGCGAATACAGTAAAAGAATTGAGGATATCCACAAGCAATCGAGAAAATGGAAAGATATTCACTTTTTTGAGCCTGACAGGAATTGCAATGTGGATAAAAATAAGGTTTTTGATTACGACAGTGGAAAACTGGTGATATATTCTGAGAGCGGAGCTTTGTCAGGAAAGCAGATATATAATATTTTAAGAGATAGGTATGGTCTGCAGCCTGAAATGTCACTTGGAAGGTATTGTCTTGCGATGACATCATGCATGGACAGTGAGGAAGGATTTAACAGACTTGTCAACGCACTTGGGGAAATTGACAGATTTGCCATCGGTGGATTAGGCTGTTGCAAGGTTATGGAAAACAAAGCCTGCGGTCAGCGGAGAATGGAGAAAAAATATACCATTGCGCAAGCCTTTGAAATGAAAAAAAGTGTATCGGAATTATCGGAGGGTATGATTGCGGGGGATTACGGCTATGTGTATCCCCCGGGGATTCCCTTCATTGTTCCAGGTGAAATAGTTACAAAAGAAATAATATGTGATATAATAAATGCAGATACGTCAGGATATGAGGTGCATGGTGTTGTTTTCAATGACGGTGTTCCGTATATGAAGGTGATGGATGAGTAAGCGGTCATTTAAAAATGAATAGCAGCATAACAGGAAGGCAGCATAGAGATGGGAAAGATTTTTTTTATTTCGGGAAAAAGCTCAACAGGTAAGGATACAATATATAAGAGGCTTCTTGAGGATAAGTCGCTTGGATTTAAGAAGATAACGATGTACACAACCAGACCTATGCGTGCGGGAGAACGAAACGGCGAAGAGTACTTTTTTGTAAATGACGATGAGGCAAAGGAGCATGAGCATGATGGAAGCATTGTCGAGATGAGGATATACAATACCGTGTATGGTCCTTGGAAATATTATACACGGAGCGATGGTCAGATTGACCTTGATGGAAATGATAACTATCTTGCTCTCGGTACCATAGAAGCATACGGAAAGTACTGTGAATACTTTGGAAAAGCAAATGTCTGTCCGATATATATAGAGGTAGATGATGGGGTGAGGTTAGGACGCGCCCTTGAGCGTGAGCGGAGACAGCAGAATCCGCAGTACAGGGAGATGTGCAGGCGCTTTATTGCGGACGATGATGATTTTTCTGAAGAGAATATGAAACGCTGTGGAATAGACAGGCGTTTTGTGAATGATAATCTTGAACAATGTATAGAAGAGATAAAGACATATATAAAAGAAAATGCCTGATGTATGTATAGAATTGTGGGTTAAAATATGATAAAATGTGCAAAAGCGATGCTTTAGCACTTTGGGAGGTTGTTTTCATGGACATTAAAGTTAATGATGTGAGTAAGGCAATGCCTGTAGAGAAGCAGACAAGACCTTCACAGGCTGACGGAACCTTTAAGTTCATATTGGCGAGCAATGTTGAGGATGCTGAGCTTAACAGCAGACTCAATTCGCTTATGACGCAGATAACCGAGCAGGGTGAGAAGATTGCCAAGCACACTGATATAAGTGATATGAGACGTTACCGTGAGCTGGTAAAGGACTTTATGAATGAGGTCGTCAACCGTTCGCACGAGTTTTCCAGAGAGAACTTTCTTGACAGGCGCGGGCGTCACAGGGTGTATGGAATTGTGAAGCTTGTTGACAAGAATCTTGACGACCTTGCAAGCGAGCTTCTAAAGGACGAGAAGGATAACCTCGCGATTCTCAGCAAGGTGGGTGAGATAAGAGGACTTCTTATAGATATTTCAACATGATGAGAGGAAAGGATGGGGTGTTTTATGGCAGATTTCAAAGATATTTTGGGACATGAGGGTGTTATTTCACATTTGCAGAATGCGATTTCCATGAATAAGGTATCCCATTCTTATATTATAAGCGGTGAGGACGGACTTGGAAAGAGAATGCTTGCGGATGCTTTTGCCAAGGCGCTCCAGTGTGAGGAAGGGACGGCTGTTCCGTGCGGAAGGTGTCATTCCTGTATACAGGCTGAGTCCGGAAACCAGCCGGATATAATTCACGTCACGCATGAGAAGCCTAATTCCATAGGTGTTGATGATGTCAGGGCTCAGCTTGTCGATGATATAGTGATTAAGCCGTACAGCAGCAGATATAAGGTATATATAATTGATGAGGCAGAGAAGCTTACGGTGCAGGCACAGAATGCAATATTAAAGACCATTGAGGAGCCTCCGGCGTATGCGGTGATTATTTTCCTGACCAGCAACACGGGTGTATTTTTGCCGACAATCATGTCAAGATGTGTCACACTGAGTCTTAAGCCTGTAAAAAATCAGCTTATTATAGAATATCTCATGAAAAAATGCCAGGTGCCGGAATATCAGGCAGAGCTGTGTGCCGCATTTGCACAGGGGCGTCCGGGAAGAGCCGTGAAGCTTGCGGCATCACCTGATTTTGAGGAGATTAAGTCAGATATAATTAAGCTTCTCAAGAATATACATAATATGGAGCTTACTGAGCTGGTGGCAGCAATCAAAGAAATCAATAATTACGACATAAGTGTTGATGATTGTCTTGACATCATGACGCTGTGGTTTAGGGATGTATTGTTGTTTAAGGTGTCAAGAGATCCCAATGCTCTTATATTCACCGATGAGATTGCTGATATACGAAAGGCAGCGGGAAAGAGCTCTTATGAAGGTCTTGAGATAATTATGGAGGCTTTTGACAAGGCGAAGATACGACTTCATGCGAATGTTAATTTTGATATGACGATGGAGCTTTTGCTCTTAACAATTAAGGAAAATTAGAAACGAGGATTAATATGGTAAAGGTTATAGGTGTCAGATTCAGAAGGGTTGGAAAGATATATTATTTTGACCCGCTCGATATGGATATAAAGCAGGGCGACCATGTAATTGTGGAGACTGCAAGAGGTGTTGAGTACGGCTATGTCGTGCTCGGAATAAGAGAGGTTGCGGAGGATAAGGTTATTCTTCCGCTGAAGCCTGTTATCAGAATCGCAACTCCGAAGGACGATGACCAGGAGCTCAACAACAAGGCAAAGGAGAAGGACGCATTCAATATATGCCTTGAGAAAATTAAGAAGCATGGTCTTGAGATGAAGCTTATTGATGCTGAGTACACTTTTGATAATAACAAGGTGTTGTTCTACTTTACTGCTGACGGAAGAATTGATTTCAGAGAGCTTGTAAAGGACCTCGCGGCTGTGTTTAAGACAAGAATCGAGCTTCGCCAGATTGGTGTAAGGGATGAGACTAAGATACTTGGCGGTATCGGGATATGCGGCAGACCGCTCTGTTGCAGCACTTATCTCTCAGAGTTCGTTCCGGTTTCAATTAAGATGGCTAAGGAGCAGAGCCTATCACTCAATCCGACGAAGATTTCGGGTGTGTGCGGCAGACTTATGTGTTGTCTTAAGAACGAGGAGGAGACTTACGAGGAACTCAACAGCAAGCTTCCTAATGTGGGCGATTTTGTAACTACCCCGGATAAGCTTAAGGGTGAGGTTTCAAGCGTGAACGTGCTTCGTCAGCTTGTCAAGGTTATTGTTACACTTGAGAACGACGAGAAGGAAATCAGGGAGTACAAGGTTGAGGACTTAAGGTTCAAGCCGAAGAGAAGAAGGGACAGCAATAACATCAATGATGATGAGCTTAAGGCGTTAGAGGCATTAGAGCGCAGGGAAGGAAAATCAAAGTTAGATGACAATTAATCTTAAAGCCAATGAGCGGCTTGATGATTTACAGAGAAACGGTTATAAGCTTATTCAGAATTCCACCGTATTCTGCTTTGGCATGGATGCGGTGCTTCTGACTGCTTTTTCAACCATAAAAGACGGGGAAAACATGATTGACTTAGGTTGCGGCAATGGTGTTATCCCTATTTTATTAAAGGGAAAGACAAAGGGCGCTCATTTTACGGGACTGGAAATTCAGGATATAAATGTGGATATGGCAAGGCGCAGTGTGGAGTATAACGGCATAGGTGACAGCGTGGATATTGTGCAGGGCGATATAAAGGAGGCATGCACAATATTTAAGAAGGGGTCGTTTGACGTTGTGACGAGCAATCCGCCATACATGACACAGAATCACGGGCTCACGAATCCGGAAAGCCACAAGGCTATAGCAAGACATGAGCTTTTATGCACGCTTGAGGATGTGGTGAGTGCGGCAGCAGGGCTGCTAAAAACGGGTGGACGTTTTTATATGGTACACAGACCACAGAGGCTCGATGAGATATTCGGCGTAATCAAGAGATACGGCATGGAGCCTAAGAGAATGAGACTTGTGTATCCTTTTATCGACAAGGAAGCAAACATGGTGCTCATCGAGTCGATTAAGGGCGCGAAGCCCATGCTCAAGGTGGAAAAGCCGCTTGTGATATATGCCGGGCAGGGAGTATACACTAAGGAGGTACACGACTTATATGAATGAGAATGGAGTGGGAGAGCTCTATCTGTGTGCGACGCCGATAGGAAATCTTGAGGATATGACTTTTCGCTGCATAAGGATTCTCAAGGAGGCGGATGTCATTGCGGCGGAGGATACGAGAAACAGCATAAAGCTTCTCAATCATTTTGAGATAAAGACGCCGATGACAAGCTATCATGAGTTCAATAAGGTGGAGAAGGCGCGTGTGCTTGTGGAGAAGATGCTTCACGGAGAGACGATTGCGCTCATAACGGATGCGGGAACACCGGGAATATCAGATCCGGGAGAGGAGCTTGTAAGGCAGTGCATTGAAGCAGGTATTAAGGTTACACCGGTTCCTGGTGCGGCAGCATGCGTAAATGCACTTATTATTTCAGGTATGCCTACAAGACGGTTCTGCTTCGAGGCGTTTCTTCCGTCGGACAAGAAGGAGAAAGCGGATGTACTTGAACAGTTAAAGAGCGAGCAGAGAACCATCATCATATATGAGGCACCTCACAGGCTGATAAGGACGTTGACGGAGCTTGAGGGGACACTCGGAGGCATGAGAAAAATATCGGTCTGCAAGGAGCTCACAAAGAGGCATGAGACGGTGTACCGCGACACGATTTCGGGTGCGCTCAACTACTACACGATAAATGAGCCGAAGGGCGAGTATGTGCTTGTGATTGAGGGAAAGAGTGCGGAGGAGCTTGTTCTTGAGAAGCGCGCGGCTTGGGATGACATGAGCATTGAGGAGCATTACAATATGTATATTGCGCAGGGAATGGATAAAAAAGAGGCTATGAAGCAGGTGGCAAAGGACAGGGGAGTGTCTAAGAGGGACATCTACAATGCGCTTCTTGGTTGATGCGTTAAGGAGGCATAATGCAGGTTAACAAAAGGATTACACATATAATCGCATTTGTGTGCACACTGCTTGTGGCAGCGGCTCTGTTCGTGTATTGGGGAAACGGTAAGCGCGTCACCTTCTGTGACGAGGTTTACACCTACACCATAGTCAATTCCAACAGCCTTGCATCATACAATGTCAACAACTGGATGAGCGGTGACGATTTTGTAAGGGCACTCACCCATGACGGCAGCGATTACTATGAGCAGATGCTAACAAATATAAAGAGTGACAAGGTTCATCCGCCGCTCTACTATATACTTGTGTATATTTCGGCTAAGCTTGCCGGGACGAGGCTTACGGTGTGGACAGGTCTGCTCGTGAATCTTGCGGCTTTTCTCGGCACGGCGGTCATACTTTTTCTCATATTTAAGAAGCTGTTCGAGAATCCGATTGCACAGGCACTCGGAACAATCGGCATTCTGTGGACACAGTGTATGATCTCCGATGCGATGCTCATAAGAATGTATATGCTCTACACGTTCTTTACGGCGCTTTTCGCGTATGTGAATCTCAGGCTTATGACGGAAAAGGATGAGGGCACAAGGGCACGAAAGGCAGCGGTGCAGGTATTTGACTATGCGCTTCTTGCGCTGTCGGTGATCGGCGGCTTCATGACGCAGTACTATTTTGTGTTCTTTGTAATGGGCTTCGGGCTTTTTGCCATGATATACAATATAGTTAATAAAAAATATCTGAATATATTAAAATATGCCGTGAGCATGGTCGTGGCGGCATTTATTTTTAATATGCTGTGGGGCTGCTGGTTTGAGGCGATAACCTCGAACACCCACTCGGCGAGCGTGATTGGCAATGCGAAGGGCGTGCTGTCACACCTTGGAAGCATATTTTCGGCGTATAAGCTTGTCATAATGTATGTGTTTGAGAAGGCTTACAAGGTGTTTATGGTGCTCATTCCGCTTCTCATCGCGGCGTTCTACATTCTGACCAAAAAGGAAAACAGGGTGCTGAGGGCTTATGCGGGCGGTGTCTACGGCGTTGCATTCATGTATGCGGTCATAATAAATATTCTCACACCCGATTATCTCTCATCGACGAGATACTACTATGCGGCGATGATGCTCATTCTGCTTGCGACCGTTATATGCGTGTTCGCGATTGCGGAGTGCTTTGCGGTGAGAGAGGGCAGAAGGAGTGTGCTCGTGAGCGCAGGCGTCGGAGCGGCGGTTGTCGCCCTGAATGTGGTTCTCACGGTGACGGGCTTTGGGATAGACTATTATCCTGACACGGAGGAGTATGACGACACGACGAAGCTCCTTGAGAGCTACAGCGGTATCCCTTGGATAATCGGCGGTGACATGAACTGGCTGATTGACAGTGCGATGTTCGACTACACGATTCCCGAGAGGATAATGCCTCTAAACATCAACGGAGAGGTAGCCGACGGTGCGTTTGACGATGTCGACGAGTTCATACTTGCGCAGAGCGACGACTCGGAGTTCATAACGCAGAAGAATCTCTACAATTTTATTATGGCGACGGGCAAAAATGTCGAGGTGGAGAAGCTTGCTTCAAGAGGCTATGTAAATTATTTCTACTGCTGTACAACGGATGGTGACAGCGCGGGGCAGCAGGCAGTGGATGATTTTATTGATAGGAATAAGGATACTCTTTGGATCGTAGTAAACGATGACGGCTGGTACGATGCAGAAAAGCTCTTCCCTGACGGAGCACCTGAGAATATTCTGTTCATCGACCGCGACACCGCATATGACACCGACGGAAAGTATAAGGGCTGCACCCATGCCGCAATAATTACATCGCTCTACGGTGATGATGTTGTGGATGTGGCAGTGTACTACATGATTGGCTCGACGGGAAGCTTCTACGGAAGCGAGTATGTGGGAACGGCTGACAACGGTACGGTTGCGGTGTATAGCTGTGATCTGATAACTGAATAGTAAAAATAACACCGTGTTCAAGTCTGTGACGACTGAGCACGGTGTTTTGATTTTCGGATAATAAATATTAAAGCTTGGAAATCTCGGAGATAAGAGTGTTTACCTCCTCCTCGGTGGTTGCCCAGCTCGTGCAGAAGCGGACCACGGTTCCACGCTCGGTACGGTTCTCCTCCTCGAAGATAAATTTCTCGGAGAGTGCGGACTTCTGCTCATCGGTCAGGATGACGAACTGCTGGTTGGTGTAGCTGTCAACCCACTCTGGGATGCCTTTTTCGGCGAAGGATTTCTTTATTCTCATGGCGAGCTCGTCAGCGCGCCTTGTAATCTTGAAGTATTCGTCGTTTTCAAGCAGTGTGGCAAACTGAAGACCAAGAAGCCAGCCCTTGGCGAGGACGGCACCGTTCTGCTTCATATATGCCTTGAAGCGGTGCTTGAGCGCAGCAGCGGTTATGATCACAGCCTCACCGAAGAGTGCTCCGCATTTTGTTCCGCCTATATAGAATACATCTGCAAGCTCTGCAAAGTCTTTAAGTGTCACATCATTTTTTTCCGAGCCTAATCCATATCCCATTCTTGCACCGTCAACGAACAGGTACATTCCGTATTTTTCGCACACGGCATGAATATCCTGAAGCTCTTTTAGAGAGTACAGTGTTCCCTGCTCGGTAGGAAATGATATATAGACAAGCTTTGGCTCGGTGAGATATTCGGGCTCGTCGGCATCGTAGTATGCGGCGGCACAGCGGCGAATCTGCTCGGCGGAAATCTTGCCGTCCGTGTTCGGAAGCTCGAGAATCTTATGTCCCGTGTTCTCAATTGAGGCTGCCTCGTGGCAGTTGATATGGCCTGTATCCGCGGAGATTACGCTCTGCACGGGGTTGAGTGCCGCATCAATCACAATGAAATTAGCCTGTGTTGCGCCCGGAAAGAAGCGCACATCAGCGTCGGGGCGGTCGAGCATATCCCTTATCAGATATGATGCCTTGTCGCACCACTCGTCATCGCCGTATCCACCATAGCTTGTACCATTGGTATCGGTGACAGCCTTTAGAATGGAAGGGTGAGCACCATGGTTGTAATCATTGTTGAAACGTATCATGTCATCAATCCTCCTTGGTTTTGAATGTATTACGCAAATAAAAGTGCCAGTGACACAATAAGCTGAAGTATCGCGAAGCGGAATACTACCTGTGTATCCGACCAGTTCTTGTTCTTGCGTGCATGGTCGTGAAGAGGTGTTCTTGTGTTTGCAAGAATCTTAATCTTTAGAAAACGAAGCAGGAACACTTTTACCAGTCCGAGTCCGCCGTCAAGAATAATGACGATGGCGGCAGGAATATATAAAAGAGGACTTCCCGTCTTGAGTGCACAGATTGCAATGAAAAATCCTATTGCGCGTGATCCGGCATCGCCCATAAGCAGCCTGCTCGGAGAAGCATTAAACCACAGATAGGCAAGTACGCACACGGCAAAGAGAAGAATCATGTGCATGAACGCGCTGTCTGTTTCTTTGATGCTGCATATACCGTACATCGTGGCAAGTGTTATGAGGGAAAGTGTTCCGGAAAGACCGTCAACACCGTCCGTACAGTTGGTTACGTTTATTGACACCCAGATAAGAATAACGGCGAGTATAATAAAGAGCCATACAGGAAGGGTTATCCCGGCGTCCGTGTATCCGAAATTGATTGTCGTGCCGTTGTAATTGACGTATGTAAATGCAGCGGCAAGAGCAATTATGAGGTCAATCAAGCCTTTTTTGTATTCACCCCACGGAGACTTGGAGCTGTCATCCAAGTAGCCGCTTACCATGGAGGCAATTACGAGTATTATGTAAATCAGAAACTCGTTTGAGTACGGCACGAATATAAGCGAAAACAGTGAGAATACCAGTATGAAAAGGATTCCGGCACCACGGGGCTTACCCTGTGAAATCTTGCCGTTGATGGCAAATGCGCGTCCCTGGTCGCGGGGAAGCATCCCCTGGCAGGATTTGATTATGATGCAGGTTGTAAGAAACGCTGCTATAAGACTGATAAACGTAATTATGTCGATATATCTATAATCTATAAATCGAAAAATCATAAGTACCTCCTGATGTAATTTTGTATAAAATTAATGTCCTTCTTATTATAAAAAGCCGTGGCAAGATTGGCAAGAGCAAATCCGTTAAATTGTGCGACAATAATTGTCAAAAAACGTGACAATTGGTCAGAAAAATGTTATACTTATTATAATATTTACGGAATAGTTTTATTAAAGGTTCATCTGTGAAGTGAATTTGATGGGACCTTAATACATCATAAGCGGACAGGCATGGAGGATATATATGGAACGTACTAAGGTATTTTTGACCGAAGCCGACAGATATGTATTCGGTAAGGGAACGCACTATGAGATTTATGAGAAGATGGGTGCTCACTGCACGGAGTGCGACGAAAAAAAGGGAGTTTATTTTGCAGTCTGGGCACCGGCGGCTGAGTGTGTTCAGGTTGTGGGAGACTTTAACGGCTGGGACGGAAGCGGTTATGAGATGACAAGACTTGGAGAGTCCGGAATATTCGAGCTGTTTACGGATAAGGCACAGAACGGGAGCATGTATAAGTATCTTATCACGGCGCGTGACGGAAGGAAGCTGTACAAGGCGGATCCTTACGGCAATTACTGTCAGGTAAGACCTGAGACGGCGTCGATTGTGACAAGTCTTGACGGGTTCGAGTGGAAGGATGCAGAGTGGATTAAAGCGCAGAGCGAAGTGATACATGAGAAGCAGGCAATCTCAATATATGAGGTGCATCCGGGTTCATGGAAAAAGAAGGATGACGGCACGGAGGACGGATTCCTTACATACCGTGAGCTTGCGAATGAGCTTACGAAGTATGTCAGGGAAATGGGATATACTCATGTGGAGCTTATGGGGATTGCGGAGCATCCGTATGACGGCTCATGGGGATATCAGGTAACAGGCTATTATGCTCCTACATCGAGATATGGAACGCCGAAGGACTTTATGTACCTTGTGGATAAGCTTCATGAGAACGGAATAGGAGTTATTCTTGACTGGGTACCGGCGCATTTTCCGAAGGATGCGCATGGACTTGCGGAATTTGACGGCTGCTGTGAGTATGAGTACGCCGATCCGAGAAAAGGTGAGCATCCCGAGTGGGGAACAAAGGTATTTGATTATGGCAGAAATGAGGTATCCAACTTCCTTATTGCCAATGCACTTTTCTGGGTTGAGAAATTCCATATAGACGGACTCAGAGTTGATGCGGTTGCATCCATGCTGTATCTTGATTATGGTAAGACACCGGGCAACTGGGTTCCGAATAAGTATGGCGGTAACGGTAATCTTGAGGCAATGGAATTTTTTAAGCACCTCAACAGCATAATGGGACAGAGAAATCCGAGAGCCATGGTTATAGCTGAGGAGTCGACGTCGTGGCCGGGAGTTACCAAGCCTGCCGAGGAGGACGGACTTGGATTTACGTTCAAGTGGAATATGGGCTGGATGCATGACTTCCTTGAGTATGTCAAGCTTGACCCGTATTTCAGAAAGTATAATCATAATAGGCTTACCTTCGGAATGACCTACGCATACAGTGAGAAGTTCATTTTGGTGCTCTCACACGATGAGGTAGTTCATCTTAAGTGTTCAATGCTCGGTAAGATGCCGGGTGAGTATGAGGATAAGTTCGCCAACCTTAAGGCAGCGTACACGTTCATGATAGGGCATCCGGGAAAGAAGCTTTTGTTCATGGGACAGGATTTCGGACAGTTGTCAGAGTGGAGTGAGAAGCACTCACTTGACTGGCATCTCTTAAATGAGCCGGAGCACAAGGGGGTATCGGATTACTTTAAGGCACTTTTACATCTGTACCGCAAGTATCCGGCATGTTATGAGCTTGACCAGTATCCGGAGGGCTTCTACTGGATTAATCCGAATGACGGAGACAGAAGTATATACAGTTTTGTCAGATGCTCGGAGAACGGAAAGGACAATCTTCTGTTTGTATGCAACTTTACACCGGTTGCAAGACCTGACTATATGGTGGGAGTTCCGCATGAGGGAAAATACACGCTCATTCTCGATAATGAGATGAAGGGGCAGAGCACTTACACTGCCATCCATACGGAGTGTGACGGACAGCCGTATGCGGTTAAATATCCGCTCCCGGCTTACGGAACAGCGGTATTCAAATTTTCAAAGCCGCACAAAAAGGCTAAGCAACCAAATAAAAATGCCGATAAATAAAATAAGGAATGCAGGGAATTGAGTGTTCCCTGCATTATTTTTTGGAGGAAATTCATGAAAATAGATGCATACAGTGAACAAAAGAAAGCGGCGGCAGCATACGATGAACAGCAAAAGCGTGCAGCGCAGATAAAGGGGACCGTGTCGGGTGCGGCACTTACACAGGCAGTGACATTTACGAAGTCGGACGGAAAGATGGAACTGTTTGCGGCAAGCTCGTATGCAAGTGAGGCGGCATCAGCGGATAAGAAGCCTAAGAGCGGGGAGGAATTTGCCGATGAAGCACAGGCGCTTCTTGACAATATGAAAGCAATCTGCAACAAGATGGATACAGGTGAAATTGTTGCTATGGATGAAGATGGTGTTGACGTGAATAATACTGACACGGGGAAGATTGTCACGGTAGGAGAGCAGATCAGAATTAAGCTTGCAGCAGCGGGAAATGAGAGAGTGTACACTGCCGACATAGACGCGGCAGATTTAAAGAGCGTGCTGGGAGAAGGTAATGCCGCCCTTGCAGCGAAGGTGCTCGAAAAATATAATTTTCCGGTGACGGAGGACAATATAGATGAAATATGTAACGCGATAGATAAGGTTAATGAGCTGGATGTGCCTGACATACAGGCTGAGAGTTATCTCATGAACAATAATCTGTTACCGACCGCCGACAATCTGTATAAGGCGGAGCATGTGTCTGGTGGAAATAAGGGAAATCAACCGCTGTCGGATGCTGAGTGGGAGGAGATAAAGCCACAGATAGAGGGCATGCTTGAAAAAGCGGGAATAGAAGTAAGTGAGGAAAATCTGAGAGAAGTAAGGGGGCTTATTGAGAACGGGACGGTTGTCAACGGCAGGTCACTTGAGGTCTATCGGCAGATAGGTGAAGCAGGAGAGCTTCTCCGTAAAATTGGTTTACATAATAATGAGACGGAACAGTTGAACGAAATGCTTGCTGATAAGATGGCGGCTACAATGGTTGACGGTGAGAGTGCCGCAGAGGTAAATCTTTCGGATGAGCCGGTGACATGGAAGAAGGCTTCGGATTGTGTGGATATACTTGAACATGTATCGGAGGAGGCTTTAAAAGAGTTTTTCGGGAATGCCAGGTATCAGGATAATCTTAAAGGGCTTAACAGTGCCATCGAGGCAGTGGGAAGCGATGGAGAAAATAAGTTAAATCCGCTTGATTATTATAATCTGTCAGAGGATTTTCTGACGGATGAGAAGAGCCTGCATACATTGAAGTGTCTTGAGGAGCTCAGACTTAGGATGACGTTCGAGGCAGCATATATTTTAGAGAAAAACGATATTAATGTCGATACGGAGGAGTTTTCAAAGCTCGTCGAGGAGCTTTCAAAGCTTGATATGACAACGAATGCGGTTCAGAATAACCCGGACCCGAATCAGACCGATAACGGCGGCTTCGGCTATCAGAAGACAGAGAGCGATGCCGTTGTAAAGAATGAAAATACGGATTACAGAAAGGTCATGTATGAGCTCGGTGCCTTAAAGAGCGCGCCTTGCGCCGCAATCGGAGATGTGGTTCAGAATAAGGAGACGGATGGCGGGGAGAATATGTCGCTTGCCGATATTGAGAAATCTGCCATCAAGCTTCAGAGACAGTATAAGGATGCCGATGCAGCTTATGAGACCATGAGCACTCAGATAAGACCGGACCTTGGAGACAGGGTTAACAAGGCGGTAGAGGCGAGCACGGACAATGTTCTTAAGGAGTTAGAGCTTGACGAGACGGATGAAAACAGGCGAGCCGTGAGAATACTTGCGTACAACAGCATGGAGATTACAAGGGAGCGCATAGAGAAGGTTAAAAAGGTCGATAAGACAGTAAATAATATCTTAGACAGAATGACACCGGATATTGCTCTCGATATGTTAAGAGACGGCAGCGATATTATGAACAGTGATATTGATGAGCTGTCTGCCGAGCTTGACAGGAGAATTACCTGCAAGGAAGAGATGAAAACACAGAGCTTTGCTGAATATCTGTATAATGAAAACAGAAGAGGCAGCATATCGGATGAGGAGCGTACGGAATACATGGCTCTTTATTCGATTGTGAATAAGCTTGCGAAGGATGACGGCAAGGCGGTTGGCCAGCTTGTGAACCAGAATCTTGATGCGACAATCGGAAATCTCGTCACATCCTATATGATAAGCGGGGCGGCAGGAATAGATGCCGGCACGTCGGATGGCGGAAGTTACGAGAATAATAGTGAACACAATAATGCTAAGCTTGGATACTATAAGGAGCTTCTGTCAAAGCTGTCAGAGCTTCCGAAGGAAGCTGCTCAGATAGTGACCGATAACGAGCTTCCGCACACAATCAACAATCTTGCGGCAGCAGGTGCACTCTATTCGGATAATGCTTATGTGTACAAGGAACTTAAGAAGGCGGATGTAAACACTGAGCTTGACAGGTTTATCCGGAATATGGACAACAAAAAGGAACTGCTTGCAGACTACGACGAACTTGCCGAACAGCTTAAGGAAGCGGTAAATTCGGCGGCGGAGGACGGAAAGACTGCCGATATCGGACTTTTAAGGCAGTTGTCATCGTCAATGTCGGTGATTGATTCTCTTGCAAAGCACAATACCTTCTATGTGCCGTATGACAGTGACAGTGGAACAGGGGCAATCAGGCTTTCCGTGATTGAGGATTCTGACAATGCCGGAAGCTTTACGGTTGATATGGAGGACTCCGATGGAGGACATATCAGCGTAAATGCCAGGATACAGGACGATTCAATAACGGCGTATGTATTGGCTCGGAAGGATTGCGGCGAAGCACTTGCAGATGTGGAGAAGGAACTATTAAAACTTGGCTTCTCATCAGTGAGACTTTCAGAGGCAAGGTCTGAGCATTCAGGGGCAGTACGCAGCGGTAAGCCGGGTGAAGTTGAGACAAGAAAGCTTTTTGCAGCGGCTAAAGTATTTGTGGAAAAGCTCCGATAAAAATAATATGAAAAGGATTTCGTGAAAAAAAGTGTCCGGTTATCGGTGAACGAGGATGGTTCACGGACTGTACAGGAAGGATATAAATGAGAGTTAATTGTAATATTTCATCAATTATTGCCAACAATAATCTGGCAGTTTCACAGAGTAAGCTTGATAAGGCACTTGAGAGACTGTCATCAGGTCTTAAGATTAACAGTGCGGAGGACGATGCGGCAGGTCTTGCCATTGCCAACAAGATGCACACCCAGATTAAGGGACTTGAGCAGGCCAACAAGAATTCATCGGATGGTATATCCGTTATACAGACGGCAGAGAGTGCGTTAAGTGAGACACAGAGTATTCTTCAGAGAATCAATGAGCTTGCAGTTCAGGCTGCAAGTGATACCAACGGTCTCTCGGACAGAAAGGCAATACAGTCGGAGATTGACCAGCTTACACAGGAAATAGACAGAATTTCGACGTCAACCGAGTTCAACACCATGTCACTCCTTGACGGAACGCTCAGCAGAAGGTGCTATTCGGATACGGATAATGTATCTGCATATTATGTATCGTCCGCTGTCAATGCAGGCGATTACTCGATAGAGGTTACGGCAGATGCGACAAAGGCATCGGCAAATGTAACTTTTAATGCGGGAGCCATAACAGCAGAGGGAACAATAGAGATTAACGGTGCTTTAATGACTGTTGAGCCGGGAGATACAGCGGCAACACTTATGAATAAGTTCACGGAACTCTGTGACTCTGCCAATCTTGAGTATGATGCGGCTACGGGAAAAATCAGCACTTATGAGTATGGCATAACACAGAAGATTGAGTACAAGGTATCTGACAGCCTTCAGGGAGTATTCGGAATCAGCAATATTCAGCCGGGTACGGATGCGGAGGCAGTGCTTGGCAACGGATTTGGCAGCACGGCGACGCTCACAACGGACGGAAGATATGTAACTGTTAAGGATTTTGGCGGATTTGAGATGACGGTAGAGCTCGGTGAGAGCCTTGTCGCTGACAGCGGACAGGCTTCTGTTGAGTTTACACAGAAGGTTACCGATATGGGAACAATGACAGTGCAGTTAGGTGCCAATGAGGGACAGGTGCTTGAGGTGGATATTCCTGAAATTAATGTTCATACACTCGGTCTTGATAATATCAATGTGTGCACACAGCAGGGAGCATCTGAGACCATAAGTAAAATTGCCGATGCCGTGAACAAGGTATCATCAGCAAGATCAACGCTCGGAGCGTACCAGAACAGACTTGAGAGTGCCGTTGAGCATCTTGCTTCGTACAAGGAGGACATAACATCAGCAGTGTCGGGAATCGAGGATTCAGATATGGCAGATGAGATGACTGAGTATACACAGCAGAATGTTATAACCCAGGCGGCAACCTCAATGCTTGCACAGGCAAATGAGCGTCCACAGTCGGTATTACAGCTTCTTCAGTAATCGGAGGTTAGATAGTTGACTAAATCAGAGATAAATGCTTATACAATGAGGGTGGCTCAGGCATCGAAGAGTGAGTTGATTGTCATAATGTATGAGATGGCAGTCAAATATATAGATGACGGAACGGAGGCATTACAAGCCGGGAATGTGCAGGAGTTCCGGGTTAACATCAAGAGAGCCAAGGCTGTCGTAAATGAGCTTGCGTCAGTTCTTGACCTGAGATTTTCCGTATCAAGCAATCTTCTTGCACTCTATACATATATGAATAATGTCATGGTTAAGTCAGACATCACTTTAAAGACTGACGACCTCATCAGGGTCAGGGCAATGCTTGAAAAGCTGCATACTGCATTTGGAAAGGTCAGTGAGCAGGACAACACGGAGCCTCTTATGAAAAATGTACAGCAGGTGTACAGCGGTCTTACATATTCAAGAAATTCACTCAATGAGAGCTATGCAAATGCATCGGATTTAAAAAGAGGATACAGAGTATAGTATTTCCGGGTTCCGGATTCAAAAAGCTTATCATGCAGGCATGAACGGTTTTTTGAACGCAGTTCGCAAAGCGACTGCGTTCATGAGCAAGTAGCGAAAGCGGATTGCGAATGTCCACTTTACGCCGGAACCTTTGTTTCAGATAAGTACATTGAGCGGAATGGCAACAGTAAGTCCGGACGCTTTGGCTTTTTCAAGGAGAAACTTATAGCGTATCTGGGCTGAGTTGACCTGATAAATACAACTGTCTATGATATCCGGCTCCGTGGCATTCTCAAAGCAGGAGTATGCGGCATCGAGAGCATTCTTACTCTGTGCAAGCTCGTCTAAAAGATATTTTTCGTCATAGCTTAGAAGTCTTGCAGGAGGCTTATTTTTGTTTGTCTTGATAAATGACACTGTCTTGATTCCTTTCCATATTTTTCTTGTTACAATTATATCCGTGCCGATTAGGCTTTATACCGTTTTTTGTTCTGTATTCGTCTTTTGAATAACTTTACACGGGCTATGTTTAAAATAATAAAAATGTGTATTGACAAAACACATGATGATGTAGTATAGTCCAAGATACAAGAAATCGTAAATGATTCTTCTTTTTATAATTCTGACGTCGAATATTCTTCGATGTATTTCCAACTTTCCCGGTGGGGGCCGGGGTACATTTTAATGAGTGTTTGTTTCCGGGAGGAAACAGATGGGTAAAATATGTTGTATTTTAGATTCGGATGAGAGCTTTGCCGTGCGTATATGTGCATGCTTTAACAAGAAGCATGTCCTGCCGTTTTCGGTTCAGGCTTTTTCCGATATGGATGCGTATATGAGCTGTGCACAGAATAATGAGGTGGAGCTTCTTATTGTGGATGAGAGTCTCTATGAGGAGGCAAGGCATGTGCCGGCGGGTCAGATAATACGCCTGTGTGAACAGCCGATGCTGATGGAGGGGGAAGCCGATGCATGTATTGTCAAGTTTCAGGCGAGCGACAGCATCATAAGGGACGTGCTTGGAGTATACACAGGCCGGCTTATGCCTGCTGCGTGTGCCAAGACGGCTGATAAGGCTGAAATTGTCTGCATATATTCACCCAATGGCTATTGCGGTAAGACGACTCTTTCACTGGCGCTTGCGCATATAAAGGGCAGGGAAAGAAAGGTTCTGTATATTAATCTTGAGGAATTTTCCGCGCTTGGGACAGTGGCGGGAAATCTGTCTGATGTTCTGTATTATTACCATGTTAATTCTAAGATGTGCGGCGGAAAAATAATGTCACTTATAAGCACAGGTAATGGATTTGATTATATCCCGCCGGCAGCATGTACAAAGGATATACCGGATACTGATGCGGAGACCATAATCGGTCTTACGGAAGCAGTGATATTAAGCGGAGGCTATGAGATGGTCATTATTGATGTGGGCAGTCTTGTGAAGGAACCGTGGAAGCTGTTGGAATACTCGGATAAGATTCTTATACCGTCACCCGACTCGCCGCACAGACAGCGGCGGGTAAAAGAATTTGAGAAGTTTATGTATACTTCGGGATACGGTGACGCTATGGAGAAGGTATGTATGGTGGATATAGTCAGGGATGATTCGGTGTTCAGGGACGGCAGTATCAACTATGCCTGTCTTGCGGGAAGCGTGTATGCGAAGGCGGTGGGCAGTATTGATGTCTGACTTTGAGAACAGTATAAGACGGCAGATATATAACCGTGTGGATGCATTAGGAGGAATTGATGAGGATGAACTGTGCGGGCTGTTGGACAGCGTGATGCTTGAGGATGAATATGCTGCTTTTCCGGTTAAAAAGAAGCTTGAGCTGAGGCGTGATATTTTCAATACGGTAAAAAGACTCGATATTCTTCAGAACCTTATAGATGATGACAGTGTCACTGAGATTATGGTTAACGGTTACAGGGATATATTTTTTGAGAGAGACGGTAAAATTGAGAAGTACGACAAGGAATTTGAGTCAAGAGAGATGCTTCTTGATGTTGTTCAGAGGATTGCTGCGAGAAGCAACAAGATAGTGAATGAAGCACTTGCCATAGTTGATACACGCCTTGATGATGGTTCAAGAGTCAATATTGTGATGAATCCCATTGCCATAGAAGGACCCGCTGTAACCATCAGAAAGTTTTATGACAATCCGTTGACTATGGAAAGGCTTATTGCACTTGGGGCGGTCACTCAGGAGGCGGCTCAGTTTCTTAAAGGACTTGTGACGGCACGATACAATATATTTATTTCGGGAGGTACGGGTTCAGGAAAGACAACATTCTTAAATGCATTGTCCAACTATATTCCCAAGAATGAGAGAATAATTACGATTGAAGATTCCGCTGAGCTAAAGCTTATGGGAGTTGACAATTTGGTGAGGCTTGAGGCGAGAAATGCCAATATGGAAGGTAAGAATGAGGTAACAATAAGGGACATGATAAGGGCAAGCCTCAGAATGCGTCCGGACAGAATCATCGTCGGTGAGGTAAGAGGAGGGGAAGCGCTGGATATGCTTCAGGCGATGGGAACAGGTCATGACGGTTCACTCTCGACGGGACATGCCAACGGTGCCGAGGAAATGATGTTAAGGCTTGAGACAATGGTTCTGATGGCGGTAGATATGCCGATTGATGCTGTGAGAAATCAGATTGCAGCAGGGATAGACATAGTTGTACATCTGGGAAGAATGCGCGACGGAAGCAGAAAGGTAATCAAGATTGCCGAAATTAAAGGCAGGGATGCGAAGGGGAATATAAGGCTCAATACTCTCTATGAGTATGTTACGGAGGAGGTGGATGAAGATGGCAGGGTTATCGGGGAGCTTAAAAGAACGAAGAATGAGTTCATACATAAGGACAAGCTTTTGGCAGCCGGAACATAACAAAAGGGCAGCAGGGTACTTATGCTATGTGCTTGAGGGATTAGGAGGAGCGGTGCTCATCGGAATAGTGTTTTACAATTCTCTGTGGGCAGCTCTGCCGCTCGGAGTGCTGATTCCGCCGTATGTGAAGCTCAGAAAGGACAGATATGACAAGCGAAAGAAAAATGAACTTCTGATGCAGTTTCGTGAGGGACTGAATGCCGTTTCGGTTGCACTTAGAGCCGGATATTCAGTTGAGAATTCATTTTTGGCGGCAGCAAAGGAAATGAGGGTGATGTATGGACAAAATGCAGGGATATGCAGCCTTTTTGGCAGAATTGAGGCACAGCTGGCAGTTAACAAAAAGGTGGAAGATATTCTCTCGGTATTTGCCGATGATTCAGGCATTCCGGATATCATAGCTTTCTCGGAGGTATTTTCGTATGCAAAGAGAAATGGTGGAAATATGGTTGACATAATACAGGACACGGCAGCGACAATAGGGCAGAAGGCAGACACAGCCAGGGAGATCTCGGTTCTTATAAGTGAGAAGCAGCTTGAACAGGCAGTGATGGATGTGGTACCGATGGGAATAATCATATATCTTCGGGTATCTGCCCCGGAGCTTATCGGAAGAATGTATGGCAATACGGTGGGAGTGGCGGTTATGACGTTGTGTCTGGCTGTGTATATGGCGGCGGTTGTAATTTCACTTAAAATTTCAGACATAAGGGTGTGAGTATATGGACCGGAGAGAATTATATGGAAAAAGCAAGGTCATTATTATGGCAGTTATAGCAGGAGCTGTTATTGCATGTGCGGTGGCTGTGTTTGTCGGTATTGTTTCTGAAAAGTATGTATATATTACAGAGCTTGAACGTCCGGGTGCAGGCAGGGAGAGAGCATACAGTGTTGACGTCATGTATGACGGTTATGTGGAAGAGTTGGATATACGAATACATGAACGTGCACTTGAAGGTGCTGAGCTTGAGGAGCTGTACCGGGCGGCAGGAATGGAGTTAGAGAATGTTGCACGCGGAAACAATGAGAGCTTTGAGAGTGTAACGCAGCCGCTTGAGCTTACGGATAGGCTTGATAAGTACAATATGAGTGTCAGATGGTATATAGAAGATTGGAACATAATCGACTATACCGGGCAGATATATCAAGGCTCAAAGCTTCAGAAGACACACATAACGGCAGAAATGAAATACGAAGGAAGGACAATGCAGGCTGATGAAGGAAGAGAATATGTGTATGAGGTAAATATACTTCCGTATACGGAAGATCAGCTTAGAAGCATGGAGCTGGAGAATATGATTTCCGCGGCTGATGAGATGTATTCGGGGAGTGATGTGGTGCACCTTCAGGGTGAGTACAAAGGGAAAGAAGTTCTGTATAGGGTGCGTAAGGATAACAGCTATTCGGTGTTGTTATTGTTGATTCCTGTTATAGTGCTTCTGCTTATTGCAAAAAAGCGTTCGGATGTGAGAGACGGGAAAAAAAAGACGGAGGAGCTTCTGACAGAGGAGTATCCCGAGATAATATCTAAGCTTGCATTGCTGGTCGGTGCAGGAATGACACCCTACAATGCCATAAGCCGCATAGCGGCTGACGGGAAGGGTGAGGCATACAAAAGACTTTCGGGTGTGGTAAAGCGGATACAGTCAGGAGCTTCAGAGCGTGAACAATATTCACGGTTCGGGACAATATTTGGGGTGTACTGCTACAGCAAGCTCGGTACATTGCTTGAACAAAATATTGTGAGAGGGAATGAACAGTTCAGAATAATGTTGAAAAATGAGTGTATTGAAGCTCTTGAGGAGCGTAAGGCGAGGGCAAGAAAAAAAGGTGAACAGGCGGGAACAAAAATGCTGTTTCCAATGCTGCTTATGCTTATGGTGGTCATGGTGGTGATCATGGTTCCGGCGTTTATGAGCTTTTGAAGGGAGGTGAGGAAGATGGGAAGATTATTGTCAGGCGCATGGCTGAAGATAAGAAAATTTGCGGGACAGAAACAGTCCGGCATGGGTGTTATCGAGATAATTCTAATTATAGTCGTTCTTATTGGTCTTGTAATTATTTTTAAATCTCAGATTACGGCTCTCGTAACAACAATCTTAGGCAATATCAGAAACAATGCGCTCAGTGTGTAAAGGTGCTCCCCGGTGTGCCGCATAAGGGGCATATCGGGGGAAAGGGAGATAAAAGTTGAAGGAAATAAGATTAAGAGGAAGTGTGACAGTATTTGCCGCAATGTCATTTATGATAATTGCGTCTGTGATATGTGCAATGATTGAGTCTGCCCGTGTACAGGGAGCAAGAGTTATGGTAGCCATGGCAGCGGATATGGCACTAGACGGATTGTTTTCAGGATATGAGAGAGAACTGCTCGACAAGTATGGAATTCTTTTGTTTGACGGAGCGGGTGAAGGAAGCGAACCGGATGGAGGGCATATAGCCGCGCAGCTTAAAGAAAAAATAGAGAGAAATCTTAATACCGATGGGGAGCTTATATTTACCAAAGGCAACGATTTTTATGGCATTGAGATAGAGGATGTGAGCGTTGACAATGTTATTGCCGCGCCGGATGCGTATGGGCTGGTGTGGAGAAGAGATGTCGTCGATTATGCCAAGCTTGAGTATGGCACGGAGCTTATCGAGGGCATACTGGGAATTGAGGGGCTTGAAAGAGAAAATGATGTTGTCATGACAGCGGCGGAGTACTTAGATGACTGCATGGATGAGGTGTCAGGCTTCTATGCCTCATATCTTAAGCTGATAGAGCATGTGGACGGAATCAGAACCGAGAGCAATGGTGTTAATTTTAACAATCTCAGGACAAGAGCCGTCTATGTTAAAAAAATAGGTCCCGGTGGGGCAAACGAGGCATCACAGGAAGCTTTAAGTATCAACAATTATCAGATATATCAGAAGGTCTCAGATGACAGGATGAATGTATATGCAATGAGAGATGATTTTTTAACCGGTTTTCAGGCTGTGATGGACGGAAAAACATATGAGGTAAAAAAGGTTAAGGAGTTAAGCTCAATGATAAGGGACTTTTTTGGCGGCGTGAGGGTGGAGCTTGAGATTTCAATGAGGCTGATTGATGACATCAGAGGCAGAAGGAGCCTGCTTGAGGAAGGAATAGCTGCAGCGGTAAATTATCTGGATTCGGCATCGGAATTGAGTGTCGAGAGCCTTAATGGGCTTAATGAAGAGCTGCAGGAGGTCGTGAAGGAGCAGGAGCAGATTATAAAAAGACTAGGTGATGCGGATGCGATGTATGAGGTCCTTAAGCACAATTATGAGCTGATAAGTGCAGTTGAAGCCTCTTGTGCGGATATCGGACTGCTTGAGGAGTGGAACAGTGATGGTGTTGAGCTTGAAGGCTGGTATGAAGGCTATAAGGATGCCTTCGATATGCTTGGGGGCTACAGGACGGACAGCATGGTTCTTGATTATGACGGGCTTGAGTGCAGGACAAGTGATGAGTCTGTTCTGGGCTGCATATATGATTACACAATGAACGGATTGCTGGGGCTGATTCTGCCAAAGGGAGCAAAGGTTTCGGAAAAGAAAATAGCCAATATGCAGCTTGCAGACCTGTACGGAAAGCGTGGAGACAGAAATGAATACATAGATGATAAGACGGCTGACCTTATGAATGAAGCTTTGTTTAACATCTATTTGGGTGATTATTTTGAATGTTATACCCAAAACGACGGAAAGGGACTTCTTGATTATGAGCAGGAATTTATTCTGTGTGGAAATGATAGTGACAGGAAGAATCTTGAAGGTGCGATTATAAGAACTGCAGGGCTTCGCTTCGGATGCAACATGACATATATACTTACTGATGCAGCAAAGAAGCAGGAGGCATATAATATAGCACTTGCAGCACTTGGATTTACCGGAATAATCGCACTTGTGAAAGCACTTGAGTATGTAATACTCACGGCATGGGCTATGGGCGAGACAGTGGTTGATATGAAGATACTTTTAAGAGGAGGAAAAATCCCCGTAATGAAGGATAAGGAGGATTGGCGTCTTGATATTCAAAGCCTGATTCATGGCGTGCTTGATGCCGAGGAGAAGGAGAATGAAAGGGGGCTTGATTATTCGGGGTATATGTCCTGTCTGATGATGCTTAAAGCTCCGCAGGAGAAGGCATTCCGCTCAATGGCTGTGGTTGAGATGCATATGATGTCTGCGGGGGTGGAGGATTTTAGGCTTAAAGGGTATGTATATGGTCTGGATATTACGGTGACATACCACATAGGCGGACGAAAGGAAACTTACACGGAGCATTGCAGCTATACATATTAGCGTATGCCGGAATATAGGGCGGGGAGGTGATATAAGATGCTCTTTCCTAAAGGTTATAAGGAACTTGTTGAATGTAAACATAATATAGACGATACAAACACACATTATAAAAAAAATAAACAGAATTATAAAAGTAGAAATGGTACCCCCAAGTATTGCCATTTGAGCTGCCGGAGGGGAAGGGCTTCTTATGTCACCTTAAGGGGAGGAATAACGGTTGAGGCATCAATTGTTCTTCCGATAGTCGTCTTTGCTATGGTTGTCCTTATACAGGTTATGGTATTTATGAACCTGCAGTTAAAGATACAGACGGCATTGTATCACCAGGCAGTAAAGGCGGCAGGATATTCTTATCTTGCGGATTCGGTTGAAAACTACCTGACGGAGGATATGGATACTGATGATTACGCCGCACTTATGAGTATCATGAGAAATGGTATAACCGAGGCGGTGATAAAATATATGGTTGAAGGTGAGCTGGGAAGTGAATTTTTTGAAAAGCCGTGGATAAAGGGTGGCGGTGACGGGCTGAATATCATATTCCGTCCGGGAGACGGAGAGCGTGAGCTTGATGTTGTTTTGCAATACGAGTTAAGGACATGTTTTGATATTTTCGGAATTGGTAATATTCCAATGACGGCAAGGGCAGTACTGGGAAGATGGAGTGGGGTTACGAGAATTGCTGATGATGAGGATGACCTGCAGGAGAATGGAAAAGTGTATATAACCAAGTCGGGAACAGTGTATCATCTCTACCGGGACTGTACATACCTGTCAATAAGCCTGACGAGAATAATGAGCGGTCAGTCAGGGGCATACAGGAATGCGTCAGGAGGAAAGTATTATCCGTGTTCAGTGTGTGTCAGGAACGAATATGGCGAAGGCGCTTATGTGTATATATCAAAATATGGCGAATGTTATCATGCGGATAATAAATGTCGCAACATATATCACAATGTCATTGAAATTGCCGTGAATGATGTCGGCAGCAGGTCTTTGTGTTCAAAGTGCAGGGACAAAAAGGGAGCTTATGGAGGTGAGAAATAGAATATGCCGGTAAATATAGCAGTGCTCATTTTGCTTTTATATGAAAGTGTGGTTGACATAATACAGAGAAGGATAAATATTATACCTGCCGCTGCAGTTGGGATTCTTGGAATGATAATGAATGGATTTGTATATAAAAGACCTGTGTGGTGGCTTGCTGGTATGACGGCAGGTGTGATGCTTATATTTGCGGCGTTTATTTCAAGGGAGAGAATAGGATACGGTGACGGCATAATATTTCTGGTGCTTGGCGCATGTGTTGAGCCGTCAGTCGTGCTATGGGTGCTGTGGATTTCAATGCTTGCGGCAGGAATTATGGGAGGCATTTTAATTATTGGGGGAAAAAGAGGCAGGGAAAAACCAATACCATACATTCCGTTTGTGGCATCAGCTTATCTGCTTACCTGTGTATTGCAGATGACTGCCGGATGAGAGGAGACAGAATGAAAAGCAGCAGAATTTACGCGGATGGTTATTTTACGGTAGAGGCTTCGTTTATTTTTCCGATTATGCTTATGGTGATTGCAGCGGTGCTGCGCCTTGGAATGGAGGTTCATGATGATATGGCATATACGGCGCTTACACAGTATCTCGATATAAAGAATAAGAGCATACAGCAAAGCTGCTACAGTCCTCATGAACATAAGACAGACATACATGAAGTGGTGAATACGGGAATTGTTGAATTCTCAAGTATAAAGAAGGAGTTAAACAAGCTCTATGCAGAGGAGCTGGTGAGAGAATACGGGAACAGCATTATGCTGTTTGACAGGCTGGATATTGAGGGAGGTAAGACCCGGGGGTCAAAGAACAGCACAATAGTCAGGTCAATTCATGTGATAAAAAGTCATGCAGAAAGGATACCGGGAAATGATTGAATTTGTAAGGGAAATGGACAAAAATTATTTGAAAATCGTAAATGACACAGGCTGTTCCGACTATTGTATGAAGATGCTTGAAAATAATGACATAGAAGGGTTTCTTCCGATGAGAAGCGTGTCGGTCAACAATCAACTGAGTTATCTGTATGATATATCGGGAAATATACCGCTTGAGGAAAAATATTCAGGTAAAGAGCTGTCAGCGGAGGATATTGTGCGTATTGCCGGGCAGATCAGGGAGATAATAGAGGTTTCGGAAAGTTATATGTTGAATATTGACGGAGTACTGTTCGACATAAGATACATTTTTTGCGGGATAAATGATATGTCATGGAATTTTGTATATAATTCATCAGCAGCTTCGGATGCACGGGACGGAATAAAGCGTGTGCTGGAATTTATTCTGGGTAAGTTAGATCACAAAGATGGAAATGCGGTGATTTTGGGTTACGGATTGTATAAAAGAGTATGTCATGGCGAAATTCCGATTACACGGATATTCGACAATATTGAGGAATTGACCGAAGATAAGAAGGACGTGGAATATGAGCTTAATCGCAGGCAATACCCGTCCGTGATGCCGGAGAGCATAATACAGGAGGAGGAAAAGACATCGCCGGATTACAAAAAATATATTATTCCGGGAGTGGCAGTCGGTGTGGCTGCCGTAATATTGGCAGCAGTGTTGTCCGGTGCAGCTATGGCGGTTGTGGTATTTCTGATATGTATTGCGGTTTTGGCCGCATTTTTGATTTTTAAAATGAGGGGACAGTTTTGGGAAAGAATAGTGAGACGTGAGGTGGACATGCCATACGAGGCAGACACACCACAGTTGAGCGTAAGCAGACAGAATGTGATGGCGGGTGTAACAAGTAACATCGTGGATAATGCCACGGTTCTCATGTCAATGGAAAATACCTCGTTAAGAAGGATTGTCAAGGACGGACCAAGGGATGAATATATGCTGACACAGGGGAATGTGAGCATTGGAAGCGGTGCATCGGCGGATATTCTTATAAAGGACAGCGGAATAAGCAGACTTCATGCCAGGCTTACCAAGGAAGGGGAAATGTATTTTATAAAAGATATGAACTCAACCAACGGAACATGGGTCAATGAACACAGGTTAAGTGTATATGAGATGTGTCCGGTAAAAAATGGTGATATAATAAGGCTTGCGCAGAGCAGATTTGAATTAATTGACACCTCAGAATAATAATGATAAGCTAGAAATATACGGAGGCTTAATCAATGTTGTTTGAGGAATGTTGTTCGGTAATTGAAAATACAGGGTTTAACAGGCTGAGACAATACGCTGACAATGTGAATGTATATTGTACTTACAGGGATGAGCGTATGAATATTGTGTTTGTGTGGAATGAAGCTGCATTGGCAGGTTTTTCACCTGAGTTTATAGACGATCAGAACAGAAGTGTTGTTGCTTTTTTTACACAAAAGGGCGTGTTTAACTGCAGGCTGCTCAACATTATATGTACATATAATACGGGAATGTCTAAGCGAAATACAGAGGCGCATTTTCCGGTATGGTTCATAGATGAAAATACGGGGAAATTGATAATATATGAAGAACAGCCGGATGATTTTGCCGGACTTAGGGAGGTCATCGAGAATATTGATATATCAGCGGCTGCACGACGGGGAAAAAAGAGCCGCCGCAGGGCGAAGATTGTTCCGACATACGTGAACTGGTTTTTGATTGCGGTAAATATTATTGTTTTTGCAATCATGGAGATACGCGGCAGTACAACGGATACTGCATATATGCTTAAAAGCGGAGCACTTAATGTGTCGCTGGTTCTTGACAGAGGCGAATACTACAGGCTGTTCACTTCTATGTTCATGCACGGAGGCTTTTCACATATCTTCAATAATATGCTTGTTTTGTTCTGCATAGGAGATAACTTGGAACGTGCGGTCGGACATGTAAAATATCTCATAATGTATATTGCGGGCGGACTGCTTGCAAATATTGCGGCGCTGATTTACTATGATGTAATGAATATGAATGTGTGCTGTGTGGGCGCATCGGGAGCCATATTCGCAGTTGTCGGAGCATTGTTTTACATAGTGATTATAAATAAGGGACGGCTCGAGGATCTGTCGGTATATAAGCTTGGATTGTTTATTGTCATGAGTATATATCTTGGATTTCAGAGCACGACTACAAGCAACAGTGCACATATAGGAGGACTTGCAGCGGGCTTTATATTGGCTATGCTTATCTACAGAAAAGGGAAGGGGACCAGACTATGAAGGTTAATATATATTACGGCGGAAGAGGACTTATTGACGATCCGACAATAAGTGTGCTTAACAGAATGACGGATGTATTGAAGGAATTGAGAGTGAATGTGGATAAGTATAATCTGTTCGAGATGAAGAATACCATAACAACTCTTCCACAGACACTTAAGGATGCAGATGCCGTTATACTTGCTACGACAGTTGAGTGGTTTGGAATCGGCGGATATATGATGCAGTTTCTTGATGCATGCTGGCTTTATGCGGATAAAGCAAAGATAGGCAGAATATATATGTTCCCGGTGGTAATGTCAAGAGCATCAGGTGAGAAGGAGGCAGCACTTTCGCTGTCTAATGCATGGGAGCTTCTCGGGGGAAAGAGCTGTAACGGAATTGCGGCTTATGTCGATGATCCGGTAGAATTTGAGATTAATCCTGAATTTCTTGATATTTTTGAGAAGAAGGCTGAGGAGATATACAGAACAGTATCACAGAAAATGAAATCTCTTCCTTCAAGTAATAATGCAATAAAGAGCAATATAGTCAGTGAGACAATCAAGCTCACCCCGCAGGAGTCGGAGCAGTTGTCCAAGTATGCGGCCGACGATATGTATATAAAGAAACAGAAGGAAGATATTGAAGAGCTTGCCGGAATGTTTAAGGATCTTTTAGATGAGGAAGATAAGGGCGGAATAGAACGATACGCTGATCTTCTTAAGGAAAAGTTTGTTCCACAGAATGACTTTAAGGCAGATTATGTAATAAATATTAACGACAAAAATAAGTCGTTAATCATTAATATAAATAATCAAAATATTGATTGCAGTTTCGGTCAGAACGATAATGCGGAGGTTGTGTGCAGACTTGACAATATCGTGCTTGAGAAAATTGTGCAGGGCAATCAGACATTTCAGGGAGCGTTTATGTCCGGAAGCATGACGGCAAGAGGCAATTTCAAGAATATTCGTATGTTAGACCAATGCTTTAGATTCTGATACGGCAGGTACTCTGATTGTGAAGGAAGTGATTCCGGAATTGTGAGAGTAGGATATGCTTCCTCCAAGTGCATCGGCTGTTTCGGCAGCTATTGCAAGGCCAAGACCTAAGTGTCCCTGCTTATCTGAACAGAATGGTGAGAATATTTTATCAGACATATCGGCATCGGGGGCATTGCCGGAGTCAGAAACAACGACGGCGATAGTATTGCCGGATTCTATGGACAGGCATACGGATATCGGGGCAGCCGGGATGCCGGCTTCAATGGCATTGGTAATCAGACAGCCGGCGGCAACTGTGAGCTTGGCTGTGTCAGTAAGAATTTCCGCGTCAGGATTATTACAGATAATTCTGATTATATCGGAACTGTCTGAATGGTGGCCGGCGATATTCTGGCGAATGGAGTTTTCAAGAACCGAAAGGCGCGAAGGTGACAGAGTAATGGTGTCGGAATAGCGGTACAGAGCAATATCGTTAAAAGCCTTAATCAGACTTTTTATGTCATTACCCATTTGGACAAAGCGAGGTATGGAATTGAGTACCGGGGTGGTGAGTCCGAGAAGCTGGTAAGAACCGCTTAAGAGAGTGACGATGTTTCGTATATCGTGGCAGCCGGTTTTCAGCAATTCCCTGTGTTCTGCTTCGCGGCGCATGAAGAGGTCATAAGCTTCGGGGTTATCTTTTTTTAAATTCAGTAAAAGTTGTTTATCATTTTCAGTAAGCATGTTAGGTAGTCCTCATTTTTATAGTTGAGATTTGGGGATGTTAAAACAGTTTTCAAACATCACCTAATATAAACATATATCATAAAAGGAGATTTTTCAAGATGAAAAAAGACGATTGTATTTTTTGTAAGATAGCTGCAGGGGAAATTCCTTCCGCGACGGTGTATGAGGATGAGGATTTTAGGGCGATATTGGATCTTGGCCCGGCTGCAAAGGGACATACACTTGTCATTCCTAAGAACCATTCGGACAATCTGCTGACTGTTGATTCAAAGACAGCCCAAAATGCACTCACCGTAATTTCTAAGACAGCAAATGCGGTTAAGGAGGCTATGGGCTGTGATGGAATCAATGTCGTACAGAATAATGGAGAGGCAGCAGGCCAGACCGTGATGCATCTTCATTTTCATATAATACCAAGATATAACAATGACAGCGTTAACATAGGCTGGCAGCCTATGAAGCCGTCACCTGACGAGCTGGCTGCTACAGCAGAACTCATCAAAGAGAAGCTTCATTGATAAGCGATACTATCTGCCTGATGGAATCGATGCCTGATGCCTTTTTCATGCAGGCAGTATACTCTGCACGATGCTCATACAGATTGCAGATTGCAAGGTAGAGGGATTCGTCTGACAGCTCTTCCTCAGGAAGAACCATTGAGAAACCCTGTTTTCTGAAGGATTCGGCGTTAAGTATCTGATCACCTCTGCTGGCACCTGCAGGCAGGGGAATAAGAAGATTCGGCTTGCTGAGTGACAAAAGTTCGAAGATGGCATTGGCACCGGCACGGGATATAACTATGTCAGCGGCTGCAAAGAGATCCTTGAGTTCTTTGTCAATATACTCAAATTGATAATAACCTGTTGTGGAATAGAAGCTCTCATCAACCTTGCCTTTTCCGCAGAGATGGACAACCTGAAAGCGTTCAAGAAGGTTAGGGAGTATTGAGCGCACGGCTTCATTCACATGCAGGGCACCGAGGCTTCCGCCTATAACCATTATTACAGGTTTACTTGATGTGAAATGACATAAATCAAGTCCGGCCTGACGATTACCCTGACTCAACTCGGCGCGAATCGGAGTTCCGGTAAGTACGCCCTTGTTATCAGGTATCATGGACACTGTCTCTGGAAAATTGCAGCATACCTTAGATGCGTAAGGAATGCAGATTTTGTTGGCAAGCCCGGGTGTCATATCAGATTCGTGAATTATCACGGGAATATGCTCTCTGTGTGCGGCAAGCACTACAGGAACGGATACGAAGCCGCCCTTGGAGAATACGACATCAGGCTTAAGCTGACGTATCAGCTTTCTCGCTTCAAAGCAGCCTTTGATTACACGGAAAGGATCAGTAAGATTCTTCACATCAAAGTAACGTCTGAGCTTTCCGGTTGCGATGCCGTAGTAAGGAATTCCCTGTTCCGTTATCAGAGTTTTCTCTATTCCGTTATATGAACCTATGTAAGATATATCATAGCCTTCCTCCTTTAAAAGAGGAAGCATGGCTATATTAGGTGTAACATGACCGGCGGTACCACCGCCGGTAAGAAGTAATTTTTTCATGACAATCTCCCGGTAAAGCTTTACTGGATTGCCTGCTTAAGGGCTTTTGCAAGCTGGTCAGGGCATGATGTCTCACGGATTCCGCAGCGAATTCCCTCTAAGCGGCTGATGGCATCGGAAACTTTCATTCCGGCAACAAGTGCAGCCACACCCTGTGTATTACCGGAGCAGCCGCCTGTGAACCTGACGGACTTGATTACGTCACCGTCTAATTCAATATTGATTTCTTTTGAACAAACTCCTGTTGGTTTGTATATCATAACATTATTCTCCTATCTTTGTATTTAATACTTTTTTTGTTGTGAAAACGGTAAAACGTCCCACATTTTCAATGTATTATAGCATAATAAGACATCAAGTGGTATAATTAATTAAAATTTTATTTATGGAGGTCAGATTTGATGATTGGAATTATCGGAGCTATGGAAGAGGAAGTAAAGGCACTCGCCGATATGATGAGCAATGTAGAGACTGCTACAGCAGCAGGAATGATTTTTAAGAAGGGACTTCTAAAGGGAAAGGAAGCTGTTGTTGTAAGAAGCGGTATCGGCAAGGTAAATGCCGCAGTATGCACACAGATTCTGGCAGACAGATATGGTGTTGACTGCGTTATCAATACAGGTGTTGCAGGTTCATTAAAAAATGAAATAAATATAGGAGATGTCGTTATTTCAAGTGATGCGTTACAGCATGATATGGATGCGACAGGTTTTGGATATGAGCCGGGCGTAATCCCAAGAATGCCTGTATCCGTGTTTGAAGCGGACAGAAAGCTTATAGATGCCGCTAAGGAAGCCTGTGCTGAGGCAGTTCCCGAAATCGGAGTATTTGAGGGAAGAGTTGTAAGCGGTGATCAGTTCGTGACTGACAAGGTAACAAAGAAGAGAATTTCCGATACATTTCATGCGTACTGTACAGAGATGGAAGGTGCTGCCATTGCACAGGCTGCATACTTAAATAAGATTCCTTTTCTTGTAATACGAGCCATATCTGACAAGGCGGATGATAGTGCGTCAATGGATTACAGTGAGTTTGAGAGAAAGGCAATAGAGCATTCGGTTCTTCTTATGGAGAATCTTGTTCAGAGACTTTAAGGTCGTATTTTAACATTTTTTGTTGAGATTTGCAGAATTAATCCCTCTTTTGGCGATGTAAAAAAGAAGCTATATTTATTGCAGGACGGGACAAGGAAACATTTTGCCACGGAATTATATGTGAGGAGATGGGATTTATGCAGAATTTTACGGTTAATGTTGGAGAGAATGCTTTTGTAATACTGATTGCGCTCACGGGACTTTTCGGATGTCTTGCGTTCAGTCTTGCCGGAAAGGGGCTTTCGATATTGTATAATGAGACAGTATCGATGACCGCCTCGACTCATCCGTTCATCAAGCAGATTAAACTGCGAAGAGAGAATGGAATGAGAATTAATATGAATATCCATAATACCTACGCATTCGTTCTTAAGAGTATGGACAAGTATAAATATCTGAACCTCACCGTGAGAGATTATATGAAGGTGGCATGGCTTATACAGCTCGTGTGTGTTATGCTGGGACTTGTCGGCGGCGTAATCAAAGCGAACGTGTGGTATACTGCATACGGCTGTGTGTGCGCTGTTGCCGTATCGTGTGTGGGAAGAATTGAGGACGTGGAGAGAAAAGAACAGCAGGTCGTGGTCAATATGGTTGATTACTTTGATAATATGCTCGGACAGGACAGAAAAAAGAGTGTGATGCCGCATGAAGAGATGCGTGACGAAAAAACGGCACAGGAGATAAAGCCACAGGAGAAGCAGAATGTCGAGCCTATACCTGTGTCGAGACAGACCATGATGGCAATCAATGAGGAGCAGAGAAAACTTATTGAGGAAGTATTAAGAGAATATCTTGCATAAAATACGAGGAGACAGTTTAATGAATATTGTAATTCTTGACCGCATGGCACTTGGAGATGATATTGACATGACGGTTTTTGAAAAGCTGGGGAATGTCACAATATATGAGAGGACAAGCCCGGATGAGGTGATTGAAAGATTGAGGGATGCGGATGCGCTTCTCACGAACAAGGTTGTGATAGGTGCAGCCGAGATGGATAAGCTTCCAAGGCTTAAATATATAGGGATAAATGCGACGGGAACGAACAATATAGATATTGAGTATGCCGCTAGGAAGAATATTGCGGTGACAAATGTCAAGGGTTATTCGACGGATTCTGTCGTACAGCATACGTTTGCACTGTTGTTTTATGTGTACGAGAAGCTGAGAAGCTATGACGATTTTGTAAAGCAGGGCAGATATTGCGACTATGGCTGTTTCACTTATTTTGGAGAGAAATTTGCCGAGCTTAAGGGAAAGACCTGGGGCATAATCGGTCTTGGCGAAATCGGCAGAAAGGTTGCCGATGTTGCCACAGCGTTTGGATGCAATGTCATATACTATTCAACATCGGGAAGAAATGCTAATCCCAATTATGAGAGAGTCGGATTTGATGAGCTTTTAGAAAAATCAGATATAATATCAATTCATGCACCGCTCAATGAGAAAACCAACAATCTCATCAATAAAGCTGCATTTGACAAGATGAAGAATTCTGCTGTTCTTATCAATGTGGGACGAGGTCCGATTGTAAACGAAGCTGACCTTGTGGATGCACTCAATGAGAATAAGATTGCCGCGGCGGGGCTTGATGTCATTTCAGCGGAGCCTATGAAGAGGGATAATCCGCTGTATGGGTATAATGACAGCAGAAGGCTTATTATCACTCCGCATATTGCATGGGCGACAAATGAGGCAAGACAGAGGCTTGTTGACGAGGCTTATCTCAATCTTGAAGCATTTATACACGGGAAAGAGTGCAACAGAGTATAAGATCGGATATACGACGTAAGACAGATAATACATGATAAATAAGGAAAAACTGAGATGGGAAAAATAACAATACTTGAAGAAACTACAAGAAATCCTATAAGTCTTATGGGAAAGCGTGCCGGCGTGTGCTGGGGCGCAGATGTCACCAGTGAAGAAAAAAATTATAAAAGAGGACTCGATTGTCTCATATCGGGACATTGGAGAGTTATGGAGTATGTGAATGTGGAGATGGTGATAGACGGATACTCAGCCAGAGTGATTCGTGAGTGGTATACACATCTCGGTGGAGCACCTACAAGGCTTCAGGCGAGCACCAGATATATTAATTACGAGAATTTCGGGTATGTTGTACCTCCTAAGATTGCGGCAAACGAGGAAGCGGCAGAAAAGTACAATGCGATGATGAAATCAATAACGGAAACCTGCAGTTATCTTGAAAAAGAGTGCGGTATTCCGCGTGAGGATGCTGCGATGCTGCTTCCGCTGGGAATGGAGACGAAGATTGTCGATAAGCGTAATCTCAGAAATCTTGTTGACATGAGCGGACAGAGAATGTGCACAAGAGCATATTGGGAATACAGACAGATGTTCGGCGATATTGCAAAGGCATTGTCGGAGGTGTCTGATGAGTGGAAATATATAGTTGATAATTACTTTAAGCCTAAGTGTGATAAGGCAGGGTACTGTACTGAGAAGAAGTCATGTGGAAGAATGCCGAAGAAGCAGTGAGTGTACTTCGGACAAGGGGGCAGCATGAAAAAAACAAATATTGTATTGGGTATTGTGGCGGCAGCGGTGATGCTGTCGTCATGCAGTAAAGGAAATGAAACCGGTGTGACGACACAGACACAGACCGGGACGGTGGTAAATGAGACGGATACCTCACAGAGTGTTGAGACGGAACAGCCGGGGGACGATAAGAATATAAGGAATGTAGTGCCGGCACTCACAGACTTCGTGCCGGATGAGATGTATGCGGCAGCCGACCGGTGGCCGAGCTGTGACGATACAGCGCTTGCAGCGGTTATGAAGAAGGCTGAGGCGGGCGAGAAGGTTGTTGTAGCCTGCATAGGAGGTTCAATAACACAGGGAACAATATCAAACGGAAGCCGCGACAAGGATGTGGCGGCGAGAAAGTCGTATGCGGATATATTCTTTGAGTGGTGGAGTGACACATTTCCTGACACGGAATTTGAGTTCATCAATGCCGGAATAGGCGGAACGGATTCATATCTTGGGGTACACCGTGTTCAAAAGGATGTGCTTGACTATGAACCTGATTTGGTTCTGGTTGAGTTCTCGGTAAATGATGAAGATTCACTATTTTATAAAAAGACCTATGATAATCTTGTGAGAAAAATCTTAAAGTCAGACAGTGCTCCGGCGGTCATGCTCTTATACATGGGACAGACTAACGGAGCAACTGCTCAGGGAAACCACGTATTTGTGGGCTTTAACTACAAGCTGCCGATGTTAAGCTATACGGGCATGATTAACGACATGATGACGCAGGGAGTGTACACCGCGGCAGAGCTTTCAGGGGACGAGGTTCATCCTTCTGCACTTGGACATGCAATGACGGGTGAGATTCTGTGGAAATATCTGAACAATGTTTATGAAAATGTGGACAGCTTCGGGGAACCTGAGAAGTTTGACATTGCCGCAGTCATGAAGGAGAGCTATTCAGATGCTGACATTATAGATTCATCGGATGCGGATGTGACGGATATGGGAAGCTTTGAAAAAAAGAGGATATGTACGCAGTTTCCGTACGGCTGGGAGTGCACGGAGGGCGAAGGCGGACTTGAGATAAGGGCAGAGTTTATGAATCTGGGCGTTCTGTATTTCGCAACGATTGACGGCAGGAGCGATCAGTATGATATATATGTAGATGGTGAGTATGCAGGTACAATCAATGCTGATTTCTCGGGAGGCTGGGGAAATGCGATAAAGGCAAATCAGGTATACACATCCGATGAGCCGGCCGAGCATACTGTTACAATCAAAAAATCACCTGATTCTACAGGTGACTTGTTTGACCTTTTGGGGCTTTTGGTTTCATAGCATTAATATGACTTGCTGATTTCACGGAATGAGCGATAACCTTCGCGGTATACTTGTGGCGTCATTCCGAGCTTGTCTTTGAAAAGATTGATAAAATGGGTTGAGTTGGGTATGCCGACAGCGGTTCCGACGGCACCAATTGACAAGTCCGTGCTCTCAATGAGAGCGCGGGCTTTTTCTATTCTCGCATTGTTGAGGAATTTGAGCGGTGTCATTCCGACAAAGTGCGCGAATTCTCTCGTCATGCGATAGCGGTTCACATTGAAGCGGACGGCAAGCTCGTCCATTGAGTAGTCTGACTCACAGTGGGAGACGAACAGCTTCTTGAGCTCGTCAATGTATACGGGGACAGCCTTTGCATTATCGTCCGATATATGCAGGCTTGTGATGAGATCGGACAACAGGTTGGTCAGCAGCTTGTTGGCAAGAAAGGCATGATGCGGTGTAATGACTGAGCCGAGTGCCATAATCTCGGTAAAACGACATTCAGGCAGAGAACTCTCCGGTATTTGAAAAAGGGGAAAAGTAATTTTACAGATTTCTTCATAGTATGTGGTAACGGCGGCACCGTTAAAGAAGAGCATATCAATATTCCAGTCAGATGTCAGCGCCCTCATCTGTATAAAGTCCTGACAGTCCCAGAAAAGCAGATCACCACTCTTAAGATTTCTGCTGTCGCCGGCGACTTCTATGATACCATGACCGGAGTGTGTGAACAGAAACATATACCCGTCTAGTTCGCTGAAGGAATATTGCTGCATCTGGTGAAGCGTGCGTCGTCCCGCTGCGCATATATATAGAAGCTTCTCCTGAATTTCCGGCAGCGAGTCATGTATATCCGGAAGAAAATCGCTCAGATTTCCATGGGGATTTTTTTTGATTGCGTCTTCAAGCTGTGATGTAAAAAGTTCTGTAACCTGCATACCTGTCCTCTTTTTCCATATTATTGATTCAAATAAGATGAGCGTTCCCAGTCACTTACGGCACGAAGTATTTCGCCGACGCTCCATGCCTGGGCAAAGCAGCCGCGGGAGACCGAAGGAGAAGCACCATCGTAGATTTCGGCAAACTGACCGAGGCAGCCCTCATATAGCCAAGGCGTAAGTGCGTCAAAGCAGGCACGAAGCCGTCTGAGTTCACTGTTTCTTTTTTCTTCGTTATAAAAATCGAGCTGACGTATGCGCGCACGCAGGTATGCTCCCAGAGGGAACGTCCACACGGTTCCCTGATGATATGCCCTGTCACGCTTGTGCATATCACCGATGTATATAGGCTTGAAGGCCGGGTCTGCCATGTCGAGTGTTCTGAGTCCTACGGTTGTGTAGAGCTTTTTTTCGAGTGTATCAAGAATCTGCTCTGCAATGTCATAGTCAGGCATTGTGAACGGCATTGTGAGAGTCCATATCTGATTGCAGCGTATCTGCTTTTCCTCATAGGTTCCGTTAAGGACATCCTTAAGACAGCCCATTTCGCAGTCGTAGAACCTGGCGAGGAAGGAGTTCTTGACGCGTGCTGCCATATCCGCGTATTTTTCTGCAAGCTCAGGCTTATCGGTCTGACGGCAGAAGCTTTCCATTGCACGGAGTGCACTGTACCAGTAGGCATTTATCTCGACAGGCTTGCCGTGTCTTGGTGTGGGAAGAAAGTTGTCGACGCGCACATCCATCCAGGTGAGCTGTTCAAGCCCGGCTCCCGCCATGATAAGTCCGTCACTGTCGCACTTTATATGAAAATCGGTTCCGTTTTCGTAGGCATCAATAATATTTTTCATCGGGGTAAAGCATTCCGCAATGAAATCCGTATCGCCGGAGGCCTTCACATATTCATATACCGAGTTGATGAACAGAAGGGGTGCGTCCGCGGAATTGTACATCGGAGTGGCACCACCCTCAGGAAAAAGATTCGGGAGCAGTCCGTTCTTCTCATATTTTGCGAAGGTTGTGAGTATACTTTTACAGTCTGAAAAACGCTTTGTAGAGAGAACCGTTCCGCCAAGTGCAATCATTGTGTCGCGCCCCCAGTCTTCAAAGAATGGATAGCCTGCGATTATGGTCTTTCCACTTGTGGATTCACGGTCAACGATATAGGCATCAGCGCTTGCAGCGAGCTGTCTGCCGAGCGTGCTTTTAAGTCCTGAGTTATCGATAATGGAACTGATGCGCCTGTTCTCAGTCGATGACGCAGTGTGAAAGACCTCAATCAGACTGTCCTTTTTCATGGTACCGGATACTGTGTTTTCGTTGAGAGAATAGACCAGAACCTGCTCGGTCTCGGCATCGGAGGTCTGACACACCAGCTTGTGGCTGATGGCGCACAGACCGGTGTCGTCGCGTCCGTCGCGGGTGTCAAGTTTCCAGAGCATGGAGTAGTATTCAGTTTCGGGCAGAGGTCTTACAGCTAATGTGGAGGCACAGAAAACTTTCTGTGAATTGCCACAGATTGTAAAGAAACCGGAATCGTCATGAGCTTCAAGGGTGAAAACGGTATCGGCATTAAACGGTGTGTTCTTAGGCGTGAACCGAAGAAGAGGAGTCAGCGTGAGAACTATGTCATGTCTGTTGGGATTTATTATGTGGTAGTCGAGCATCACAGTGTTGTCCTTGTGAACCATTATGATGTCAAGAACCAGACGTACATCATCAATTTTATAGGTTATGGAGAATCTGTTGTTTTCATAGCATACATTTTCAATACGCGAATAACCTTGAGTGTATGTACCGTCGTGGGTGCGCTGCGTGGACAGAGTGTATGAGGTTTTGTCAATTTTAATGTCAGTCAGCACGTTAGTAATCATATTGTGACGTACATTGGGTGCTTTGACTGCCGCCATGAACAGGGCATGGTCATTTCGTGAGGTGCCGCATGCGAGGTCAAGGCAGGAGTAACCTCCAAGACCGTTGGTTATGAGAAAGCATCCGCTCTCGGCAGCGTCTATATCCGTAAAATAAGAACCGTCCAATGAAAATTTCATAAATTTTCTCCTCACTTTTTTAATTTAATTAATCTCATTATATTTCAAAACGACATTTCATTCAAGCTATGATGCAGAAAGTGCGTTAAAAAAATAACCGTTAATTTTGTTAGCTAACAAAATTAACGGCATTTTTTGGGAAAATCCAGAATAAAACTTGGTAAATTGACATAATTATGAACTGAAAGTTGATTGATATTGGAATAAATGCACAAAAATTTCAAAAATATATTATAAAAATCAAAAAATAATGATGACATTACATTTTACATGGACTATACTTGAGTTACTTAAAAAAGTGAGTTATTAAGTAACTCAAGCGTTTGCTTATGAAAAACAAATATAAAAAAATATTGGTTTTTCATAAAAATATGTGGAAGGAATTACGATATGGCAGTGAAAAAAAGAAGATGCCGATATATCGGGGCTGCACTTGCAGCAGTCGCCGCCGCCGGAATGATAACAGGCTGTAACGGCAATGCAGATGCAGAAAGCAAAGGAAGCGTGACAGAGAGTACCGTCCGGGAGACAGAGAGCTTTGTGCCGGAGGTTGCCGGAGTGTATGAGGCGGAGGAAGGAAGCTTTATCGGGAATGTAAAGGCTGACAGTGAAAAGCCCGGCTACAGCGGAAGCGGATATGCAGCGGGATTTTCTGCAGACAGTGACGGATGCGGATTTGAGGTTGAGATAAAGGAATCAGGCTTTTATGACCTTATATTTACAACCGCGAGCAATGGAGGATACAAGGAAAATTATGTGACGGTCGACGGTCAGAGCGTTGGAAATCTGGTATCGGAGGAGAGCACATTTTCGGACACCTCAATCAATCGTGTGTATTTTGAAGCGGGAACGCATGAGGTAACGGTACAGAAATATTGGGGGTGGATTTACTTGGATAAGCTTACGGTACAGACATCAGAGCCGATTGACGAGAATATATACAATGTGTCCGCACAGCTTGTAAACGAGAATGCGACAGAGAGCACGAAGAGGCTTATGAGTTATCTGACGGATATATATGGAAAGAATATTCTTTCCGGACAGTATTGCGATACAGGACAGTTCGGAAAGGAATTCGCGGTGGTCAACAAGGTGACGGGAAAATATCCGGCGGTTCTCGGACTTGATTTTATTGAGTATTCACCTTCAAGAGTCGCAAATGGGAGCACATCAAAGGCAACGGAATATGCTGAGAACTTCTGGGAGAACGGAGGAATAGTTACATTCTGCTGGCATTGGAATGCACCGGAGAAATATCTCACAGGTGAGTGGTGGTCAGGCTTCAGAACAGAGTCGACGAACATTGATCTTGCAAAGATTATGAATGGAGAGGATGAGGAGGGATATGAACTTCTCATGCAGGACATAGATGCGATAGCACAGCAGCTTCTTATTTTACAGGAGGCGGATGTGCCGGTTCTGTGGAGACCGCTTCACGAGGCATCCGGAGGCTGGTTCTGGTGGGGGGCATCAGGAGCGGAGGCATACAAGAAATTATATATTTTATTGTATGACAAGCTCACTAATGAGTATGGGCTTAACAATCTGATATGGCTGTGGAACGGACAGGATGCCGAGTGGTATCCGGGAGATGAATATGTGGACATAATCGGTGAGGACATATATCCGGGAGAGCATGTGTATACCTCACAGGTAAATAAGTTTCTTGAAGCTGTTGACTACACAGACGGAAAGATGATCGTAATGTCAGAAAACGGATGTGTGTTTGACCCGGAGCTTGCTAAGAGGGATGGAGCAATGTGGGGGCTCTTCTGTACGTGGGGAACGGAGTTCGTTGCAAAGAGCACATCAATCTACGCATACAGTGAACAGTATACTGAGAAGGACATGTTAAAGAAGGCGTATGACAGCGATATAGTGATAACTCTTGACGAGGTGCCGAATCTCAAGGAGTACCATATTAAGTAGATATATTTGCATATGGGACGTTGTGAAATTTAATTATATCACTTTCAGGCACGCTCCCGCTGCATTGCATCACTCAGCGGTTCATAATCGGCTGAAGTACAGCCGATAAGAACCGGCGGATGCAAAGCACCTGACAGCGATATAATTAAATTTCACAACTGTTCAATGGTAGAAAGATTATTTACTTAATTAAGGGGGTTGAGGATTTGAGAGATGGTGAAGTAAAAAAGAGTTTCAGTATAAAAGATTTTTTTAACGGTAAGTGGTGTTCGTGGGATGGGCGGTTTATGGGAATACTCAACGGCTTCGGAGAACTTATAATGTTGAGCTTGGTATTTCTTGCGTGCTGTATACCGATTGTGACAATCGGTCCGGCGGTCACTTCACTTTACTACGCGGTTATAAAGAGCGTGAGGAGAGGCAGAGGAACACCGCTCGGTGAATTCTTTTCATCGATGAAGAGGACGATGGGGAAGGGAATTTTGATAACGGTGGAGATAATTGCAGTTGGGGCTGCATTATACATAGGGTACAGACAGGCGGTTGCCATGAACGAAGCGGCTGCGGAAGGGCTGACAGTGCATGACGGAAAGGTATTTGCGACAGTTTACATAATACTTGCAATCCTGTTAGCGGCGATGACAGTATATGTTTTTCCGATTTTATCGAGATTTACGATGAAAACGGTGAATATGTGGAAGCTGGCATTTGTGATGGGAATCAGATTTTTTCCGGTTACGGCAGCGGTTGTTATAGGAACGGCAGCACTTGTATGGATTCAGATTTATATACTTCCGATTCCGTGTGCAGCATTTGTTCCGGGATGCTGGTGCTTCGTGGTGACATTTATGATGGAGAAGGTTTTACTGCACTATATGCCAAAGCCCGGTGAGGGTGATGAGGCGTGGTACTATAACGGCAATGAAGGCAGAGCCTGAATCAGGCTTGGCGGAAAGGAAGAGGGATGAAGCGGAATACCAGAAAAAGGGTTACTTCAGTGCTCGCGGCTGCGATGGCGGTGCTGCTCATGCTCCCGCTCGGTTCGGCACATGTTGAGGCGAGAACAGAGCTTGAGATGGATGACTATGACGACATAGTGAGTACATATTCGGTTGATGATTCGGTGCTTGATTATAAGGATTATGTAAAGCAGCTCAGTGCAATATATCCTGAAAAATCAATAACCGTAGGCGCGGACGGCTGTGTAAGATACGATGAGAACGACGAGGAGACAGACCCCGTAATCTATAAGGATTATGAGGGGATGAGCGGCGACAGCATCTACACAAGTGAGAACTCACTCATAGAGTTCGAGGTGGATGTCAAGGAGGAAGGCTTTTACAATCTGTCACTTGAATATTACCCGGTGAAGGGTAAGAACTCAGCGATAGAGAGAAGCGTATTCATCGACGGAGAGCTTCCTTACTCGGAGCTTGCACTTGTAACATTCTACAGAATATGGGAGTACGATGCGGACAGCTATGTAGGAGACAACGGCTCAACACAGTATATATGGGAGAAGGACAATCAGGGAAATGACTGCAAGCCGAGCATGAAGGAGAAGCCGGAATGGGTGAGCGGGTACATGTATGACAGCGACGGATATGTAACAACTCCGCTTTCGGTGTATCTCACCAAGGGAAAACATACGGTGACGCTTCTCTCAATGAGAGAGCCGATGGTAATTCACTCCTTAACACTCAGCAATGCTGAGGACAGACCGTCATACGCGGAGGTTAAGAGTCAGAACGATGCGGCCGGCGTGAAGGATGCAAGTGGAAAGCTCATCACGATAGAGGGTGAGAATCCTACAAGAACATCTTCACAGATGCTTTACCCGATACAGGATCAGTCATCACCTTCGGTTTCACCATCAAGTGCCAGGATGCTTCTCAACAATACAATCGGAGGCAATTCATGGAGGCTTGTCGGACAGTGGATTGAATGGGATTTCGATGTGGATGAGAGCGGATATTACAATATTTCTCTTTATGATTGTCAGAACTTCGTGAGAGGTATATATGTTTCAAGAAAGATAACGATAGATGGGGAAGTTCCTTTTAAGGAAATGGAAGCATACGGATTTAAATATGACCAGAGCTGGCGAGAGGATGTACTCTCAGACAATTACGGAACGCCGTATTCCTTCTATCTTGAAGAGGGACACCACACAATAAGAATGGAAGTTGTGCTCGGAGACTTCTCAGATATCATAAGTGAGGTTGAGGACTGCGTTAAGCAACTCAATTCAATTTACAGAGAGGTCATAAGAGTTACGGGCGTATCGCCTGATACTTACAGAGATTACCAGATTGAAAGGACACTTCCTGAGCTTCACGATGAACTTGTGGCAGTAAGAGATCAGCTCGACGCTGCGATAACATCGCTCAGAGCACTCACGGGAAAGAAATCCGACAAGGAAACGGTACTTCTTACAATGCGCGACCAGTTAGACGACCTCATCGCCGACGGGGATTATTTTGTAAGAGTTATCGGAACCTTCAAGATTAATGTGAGAGCCTGCGGTAACTGGGTAACACAGGTTATAGACCAGCCTCTTGCGATTGACAGAATCAACATTTATTCAGCGGATGTCAGACCGTCCTATGATAACACATCCTTTTTCAGCAAGGCAGGCTACGAGTGTAAGAGACTTTTCTACTCATTCGTAATTGATTACAACCAGATTGGAAATGTGGCAGAGGACAACGGCGACAGCCCGACAATAACACTCTGGATTGGTTCCGGACGTGATCAGGCAAACGTAATCAAGTCGATGATTGATGAGAGCTTCACCAACGAATACGGTGTGAATGTAAATGTACAGCTCGTCGATATGTCGACGCTTCTTCGAGCAGAGCTTGCGGGCGAAGGACCTGACGTGGCAATACAGGTTGCCAATACTTCGGGAATTGCGGGAGCTGTTCTCAACACGGGAAATGATACTCCTGTCAATTACGGTATCAGAAACGCGGTACTTGATTTAAGTCAGTTCGAGGATCTCGATGAGGTGCTTACACGATTCTCAGATGCTTCGATGACGGCATTTACCTTTGACGGAGCAACATACGCGCTTCCGGAGACTATAACTTTTCCGGTTATGTTCTACAGAAAAGATATATTAGCCGAGTTAGGACTTGATATTCCTGAGACGTGGGATGATGTAAAGGTTGCGATGACCGTGCTTGCAAAGAATCAGATGGAGTTCGGTATGCTTCCGAGTGAGCAGATATTTGCAATGCTTCTCTATCAGAACGGTGGGGAATATTACACGGAGAATGGCAGCAGGTCACTTCTCGATTCCGATATAGCAGTCAATACCTTCAAAGAGTACTGTGAATACTATACGGATTTCAAGATTGATAAGGAGACCAGCGTGGAGGAAAGATTCCGTACAGGCGAGTGTCCGATTATCATAGCTGATTACACAACATACAATAACCTCGTAGTATCAGCTCCGGATATCGCGGGACTCTGGGATTTTGTTCCGGTTCCCGGTACGGTTAAGGAGGACGGAAGCGTCGACAGAAGCACGGGCTGTACCGGACTGGCAAGTATAATAATGGCGGATACGGAGTATCCTGAGGCATGCTGGGAATTCTTAAAGTGGTGGACGAGTGCGGATGTCCAGACTCAGTACGGACGAGAGATGGAGAGCCTTATGGGTTCGGCAGCGAGAGTTCCGACAGCTAACCTTGAAGCCTTTGCAAACATGCCTTGGCCTGTAGATGATTATGAGGCACTTCTTGAGGCATTTGATTATGTTAAGGGAATTCCTCAGGTCCCGGGCGGATATTACTCATGGCGTAATGTTAACAATGCTTTTTATACCGTAACAACAGAGACCGACACGGCATCTCCTAGAGAGGAGCTCATGGATAAGGTAATCTACATCAATGCAGAGATTAATTACAAGCGTCAGGAGCTTGGACTTGCGCTTGATGAGCAGGAATAGGAAAGGGGGAAGATAAATGGCACAGAATACAGCAGGTACAGTCTCAGTGGATGAGCTGGCGTATAGGCAGAGAAAGCTCGGCTACAGACTTAGAAAAAGCCGCGTATCTTACGCGATGATGGCACCGTATTTTATATTGTTTTTCCTCTTTACAGTGCTCCCGGTAGTGATATCCATAGCGTTCAGCTTTACATATTTTAATATGCTTGAACCTCCTACCTTCGTAGGCTGGAAAAATTATATCAAGCTTTTCCTTGAGGACGACATATTCCTCATATCACTTAAAAATACACTTATATTTGCAGTGATTACGGGACCTGTAAGCTATATATTATGTCTCCTCTTTGCATGGATAATAAATGAGTTCTCGGGAAAGTTAAGAGCATTCCTTACACTCATTTTCTATGCACCGAGTATCTGCGGTAATGCATATATGGTATGGAATTTAATTCTTACCGGCGACCGCTACGGATACCTTAACGGTATACTTTTAAAACTCGGAATAATTGATGAAGCAATCCTCTGGATGAAGACAGAGAAGTATGTGCTTCCGGTGCTTATAGTCGTTCAGCTCTGGCTGTCACTTGGTACAGGATTCCTTTCCTTCATAGCAGGTCTTCAGACGGTTGACAAGAGCCTCTATGAGGCAGCCGCACTCGACGGAGTAAAGAACCGCTGGCAGGAGTTATGGTACGTGACACTTCCTTCGATGAAGCCCCAGCTTATGTTCGGTGCGGTAATGCAGATTACACAGTCCTTCGCGGTAGCTGATATATCAATACAGCTCGCAGGAAACCCGTCAGTCAACTACGCAGGAGCAACGGTAGTAACGCACCTTCTTGACTACGGTTCCGGAGGACGAATGGAGATGGGTTATGCGTCGGCGATAGCCACGGTACTCTTCCTTCTCATGATTGGAACCAATAAGCTTGTACAGCGTATCCTAAGGAGGGTTGGTCAATGAGTAAGGAAAATAAGCAGAAAAAGAAATTATTTAAGAGACGGCCCAGGGAAAAGAAGCTCAACCGTTCAATGGCGGGAAATACATTGTTGTTCGTGATAATGTTCATCTGCGGCGTGTTCATGGCACTTCCTCTTGTAATGATTATCAACAATGCGTTAAAGCCGCTTGATGAGATTTATCAGTTCCCTCCTAAGATTTTTGTAAGGAACCCTACACTTGAGAATTTCTCAGACCTGTTCGTGCTGATGAACAGCTCGTGGGTGCCATTCTCCAGATACATATTGAACACGATAATCATTACCGGCGGCGGTATGGTAGGACATGTGCTCTGTGCTTCGCTTGCGGCATATCCGCTTGCAAAACACAATTTTCCGGGTAAGAAGATACTCTTCAGCATGGTAGTGCTCTCCATGATGTTCTCATGGACGGTAACACAGATACCGCAGTATCTCATTATAAGCTGGCTGCACATCAACAATACCTACGCTGCGTTAATTCTTCCGGCCTGCTCCTTCGGTATGGGACTCTACCTCATGAAGCAGTTCATGGAGCAGCTTCCCGATTCACTCATGGAGTCGGCAAGACTTGACGGTGCGACAGAGTGGAGAGTGTTCTGGTCGATAGTTATGCCGAATGTAAAGCCTGCATGGCTTACACTTGCAATCTTCCAGTTCCAGCAGATGTGGGGAAACACGGGAAGCTTATTCTTAAGAAATGAGGAACTAAAACCGCTGCAGTATGCATTGCAGCAGATTACGGCAGGTGGTACGGCGAGAGCCGGAGCCGCAGCGGCGGTTACGTTTATCATAGCAGCAGTACCTATTATCTTCTTCCTGATATGTCAGAGCAATGTCCTCGAGACGATGACAACATCAGGTATGAAGGACTGACAGGAGGGTGGGCATGAGAAAAACATTATCACACAGCTTAAAAAAGCTCACAGCCCTTCTTGCAGTGTTCGTGCTGGTGGGTATGAGCTTTACAATCCCGGTTGCGGCATCCGACGAGCCGTATGACACATACAACTATGATGACAGGGAAGATTTAACCTACACCCCATCGGCTTACGAGCCGATAAAGGCGATTGCGGGAAACGGACTAAAGTATAACGGCGAGAGCATAGGAAACTTCGTGTCACCACAGGATATATGCTATGCGGATGACGGCAATCTGTATCTTGCAGATACGGGAAACAACAGAATAGTGGTGTTAAACAACGATATGACAGAGGTTGTCAACATCATTGACGATTTTGACAACAACGGAGTTAAGGACGGCTTCAAATCTCCTTACGGTGTGTGTATCTCGGAAAAGGGTCAGCTCTACGTTGCGGACTCACAGAACCACAGAATAGTGGTTCTCGAGAAGGACGGAACGCTCGTCAGAATAGTACAGAATCCTGTATCACAGTCACTCGATGCAGGTTATGTGTTCGTACCTTTGAAGGTGACTGTCGACTATGCGGACCGAATATACTGTATCGCACAGAACATGTTCGAAGGAATCATGGTATTTGAGACGAACGGTGAGTTCTCAGGATTCTTTGGAACAATCAATGTAAAAATTACACTTTGGGAGAAGTTCTGGAAGAGAATTGCGACCAAGGAGGAGCGCTCCAAGCAGCAGCTCTACATTCCGACAGAGTTTACGGGAATTGATGTTGATGCCGATGGCTTCATATATGCCACCAATATTGACTCTGAGGGAGTTCAGGCGGTAAGACGACTGAATCCGAGAGGTGAGGACGTAATAAAGAAGGGTGAGAACGGAAATGTCGGCGGAGACCTGTGGGTTAACGGTCAGACACAGTATGCCGGAGCTTCACAGATTACGGATGTTGTGTACAGGGACAAGGGAATATACACACTGCTTGACAGAAAGAGAGGAAGAATATTTACATACGACCACGAGGGCAACCTCCTCTACATTTTCGGAGGGCTTGGTACACAGCTTGGAACCTTCAGCACACCTGTTGCCATAGAGGTGTCGGGCGATAAGCTGGTTGTACTTGACGCATACAGGGCAGAACTCACGGTATTTAACGCTACCGAGTACGGCTCACTCATCAACGAGGCTATAGCACTCAGATATGACGGTGATGAGACACTTGCGGTAGAAAAATGGCGCGAGGTGTTAAGACTTGACGAGAACAATGAGCTTGCCAACACCGGAATCGGTAAGGCGTACCTCACGGCAGGCGATAACAGGAGCGCTATGAAATATCTTAAGCTTGGTATGGATGCCGACTACTACTCGATAGCATTCAGACGTTACCGGAATCAGGTGCTTGCGGATAACTTAAGCTATATCTTCACGGGAATCGCAGTTGTGATTGTGGCGGTTGTGGTTGTGGTAAAGGTCAGAGGCAAAAAGCGCGGGAAGGGAGGCGAGAAGGCTTGAAAAAATGGTTTTCCAAGGAAAAATGGAGTTACTTTGGGTATACACTTACACATCCGATGGATGGCTTTTACTGGATCAGGCATAAGGAATACGGAAGTGTACCGATAGCAATACTTATGGTTATTCTCTTTTCGATAAGCTTCTCGCTCAACAGACTGTATGCAAGCTTTGTTGTGAACGAGACGGATCCTAGAAGCGTAAACAGCCTGACAGAGCTTGCGGGTGTGCTTGTGCTTTTCCTGTTAGTGTGTGTCGGCAACTGGTCAATCACCTGTCTTATGGACGGTGAGGGACGTTTTAAGGACATTATTATTGCAGTAGGCTATGGAATTACACCGGCGACGGTGGGCTATGTGCTCGCCACTCTTTTGAGCAGGGTCATCGCAGACAATGAGCAGGCATTCTACGGACTTGTAATTGCAATCGGTATCGCATACGCGGTGATACTGGTGTTGATGGGAATTATGCAGGTTCACAATTACACGCTCGGAAAGACGCTTATAACCTTGTTTTTAACCTTCGTTGCGGTGCTGATAATAATATTCCTCGCATTGCTGCTTTTTAATCTGGTAAGTCAGGTAATTACATTCTTTAAGAGTATTTACCTTGAACTGATATTCCGATGAAAGGAAGGTAAGGGCTGTGAAGGATAAAAAGAAAAAAGCAAAAAGAAAATTAGGGCTCTTACAGAAAATACTTCTCGGAGTATTGGGAGTGGTGGTGCTTGGGGTACTTATATGGTTCGCATATTATATGTTCCACTACTATCTGTATGACGATTACAAGCAGTATCTGACAGGCTATGAGACTGAGGAGGGAAGTGGCTTCCATGCGGTGAAGGATTCCTCAAAGGATGTTGAGGGAATGGAGCTGGCTGCGGAGAATGCGAATCTTAAGCTCTACGCATCGCCTGATACAGGAAATATCGCTGTCTATGACAAGAGAAGCGGGGTTACAACCTACAGCAATCCTGTGGATGCGGACGAAGACCCTATCGCAAACAATACGAACAAAAATTACCTCAAGTCACAGTTCGTAATCAACTACTATAATGCAGCCAAGGCAATGGGAACCTACGATTCCTACAGCATGGCGGTCGAGAAGGGTCAGCTTCAGGCTCAGTCGATAGACAATGGTGTGAGATTTATCTACACTCTCGGCGATTTCTCAACCAACACGACCGGAATTGTTCCTCTGTATATGGATAAGAACAAGCTCGAAGAAATCTGTGGCAAAATCGATGAGACGGCACAGACCAATATGAGACGTTACTACTCGACGGAGGATGACAAGACGGGAATGCTCGTACTCAACGGTGTAGCCCAGAAGAATGTCAAGACAATCAAGAAGATAACAGGTTATCTTGAGGAGGCAGGCTTTACCGAGGAAGATTACGAAGCACAGATGGAGCTTGCGGGAATAGAGGTTGCACTTCCGTTGTCATTCACGATAGCTCTTGAGTACAGACTCTCAGATGACAGCATAGAGGTTTCCGTTCCTTCATCAATGATTGAGGAGAACGGCGGAGGAAAGCTTTACAGAATAAGACTTTTAGGATACTTCGGTGCGGCAGGAGCTGACGATGAAGGTTATCTGGTAGTTCCTAACGGTTCAGGTTCGTTAATTTATTTTAACAACGGAAAGAGCAATGTTGAGAACTATTCACAGTACATATATGACATTGATCCGCTGGCTGCGGATTACACGCTGCTTGAGAACACACAGAAGGTGAGACTTCCAATCTGCGGAATATGCAAGGAAGATTCAGATATTCTCATGTCGGTTGAGGACGGAGCAACGACGGCATTCTTCACGGCGTCAGTTGCAGGAAGCAACACAAGCTACAATTACGTTAACACAACATTTGTTGTCAGGGGTTATGACCTCCTCTCAATGTTCGGTTCGACGGGAAATGAAGCAGACCTTCCTCTTCTTGAGAATGATATGTATGACATCAACTACAAGGTGAGATACACATTCTTAGATGACGAGCATAAGGGCTATTCGGGAATTGCGAACTACTACAGAGAAAGACTTATAAACGAAGGTGTTCTGAATGAAAAGACGGCATCGGGAGATATTCCTTTCTACTACGATATAATCGGCGGTGTGAAGGAGACGGCAAGCTTTGTCGGAATCAGATACTTAAAGGTTATGGCGATGACCACCTACGAGGAGGCGGCAGATATAGCGCTCGACTTAAAGGATAAGGGAATCGTGTACCAGGTAATGAATCTTCAGGGCTGGAGCAACGGCGGTTATTACGCAGATGTGTATGACAAGATAACGGGACTCGGAAAGCTCGGCGGAAAGAAAGATTTAGAGTCGCTCAACGATACAATGGAGAGCATTGGCGGAAGATTGTATGTGGACGTTCCGTTCCAGAGTGTTACAAGCATCAGCAAACGCTACAGTGGTTCCTTTGAGACATCACGTTATTACGGTGCCGGTTATGTGGCAAGATTCGGAGCACACAATCCGGCGACTTTAAGAATTACCTCTTCACTGGGCTATGATGAAAATATATATGACCTCATATCACCTAAGTTCCTTAAGAGATATGTGGATGCATTTATAAAGAAGTTCGGCAGGCTTGATGTGGGCGGTATAGGACTCAGAGATTTAGGCGATGAAGTCCATTCGGATAAGAAGAGAACAGAGTTTATCAACAGAGAGGAAGCACTCGACATTGTAAAGGCACAGCTTGATAAGCTTGCCGGAACAGGTAAGAACATTCTTATCAACGGCGGAAATGATTACAGCTTCAAGTATGCGACGGATATCATTGATGTTCCTTTAAGGGACAACGAATTCAGAATAATAGATGAGGAAATTCCTCTCTATGAAATGATAATACACGGGTACATCAATTATGCCGGCGGACAGCTCAATTTCCATGATTCGGCTGACAACACCGAGATAACACTCAGAATGATTGAGTACGGTGCATCTCCGAGATATGTATTTACCAAGGAGAGTGCAAGTGAAATGAAGTATACTGCACTCAATAAGTTCTATGCAACCAAGTATGACAACTGGTGTGATGAGGCAGTAAGCGTATATAACAAAGTCAACGAAATATTAAAATATGTAAGCGGCGAGACAGTCGTAAAGCATGAGATAAGAGACAGCGGAGTGAGAGCGGTCACATATTCCAACGGCGTTGTCATATATGTAAACTACACGGATTATGATGTGGTCGAGGATGGAATTACGATTCCTGCACACGGCTATCAGAAAGGAGGAAAATAATGAAGCAGAAACGAGGCTTATCACTTCTTCAGAAGAGAAATGCAAAAGGCTTTATGTTTATCCTCCCATGGCTGGTCGGTTTCATTGTATTCTATGCGCGAAGCCTGTTCATGACGGTTCAGTTCTCACTGTCGACCATGGACACGACTTCGGCGGCAGGAGGTTACACATTACACTGGGCGGGACTGAGTAATTATCTGTACGCATTCAGAGTTCACGGAACCTTTAAGCAGATACTTACCACATCTGTACTCAATATGCTTGTCGATGTACCGCTTATAACATTTTTCAGTTTGTTTATGGCGATACTTCTCAATCGTAAGTTTAAGGGAAGAACGATTGTGAGGGCAATCTTTTTCCTTCCGATTATTATGAATGCCGGAGCAATCACATCGGCGATGGAGCTTGCGAGAACGATGATGTCGGGCGGTATTTCATCGGGAGCAAGCGAGATTTCAGATGCGGCGTCATCGGGAGTTGACGTGGCATACTTTATAGAACTGTTTAAGAATCTGGCGATGCCTGATAAGCTGCTCGATTACATAGTTGCCGCGGTTGCACGAATCAATGACATCATATCGGCATCGGGAGTGCAGATTATCATATTCATAGCTGCTCTTCAGTCCATACCTGGTTCAATGTACGAGGTTGCTAAGATTGAGGGAGCAACAGCTTATGAAACCTTCTGGAAGGTGACATTCCCGATGGTTATGCCACATATAATTACCAATGTGGTGTACACGGTTGTGGATAATTTCGCACAGAGCGATGTCGTACAGCTTGCTTACGACACCTGCTTTAACAAGGTAAATTACGGACTGAGCTCGGCGATGAGCGTTGTGTCAACAGTTATCGTGTGTGTGATTCTCGTTCTTGTATGCGGATTCATACAGAAGAGAACATTCTACTACAATTAAGGAAAGGAGAACCTATATGCAGAAAATCAAGATGGATGCACAGACAAAGAACAGCTTGAGCGCAATGCAGCGCGGTGCGAAGAAGGGAATCTTAGGTCTGGCACAGTTCGTGGTTATCGTGGGTATCTGCTATGTGATAGTGGCACCGATACTCGGAATACTGGTAAGCTCCTTTATGTCGGACGGAGATGCTTACAACCCTATGGTGTACATGATTCCGACAGCGCCTACGTTTCAGAAATACAAAACGGTCATAGCGCGTCTTAATTATTTCCCGACCATGGGAAGAGATCTGTTATACACGTTGTCGTTGATGGTGATACAGGTGCTCATCTGCTCGATGGTTGGATATGGATTTGCAAGATTCAATTTTCCGTTTAAGAAGCTTTTATTTGCCTGCGTGGTTGTGATGATTGTAATTCCGACCAACACAATTATGCTTCCATTATACATGACCTTCAAAAACTTCAATCCGTTCGGTCTTGCAACACTGATTAACGGGAAGAGCATCAATCTTCTCGGAACACCGGTACCGATGTACATAATGACATTCTTAGGATGCGGTCTGCGTTCAGGTCTGTATATTTATATCTTTAACCAGTTTTTCAGAGGACTGCCAAAGGAAATCGAGGAGGCAGCCTTCGTGGATGGCGCAGGAGTATGGTACACATATTTCAGAATCATGCTCATGAACGCCATGCCGTCTGTCATTACCGTTGCGGTATTCTCAATGGTATGGCAGTACAATGATACTTTTTATGCGAAGTTATTTCTGATCAGCGAGAACATCGTAATTAGTAAGAAGATTTCATCCCTGACGGCTGTAATTGCCAACGAGGACAAAATCTTAGATACAACAATCCAGCAGTTGTACCTTGATGCCGGTATCATTCTCATTATGGTGCCAATCGTACTGATTTATGTTTTCCTGCAGAGATACTTTATAGAGGGTGTAGAAAGAAGCGGTATCGTAGGATAACCGCCCGCCACAAAAAAGGAGGAGAAGGCGTGAGACGTAACAAATTATTAGCCTGCCTTATGGCAGGAACAATGGCAGTATCACTTACGGCGTGCAGCAACAATGCAAACAGTGATACAACAACAGCCCCAAGTACTACAGAGGTTGTGACAACAACAGAGGCTGCAACAGAGCAGACAACAACTGAACCAAGTGCAACATCAAATGCAAGCATCGACTTTGAAGATGGTCAGATGGGCTTTGTGGAGGTGTACAGTGCACCTGCCAATGCAGCGGATGTTGAGCTTAACGTAGTTGATTTTGGCGGCAGCAAGGCACTTGAGGTTAAGAACTTAACAGGAAAGGTTCCGTTCGTAGGAATTGATGTGAGCAGTCTTTGCGGAGCTGATACGGCAAAGATAGCATCTGTATCAATGAAGCTTGGTGTTTCCTATGAAGACGGAAGCTTCAGTGCATGTGCAGGCAAGATTACAACCTGGACAGGTGAGGACCTTGTTCAGACAGGTTATGACTGGTCCGTATACATGGAGAGCAAGAACCCTAAGGTTGCTACAGTCGATGTATCAGGAGTTCCTTTTGTAGCAGATGCCAAAAATATTATGGTGCTTTCACTTGAAACAGACAATGGTATTGACGCCGGACATGGCAACGCAACACTCTATGTAGACGACATCACATTCTATGATGCTTCGGGAAATGTGCTCACGGCAGACCAGAGCGTTGCATTCGCAGCTCCGGCAGGCTACTCGGACAGCGGAAGAGATTCTTCCAACCTCTTTGCAGTAAAGAACGCCGTTGAGTTCGAAGGCTTCCAGACAAGCGCAGATGCGTGGGCTCAGGCAGGCTTTACAATGCCTCAGGAGATTCTCGATGCACTTGTTCCGGGCTCGGTTGTAGAGATTGAGTACAAGTCAGAGACAGGAAATATGTGGCTTGTAATGAACGAGGCACAGGCAGGCTGGATGAGAGTAGGTCAGGCTGGAACCGATGATCCTGCATACCAGAACAATTCACATAACATTGCACAGGTTACTTACGAGCAGCTTGCAGCACTCTGCACGGACGATGTAAGCACATGGGGAAGCACAATGCAGTGTGAGTCCGACGGAGCTTGGGAGGTATTCTCGGTTAAGGTTGGACAGCAGGCAAAGAACATCGCCGTTGTAAACGGTGTTGATTTTGCCGGATTCGCAACAAAGGCAGGCGCTTGGTCACAGGATGGCTTTGATATGCCTCAGGAAATCATCGATGCACTTGTACCTGGCGCGGTTGTAGAGGTTACATACAGCTCCGAGACAGGCAACATGTGGCTTGTAATGCCTGATTCAACAGCAGGCTGGATGAGAGTAGGTCAGGCAGGAACAGAAGATCCTGCACTCTGCGATGGTCAGAAGTGCTACGTTACTTACGAGCAGATTGCAGCACTCTGCGGCGATGATGTATCCACATGGGGTGCAAGAATGCAGTGTGAGGCAGACGGCGAGTGGGAGGTATACAGCGTTAAGGTTGGAACGGCAGCAGAGTTTGCTCCTGTAAATAAGCTTGTTGCTTTCGAGGGCTTCGAGACAAGCGGAGACGCATGGGCACAGGCGGGCTTTACAATGCCTCAGGAGATTCTCGATGCACTTGTACCTGGTGCGGTTGTGACAATTCAGTACTCATCCGAGACAGGCAACATCTGGATTGTAATGAACGAGGCACAGGCAGGCTGGATGAGAGTAGGTCAGGCAGGGACGGAAGATCCTGCACTTTGCAACGGAACATACGCACAGATTACATACGAGCAGCTCGCAGCACTCTGCACGGACGATGTGAGCACATGGGGCAGCACAATGCAGTGCGAGGCTGACGGAGCTTGGGAAGTATATGGAGTATGGGTAAGCACACCGGCTACATCTGCAGAATAAATTTGGAGGAGTCAAAAATATGAGAAAATCATTAAAGAAAGTTCTTGCGACAGGACTTGCCGCAACAATGGTATTGTCCATGACAGCCTGCAACAATGGCGGAAGCAACGATACAACAACAGAGACTACACAGAAACAGCCTGAGGAGACAACAACACAGGGCAGCAGCACAACACCGAGCGGTACACCGAGACATATCACAATCGGAAGCTGGTGGGTTCAGTACTATGACAGCACACATACCTCCGTTGAGGATGACCCAAACTACGCAGGTGATCTTGCAGCCGAGCTTAAGTTCGAGAATGTAAAGAAGATTGAGGATAAGTATAATGTAACCTTCGCATGGGAGAACCTTACTTATGCAGGTACAAAAGAGTCAATCAATACATCCGTTCTTGCAGGTTCACCTGACTGTGATATCTATCTCGTAGACCTTGGAATGGCTATTCCGGCAGCCATGAACGGACTTGCAACAGATTTAAAGACTGTTCTTCCTGCAGATGATGACCTCTTTACAACACAGAATAATATCAAGTATCTTGACCTCGGTGATGGCAAGGCTTGTATTTTAAAGAGAGTTGAGGCACAGAGTACTGTTGAGGCTACATATCCTCTTGCATTCAATAAGCAGCTTCTCGAGGATAATAACCTTGAGGATCCTAGAGAACTCTACAAGAGAGGCGAGTGGACATGGGATAAGTTCATCGAATACTGCCAGGTTCTCACTCAGGATACCAATGGTGACGGAACCGTTGACCAGTATGGCTTCGGAGGTTTCGGTTCCGAGACATTTGAACAGCTTATGATGAGCAACGGCGGTTCAATCGCAGCAGGAACAACAGAGACACTCTCAAGTGCGCCAGTAGGCGAGGCTCTCCAGATGCTTCAGGATATGTATATAACATACAATGTATGCTATCCTTATGAGAATGATTCGGATACAATGAGATTCATTTATCGTAATGGTAATATCGGCTTCTGGCCTGGTGCGGCATGGATTGCAGCTTCAAATGCAGACTATGACCACAACGGTGCGGTGGGAACAACTCTTGAGTTCGACACCTGCTATGTTCAGTGGCCTGTAGGTCCTTCCGGAAATCAGGAGACCAACAAGGGCAAGATTACATCAGGTGAGTTCTATATCATTCCTGCCGGAGTTGAGAATCCTGAGCTTGTTTATGATGTTCTCTACGATATGTGGAACTGGTATGACGGAGACACATCAATCCGTGATGATGAGGAGACACTCTACTGGTGGTATGCCGTAACGGATAAGGATCCTGAGATTCAGGATCAGAACTTTGACGTTATGTTCGACTGCGGAAGCAGAGAGCAGTTCGACTTATGGAACTCAATGGGTATAGAGTACGACCTTGAGAGTCTTATCAACGGTACTGTAACCGCTGCACAGTTCCAGGAGACATACAAGCAGCAGATTCAGGATGCACTTGATGCATACTTTAATTAATTTTTAATTGTTTTGTGGGAACACCTCTATTAAAATAAGGATACCCGGGCTGTTCGATATGAGCAGTCCGTATATCCCGGTAAAATCAGAAAGGTGTAGAGGTTATGGCATCAATTTTCGGTATTGATTCTGCCTACGGCAGATTTATGAACAAAGTCGGAGATATTATTCTCCTAAGCATATTATGGATAGTGTGTTCACTGCCGGTTGTGACAATAGGCACGGCAGCATGTGCGGCATATTATACGGCTGCGAAGGTTTTGCGCCATCACAACGGTTATGTGTCCAAAGAGTTCTTCCGCTCATTTAAGCGGAATTTCCGGGCATCGATAGGGCTTAATCTGATTTATCTTGTATTAGCCGTTATGCTTGTGTTTAACATTATGTATTTTAAGGGGAGTGCGACCGAGATTTCATTCTATCTGAGATGTGTGTACATAGTGCTTGGTTTTATAATATTCGGAGTGATGCTGTATACCTATATTCTGTTGTCAAGATTCGAACTCGGCAGTGGGAAATTGTTCGGCATGGCATTTGTTATATGCTTCAGACATCTGCATATAACGGCAGCACTTGTGGGAATGTGTGCGGCAGCGGCAGTACTTGTATATCTGATGCCGTGGGCAGTGCTTATCCTTCCGGGGATGGCATTTTACGGGATGACATTCCCGGCGGAGCATGTGATGAAAAAATATATGCGCCGTCCGGAGAGTGGAAGCAAAGAAGAGGATACATGGTATTATAACTGATGGGAATGGTGATGTATGGCTAAGAATGTGACTATGAGAGATATAGCAAAAAAGGTCGGTGTCAGTACGGTAACAGTGTCTAAGGCACTGACTGACAAGGACGGCGTAGGCTCTGAGCTTCGTGCAGTAATTAAGGCAACTGCCGAAGAAATGGGTTATACATACAGCGGAATCGGAGACGGCTTCCGCCGTGGGCGCAGCTATAATATCGGTGTTATTGTTGAGGAACACTATGTGGATAATTCAACTACAGTCTTTCCGTTTTATATGAAAATGTACAACAGCATCAACAAGCAGATGTCACAGTTTCATTATTCGGTAATTATGGAGGCAATTACGTCTAAAATGCTCGCGGAGCACAGAATGCCGGATATCGTGACTGAGCGGAAGGTCGACGGAGTTATTGTGCTGGGTCAGATGAAATCAGATTATCTTAAGGTGCTGAGGGAGAACAAGCTGCCGGTTGTGTATCTGGATTTTTATGACAGGACGATGGAGGTGCCGAGCGTCATAAATGATAACATGTACGGTACCTACATGCTTACCAATTATCTTGTGAGTATGGGGCACAAAAAAATTGCCTATGTGGGAAGCATAGATGCCACAGCAAGCATTCTTGACAGATATTTGGGATACTACCGTTCGCTTCTGACACATCAGTTAAAGATGCCTGACGATTATATTATTCCCGACAGGGATGATGAAGGGTATTTTATTGATTTGCAGATGCCGAAAGAGATGCCGACAGCATTCGTATGTAACTGCGATGGAACGGCGAACCTCCTTATGAAGCTTCTTATCAGCAGAGGGTATCGCATTCCGCAGGATATATCGGTGGTTGGATTTGATAATTATTCGGCGGAATTTGACTACAATCTGCCGAAGCTTACAACAATAGAAGTAAATATTGAAGAAATGACAAAAAATGCAGTAGAAATGATTATACGCCTTTTAAAAGGCGAAGAAAATCTTGGCGGGCGCAAGGTCATAAGCGGAAAGCTTATTATCCGTGATTCGGTGGCGCAGTGCCAAATGTAGGAGGTATGTATGTCAGAACTTAAAATGATTGCGCCTGCAGTGCCTAATGTGCCATGGCAGGACAAGCCGGAAGGACACAAGGGAGCTCCGGTATGGAGATATTCCGAGAATCCTATAATAGACCGCAACCCTCTTGAGAATGTTGCGAGAATTTTTAACAGTGCCGTTATGCCTTATGAGGGAAAGTTCATCGGTGTGTTCCGCGGTGAGCAGACAAATGGTATTCCTTATATTTACCTTGGAAGAAGTGACGACGGAATTCATTGGAATTTTGATAAGGATAAGATTCCTTTTAAGGATGAGGACGGAAATGATTTTATGCCGATATATGCATATGATCCGAGACTTGTGAAGGTTGAGGACACCTATTATATCATCTGGTGTCAGGATTTCTACGGTGCGGCAATCGGAATGGCAAAGACAAAGGATTTTAAGACATTCACAAGACTTGAGAATCCGTTCCTTCCATTCAATCGTAATGCGGTTCTTTTTCCGAGAAAGATTAACGGCAACTTCGTGCTTCTGTCACGTCCTTCAGATTCGGGACATACACCGTTTGGTGATATATTTGTGAGTGAGAGTCCCGACCTTGTATATTGGGGCAGACACAGACATGTGATGAGCCGTGGTAACGAGTGGTGGGAGTCATTAAAAATCGGTGGCGGAGCAGCTCCTATTGAGACAAGTGAAGGCTGGCTGTTGTTTTATCACGGTGTAAGCGGAACCTGCAACGGATATGTGTACTCCATCGGTGGTGCGATACTTGACATTGATAATCCGTCAAAGGTTCTTTACCGTTGTGAAAATTTCCTCCTTACCCCTGAGCAGTGGTATGAGGAGAGAGGCTTTGTTCCTAACGTCACATTCCCATGTGCAACCATTCACGATTCGGAATCCGGAAAGATTGCCATATACTACGGATGTGCGGACAGCTATGTCGGTCTGGCATTTACAACTCTTGATGAGATTGTGGGTTATATCAAGGAGCACAGCGTTGTAAGCTCAACAGATACCGAAATCGGAAAGAGATAACGCAGGGTCTGCTGATAGAGAGGAGAGTTATGCAGAACTTTACAGATGGTATAAAAGTAGGCATAAGCATCGGCAACACGCTGGATTCGTTTGATAAGTCGATTAAGATCACTGATGCACCTGAAAAGACGGAGACGGCATGGTTTAATCCGGTTATCACACAGGAGCTTGTAGATGCGTATATTGCTGCCGGCTTTAACATTATCAGAATACCTGTTACGTGGACGGGACATTTTGGTGATGCGCCTGACTATACGATAGAAGCATCATGGCTTGGACGTGTGCGTGAGGTTGTTGATTACGCGTATAAGCGCAAGGTTTACATAATACTGAATCTTCATCATGAGGACTGGAACTATCCGTATTATGACAATGAGGAACGTGCATGTATAATAATGACGGCACTCTGGAGTCAGCTTGCGGCAGAGTTTGCAGAGTATGATGAGCATCTTATATTTGAGGGGCAGAACGAACCGCGTAAGGTCGGAACACCGCTTGAGTGGAACGGCGGTGATGAGGAGGGCCGGGATGTGGTCAATTCCACTAATGCAGCTTTTGTTAAGGCTGTAAGAGGCGGAACGGGCTATAACAAATCAAGGTATCTGATGATTCCGGGTTATGCAGCCAACTGCACGGAGGGAATTAAGCATATTGAAATTCCGGATGACGACAGGATTATTGTATCAGTGCATGCTTATGAGCCTTATGATTTTGCACTCAACACACATGGAAGAGATAAGTGGGAGCATGACACCGCGAAGATTGACAGTCTCATGAATGAGCTTAAAACAAGATTCACGGACAAAGGAATTCCCGTGATAATGGGTGAGTTCGGAGCCATGAGCAAAAATAATGAGGATGACAGGGCAGAGTGGGTTGAATATTATCTTCGCGCGGCTGCCAAGGCGGGAGTCCGTTGTCTGTGGTGGGATAACGGTCTTTTCGAGGGAGAAGGAGAGCGCTTCGGATTGATTGACAGAAATACTTATGTATGCCGTTTTCCGAAGATACTTGAGGCAATACAGAACGTGTTTAAATAAAAAGTATAAAGGGCAGAAGAGCCGGGACGGATGTTCCGGCTCTTCTGCCCTTTAGCTTGCCATTCCACACGATTCATGCTATAATGACATATTATGATGGTATAAGTGTCATTGTGCCGTGTCGAGGATTTATCACGAAGATGCGGCTGTGGGAGGATACATCTGTATGAAAAAAAAGATGAAATATAAAGGTCAGTTCAAGATATATATTATGTGGCCGCTGTATTCGGCAATTCTTTTTCTGTTTCTTGACGTTGTGCTTTTTACACAGAATATCAGGTGTGGAATTATAGGCGGTATGTTCACGTTGATATATGGCGTGTTTGCCATGATTTTTCTGCTCAGGAGACAGCATCTTCTTACCAAGGCGATGGTTGAGTTTGCAGCAGATTATGCACAGGTTCAAAAAACGCTTCTTGAAGACTTTAAGGTTCCATATGGGCTTATCGATGAGACCGGAAGAATAATATGGCTCAATCATGAGTTCAAAAATCTTCTTCACAGGGAAGGTGCATATAGAAAGAGCCTTACGGCCGTGTTCAGTGATATTGATGAGAAAATTTTTGATACAGACGAGGAAGAATTCTCTACGGATATCGTGTATGAAGCGCGCAATTATCGTGTTGATTTCAGAAAGCTCGCGATAGACTCGCTTATGGAAGACAATTCTCTTCTTCAGGTTAAGAATGTACCTTCTCTCATGGCGGTATATCTGTTCGATGAGACGGATATGAAGCATTATATTCAAAAGCTGCATGATGAGCGCATCGTAGTCGGACTTATATATATAGATAACTATGATGAGGCGCTCGAGAGTATAGATGAGTTAAGACGGTCACTTCTTGCAGGACTTGTAGAACGTAAAATCAGCAAGTATATTACCAACGGTAACGGGATTGTCAAGAAGCTTGAGAAGGATAAATACCTTCTTGTATTCAGTTATAAGTATCTTGAGGTGTTGAGAACCGATAAGTTTTCTGTGCTTGAGGATGTAAGGACAACAGATATAGGTAATGCGATGTCTGTAACATTGAGTATCGGTATTGCCGCAGGATACGAGAATTTTAATAAGAACTATGAGATGGCGAGGGCGGCAATTGATTTGGCTCTCGGACGCGGAGGCGACCAGGCCGTAATTAAGGAGGGCGAGCAGACAACCTTCTTTGGCGGAAAGAGTACGACTGTCGAGAAGAATACGAGAGTCAAGGCGCGTGTCAAGGCTCATGCGCTCAGAGAGCTTATAGAGGTGGCAGACAATGTCATTATCATGGGACACCGAATAAGTGATGCGGATGCCTTAGGAGCTGCGATAGGTATATACCGTGCAGCCAAGTCACTCAACAAGCATGCAAACATAGTGCTCAATGATGTCACACGCTCACTCCGGCCTACCGTTGAGACATTTATAGGTGTTCCGGAATATGAGGAAGATTTATTTATAAAAAATAACGAGGTTATGCAGTATGTATCGGATAATACTCTTCTTGTGGTTGTTGATGTAAATCGTCCCGGATACACGGAGTGCCCTGAGCTTGTTGAAAAGTGCAGAACGATAGTTGTACTTGATCATCACAGACAGAGCGGTGACACCATAGACCATGCGGTATTGTCTTACATTGAGCCTTATGCTTCTTCGGCATGTGAGATGGTAGCTGAGATTCTTCAATACATCGGAGACAATGTCAAGCTTAAGTCTGCTGAGGCAAACGCAATATATGCGGGAATAATCGTAGATACCAACAATTTTACCAATAAGGCGGGAGTGAGAACCTTCGAGGCGGCCGCATTCATAAGAAGAAGCGGTGCGGACATAGTCAAGGTACGCAAGCTTCTGCGTGATGACATGAATGAATATAAGGCGAGAGCTGAGGCTGTGCGTCATGCCGAGGTATACAGGGATAGTTTTGCACTTGCGGTATGTCCAAGCGCGAACCTTGAGAGTCCGACTATTGTCGGAGCCCAGGCGGCGAATGAGCTTTTAAATATTAACGGAGTTAAGGCGTCAATAGTATTTACATACTTTAATGATGAAGTTTATTTAAGTGCCCGTTCGATAGATGAAGTTAATGTACAGCTTATAATGGAGAAGCTTGGCGGAGGCGGCCACATGACGATTGCCGGTGCACAGCTTAAAGATGTCACGGTTGATGAAGCGATAGAGCTTGTAAAAAAGACGCTGGATAATATGATAGAGGAAGGTGAAATATAATGGAAATTATTTTATTACAGGATGTAAAGGCACTTGGGAAAAAGGGGGAGAAGGTGAACGTAAGCGAAGGCTATGCCCGCAACTTCATTCTTCCAAAGAAGCTTGGTATCGAGGTTAATGCCAAGAATATGAATGATCTGAAGCTTCAGAAGGCACATCAGGATAAGCTTGCTGCGGAGGCTCTGGCAAATGCAAAGGAGCTTGCGAAGGAGCTTGAGGATAAGATGGTTGTTGTTAAGCTCAAGTCGGGAAAGGACGGCAGAGTATTCGGTTCCATTTCCACGAAGGAAATTGCGGAGGAGCTTAAGGCGCAGCACAATATAGACGTTGACAAGAAGAAAATGGTTTTAAATGATGCAATCAAGGCTCTTGGCAATTATGAAGTGGTATGCAAGCTTCATAAGGATGTTACAGCCAAGCTTGTTGTTAAGGTTATAGAAGGTTAAGGACAGGTAAGTTAGAATGGATGAGGCGTTAATAAGACGCGTTATGCCTAACAGTGTTGAAGCGGAACAGTCAGTGATAGGTTCGATGTTGATGGACAGAGAAGCGATTATTGCGGCAGCGGATATACTCGTGGCAGACGATTTTTATCAGAAGGAATACGGTGTGCTTTTTCAGGCTATGGTGAATATACATTCCGAGAATAAGCCCGTGGATTTGGTGACTTTGCTTGAGCGCCTTAAGTCTATGGATGTTCCGCCAGAGGTGTGCAGCATAGAGTTCGTCCGAGACCTGACTAATGCTGTTCCAACCTCTGCCAATGTCAAGCAGTATGCCAATATTGTCAAAGAAAAATCAATATTGAGAAATGTAATTAAGGTAAACGAGGCAATCACAAATGAATGTTATTTAGGGCGGGAGAGTGCCGACTCCATATTGGAGGAGACGGAGAAACAATTGTTCAAGCTTCTTCAGTCGAGAGGCGCAGAGGATATCACTCCGATAAAAGATGTCGTTATGGAGGCTATTAACCGCATTGAGGCGGCATCTAAGCAGAGTGGAAGCGTCACGGGAATCCCGACAGGCTTTACGGATCTTGATTACAGAACGGCAGGACTTCAGCCTTCAGATATGATTCTTGTCGCTGCACGTCCGTCAATGGGTAAGACGGCATTTGCACTGAATCTTGCCGCACATGCGGCTTGTAAGAAGCACATCACAACAGCAATATTCAGTCTGGAAATGTCAAAGGTTCAGTTGATGAACCGTTTTCTTGCGATGGAGTCAGGGGTAAGTGCACAGAATATGAGAACCGGTAATCTTTCCGACGGAGAGTGGGAGAAGCTTGTGGAAGGTGCTGCAATTCTTGGCGATTCGGGACTTGTAATAGACGATACACCGGGTATATCCATATCGGATATGCGCTCTAAGTGTCGTAAGATTAAGCTTGAACACGATAATCTTGGACTTATCATAATCGATTACATTCAGCTTATGACGAGCAACAGCCGTTCTGAGTCGAGACAGCAGGAGGTATCAGAGATATCACGTTCACTCAAGGCACTTGCGCGAGAACTGAATGTGCCTGTAATAGCACTTTCACAGCTAAGCCGTGCCGTTGAGCAGAGACCTGACCACAGACCTATGCTCTCCGACCTTCGAGAGTCGGGAGCCATCGAGCAGGATGCCGACGTTGTTATGTTCCTGTACAGAGATGAGTATTATAAGAAGGACACAGACAAGCCGGGTGTTGCCGAGGTAATTATAGCCAAGCAGAGAAACGGTCCTACGGGAACCGTGGAGCTTGCATGGATTGGAGACAGACAGCGCTTTGCAAATCTTGAGAGAAATTAGTATAATTTGTCGATTGATTGTCCGATAAAGTTACATCTTATTATGATATTATTTAGACCGGAAAGAGGGAAAGCCTCTATCCGGTCTTTATTTTGGTTGAATTAAAAGCATGTACGGAAATTCAATCAAAATTGTACTCTAGAGCAGAGGAGTTGTTTCTTAATGGAGGAAAAGAGGTACATGATATCTGAGGCAGCGGAGCGGACGGGAATAGAAACGCATGTGCTCAGATACTGGGAGGAGGAGCTAAATCTGGATATTCAGCGAAATGAGATGGGGCACAGGTGTTATACGGAGCGTCAGCTTGAAATGCTCAAGCAGATAAAGGAATTAAAGGACAGTGGCTTTCAGCTTAAGGCGGTCAAAGCAGTGCTTGACAACGGGCTGCAGTTACAGACGGAGACACCTCAAAGTGTGCAGGGGGAGGCACAGGAGGAGGCAGCCGGGACTGTAGAGAATGCTGCGGTTAAGATGCCTGATAACACGCAGGAGATTGCCATGAAGCGCTCTGAGGACAAGCTGGCACAATTTGAACAGATAATAGGGGATATTGTTACGCGTTCGCTGATGGCGAACAACGGAAAGCTTGGGGAAGATATATCCAATATTGTCACAGATCGTGTGAGCAACAAGGTAATCAAGGAAATGGATTATATGATGCGTGTCCGCGAGGAAGCTGAGGATGACCGTTTTAAAAAGCTTGACGAGACAATTCGCGGAGTGCAGAAAAGCAACAAGGAGGCGGCTGCATTTCGTGAGCGCCCTTCTAAGAGGGAGAAGAGGCGCGGGCTGTTCAGGAAATAGCCGCAGGGCATAAAATGCCGAGTGGGGGAGTGTAGTTTTACATAATAAGAAGGACGGAGCTGTAATTATACAGCACCGTCCTTCTTAAGTTAAGAGTAATTTAATTATTTCTCTGTGATAGCACCAACAGGGCAGGTTGCCTCACAAGCGCCACACTGTACACATACATCTGTGTTAATCTCCATATGCTCGTTTCCTTCGGAGATAGCACCAACAGGGCATCCGGCAGCGCAAGCGCCGCAGCTAACACAAGCATCACCTACAACGTACATAAATTCCTCCATTCCGAAGTGTATGTAACACCTCTATTTTGTATTATTCAGAGAAGCTCTTGCTTCTTTGATACCTTTGATAATAACAGATTTTGCCTTGATAACCTGTTCCTTGGTCTCGGCAGGTACACCCTTAAGCGGGTAATCAATACCGAGATTCTCATACTTGACAACGCCCATAGTATGGTAAGGAAGCACATCAAGCGCCTTAACATTTTTGAGCTTGCCAAGGAAAAGACCGAGCTGGTACAGATACTTCTCATTGTCGGTTATTCCCGGAACAACCACATGACGTATCCATGTAGGTATTCCCTTGTCGCTTAAGTATTCAGCAAATGCTAAAATACCGTCATTAGGCTGACTGCAGAGCTTAAGATGCTCTTCCGGGTCGATGTGCTTGATGTCAAGCATAACGAGGTCGGTGTACTGCATAAGCACATCCATCTTGTCTACAATTACCTTGTTGTCAGGCTTAAATACAATGCCTGAAGTATCGATACATGTGTGTATGCCGAGTGCCTTAGCCTTCATGAATAGTTCAGTAAGAAAATCTATCTGCAGGAGCGGTTCTCCACCGGTAACCGTAAGACCTCCGTTCTTATAGAAGGACTTGTTGTCCTCATATTTGCGTAAAATGTCGTCTACTGAAATCTCTGTCCCGCCGGTAGTAGGCCATGTATCGGGATTATGACAATATAGACAACGCATTGGGCAGCCCTGTACGAACACCACGAAACGGATTCCCGGTCCATCTACGGTGCCAAAGGTCTCTAACGAATGTATTCTCCCGTTCATATTATCCTTGTTCCTCCATGTCAAAAAAATAATACCAATCGAAATAAAACTTCAATAAATCTCTTTTGGTACTATAAAAGTATATCACTATTTATACCAAAATAAAAGTTAAAAATATATAAATATTATGATATCAATTATTTAAATCTATAAGTCCACCCAAGGGCACAATGAGTGAAAAAACAGGCAGGCACAAAAAGTGTCTGCCTGTTAAAATGCGATGCGATAAATTACATAGCCTGATGTGAAATTACGTACATCCATCAGATGTACACTTCACGGAATGTAATTACATTGCCTGATGTGAAAGTAGAACTTTCCATCAGATAAACTATCCACAGTAGGAATTACATAGCCTGATGGAAAGTTCTGTTTATAACGTCATCCTGCTGAGCCTTTGTGAGCTTGATGAAGTTTACAGCGTATCCTGATACACGGATTGTAAGCTGTGGGTACTTCTCAGGATGTGCCTGGGCATCAAGTAATGTCTCTCTGTTGAGAACGTTAACATTGAGATGATGGCCGCCCTTAGCTACATATCCATCTAACATTGCTGCAAGGTTATCAATCTGGTTCTGACTAATTTCTGCCATTGTATTAAATCCTCCTAATCCTATTCATTCTCGTCTCCGTCAAGTCCGACATGGAGTGTCGGAACGCTGCACGCCATCTGACCGTTGCATGCGAGACTGTTGTTGGTCTGTACTTTTTTTTCGTCTGCCGGAGCGGCGTTGTCAACGACTACGTTGACATGTCCGCCCTCTGCAGCCATGAGATTATCTAACATTGATACAATGTCGTCCACTTTAGAGTTGTCCATGATAACCTCCTATAAAAGTTCCACACAGTTCGAACTGCACTGATTAGAGGCAGTCCGGAGACTGTGGGTTAATATTTTATAATTACTTATTTAAATCAATATCAAGGCCTCAGGCGACCTTGAGCCAGGCGTCTTATTTATTTAAATCAATATCAAGGTCGCCGGCGAACACTGCATCTTCCTTACCGAGAGCACCAGGAACGATAGTAAATGTGTTAGAAATACCATCCTGAGCATCCTTGAATGGAAGCTTAGCAACTGATGAAAGGGAAGCTACAGCACCGTTCTTATCACGTCCGTGCATTGGGTTAGCACCAGGAGCGAATGGAACACCGGCCTTACGTCCATCAGGTGTAGAACCTGTAGCGTTACCATAAGTAACGTTAGATGTGATTGTAAGGATAGATGTTGTAGGAACACCGTTTCTGTATGTGTAGTGAGAACGAACCATAGCCATGAACTTCTCAACTATCTCAACTGCAATCTTATCAACTCTGTCATCGTTGTTACCATACTTAGGGAACTCGCCCTCAACCTCGAAATCAGTAGCTACGTTCTTAGCAACACCGATTGTCTTGATAACAGACTTAGCTGTCTGAGGATCCTTAACCTTCTTGGTAATCTCAACGTCAGTTCTGATAACCTTAACCTTAGCGTACTTGATTGCTGATAAGGAGTCAGCTACAACTGAAAGACCGGCGATACCTGTTGCGAAGTATCTCTTAACCTCTCTGTCATGAAGAGCCATCTGAAGTCTCTCATAGCAGTACTTATCATGCATATAGTGAATTACGTTAAGTGTGTTAACATAAACATCTGCTAACCACTCCATCATATCTGTGTACTTAGCAATTACATCATCGTAATCAAGGTACTCGCCCTCAACAGGTCTGTACTTAGGACCAACCTGAACACCTGTCTTCTCATCAACACCGCCGTTGATAGCGTAGAGGAGACACTTAGCAAGGTTAGCTCTTGCACCGAAGAACTGCATTTCCTTACCGACTCTCATTGAAGATACGCAGCAAGCGATAGCATAGTCATCGCCATGAGTTACTCTCATGAGGTCATCGTTCTCGTACTGAACTGAAGATGACATGATAGATGTCTTAGCACAGAACTTCTTCCAACCCTCTGGAAGTCTTGTTGACCAGAGAACTGTCATGTTAGGCTCCGGAGCTGTACCAAGGTTGCTTAATGTGTGGAGGTAACGGAAGCACATCTTTGTTACAAGTGTACGTCCATCAACGCCCATACCACCAAGGGACTCAGTTACCCATGTAGGATCTCCTGCAAAGAGAGCGTTGTACTCAGGTGTACGAGCGAACTTAACAAGTCTTAACTTCATGATGAAGTGATCAACGAACTCCTGAATCTGCTCCTCTGTAAATGTACCGTTAGCTAAGTCTCTCTGAGCGTAGCAGTCAAGGAATGTAGATGTACGTCCAAGAGACATGGCAGCACCGTTCTGCTCCTTAACAGCAGCAAGATAACCGAAGTAAGTAGCCTGAATAGCTTCCTGTACGTTAGTAGCAGGGTTAGAGATATCACAACCGTAAATCTCACCTAACTTCTTTAACTCCTTGAGGGCTCTGATCTGCTCTGAAAGCTCCTCTCTGTCACGGATAACATCAGGAGTCATAACCTTAGAAGTTGTAGCCTTCTGGTACTCCTTATCCTTGATAAGGAAATCTACACCGTAAAGAGCAACTCTTCTGTAGTCGCCGATGATACGTCCACGGCCATAAGCATCAGGAAGACCTGTGATGATATGGTTAGAACGGCATACTCTCATCTCAGGAGTATAAGCATCGAATACACCTGCGTTGTGTGTCTTTCTGTGGATTGTGAAGAACTCCTCAATCTGAGGGTCAATCTGATAACCGTTAGTAACAAGGGCAGCCTTAGCCATGTTGATACCGCCGTATGGCTGAAGTGATCTCTTGAAAGGCTTATCTGTCTGGAAACCGACAATCTTCTCTAAGTCCTTGTTAAGGTAGCCTGCTGCATGGGATGTGATTGTTGAAGGAACCTTAGTATCCATATCAAGGACGCCGCCCTTCTCACGCTCCTGCTTTGAAAGCTCCATAACCTGTGCCCAAAGAGTCTTAGTTGCCTCTGTAGGACCGCAAAGGAAAGCATCATCTCCTTCATAAGGTGTGTAGTTCTTCTGAATGAAGTCTCTTACATCAACCTGCTCTTCCCACTTACCGCCTACGAAACCTGTCCATTCTGATCTCATAATGAAAAAAACCTCCTATTATAGTAAAGTGTTTTATATGTGTTATCCGCCCATAAGCGATTAGACTAGACATGCTGCCTCAATCGAGCGAATTATACACTTTTTTATGCTTGTATTATACAATGCACATTGTATACACGTCAAGGGTTTAAGAATAAAATTCACGGATTGTACACAAAAATGTACATAAATAAATTTTGTGGGAAGCCTTATAAAATAAGACAATTTAACGCTTTAGCACTGGAAAATATGTTAGCTTAATGTGCGAATACGATAGACTTTAAGAGGGGGATAGTGTATAATTATAGTTAAAACAAAACCTGCAATAAAAGAGGGCGTAGTCAAGTATGGAGATGGGTATAGAGTATATTGTGAGGCTGATAGAGAGCAAGCGTGCAGCCTTGGATGTAAGTAAAAATAAACTGCTGAGAGGTATATGCAGTACGGACACGTTTACCAAAATAGCAAACGGTCAGGGAAGAAAACTTGATAAGCTTGAGATAGAAGCTCTTATGCAGCGGATAGGTTATAATGCGAAGAACTGTAATTATCTGCTTGATATGGATGAATATGAGGCGTTCGTGCGAAGAGAACGTATCCGTGAGGGAATAAAAGCCTGCATAAAGGGCACGGGCAATTTGGATGATGTTAAAAAACGGATTGAGATAAATAAAAAAGAAAGCCGCAGCAATGTTGAACGGCAGGCGGCGGAGTATTTTGATATTCAACTCATGTGTGTATCGGGGCAGACAATAAAGTGCTTTATGAAAAGTGCATCAATGCAATACGGATCACAATCAAGGATTTTCGTATTGAAAATATAAAAAGTTATCTGTATGGTGAGATTGAATTTCTGCTCATAACACGTCTACTCTGCATTGAGGCAGATATGGGTGAGAAGGAAACGGCACTTGCCGGTTATGAAGGTCTGCTGAGCATAATTGACAAAAACATATATTCCAACAATGAAGCCATGAAGTTTTTTTCAAAAATAATATATGAAGCTTTGGTCATTTATATGGAAGAAGGGCAGTATGGTAAAGCATCCAAGCTGTGCCAATATGCGATTGGGAGGCTGCCTGATGAGAATAAGTTCAGATACCTTCCCGAAATATATGAGATGAAGGCGAGAGCGGAAGCACATCTGCTGGCTGCGGAAAAGTGTTACAGCGACGAAGTTTTAAATGCGCTGTATAAAGAAAGCAAGGACTATAAAATATATGAAGATTTAAGCTACATAGCTGCCGGATACCCTGCTGAATATTATGCCGATGTTAAATTTCCTATGTATTTTGAATACAATGTTGTGTTTATCGGGGACATAATCCGTCAGCGACGTAAGCTGCTCGGATTTACACAGCATGAGCTTGCATACTATGCAAACAGCGACGTAAAAGCAGGGACGGATGAAATATGCAGCGAAAAAACTTTGTCGAGACTGGAAAACGGCAGGATGGTAACATCATGGAAAATAACCAGAAGACTGCTCGGCAGATTAAAGCTGCCACCGGAGAGATATTTCTTTAATTATGTGGCTGACGATTATAACCTTATTGAAGAGCTTATGGATATAGAAGCGGATTTTTCGTCAGGAAAAAAAGACGGACTTTTAGAGCGGTGTGAAGCGGTTAGGAAAGCAAATCCCCTGCATTATTATCCGTACAATCAACAGAGGATAGCTGAAATAGAGTACAAGATAAAATATATGAGCGGCATGATAACGGATGCCGAGGCAGAGGGAATGATTGTCGAAATATTTGAAAAGACAATGCCGAGAAGCTATCTTACGGATGATACATCTGTGTATCTGTTTGGCAATGAATGCCTTGTGCTCGGAAATATTCTTCAAAACAGAAAGCGGATTGAAGGGGAAAGCAAATGTCTGAAGCTGTTGGAAAAGATGATAGACGGCTACAGGGTTTCCTGTGTGAATGATTCCGTGTGCGCTCTGAATATTATATCGCTGAAGCGAAAATATGAAAGCTATATCGCCAATATCGGTGACTTGGAGAGGGCGAAGATATTGAGTGATTCTGTAGTTAGGGATGCGGTGGCGCATAATCTTTATGGAGTTATTATGCCGTGTCTGTATGACGATGCGTGGAACAGTGCCATGCAGGGTGTAAGAGACGAAAAATTACGGCGGGAGTTGAAGTGTGTTTACACAGCTTCAACTCTACGCAAAAAGAAGTTATTACGGCGAATTTCAAAAGAGTTGTATGAAAACTGTTTTGGAAAAGAGATTACGCACGGAAGGATGGACTAATCATTATGATCATCCGAAAAATCGGAATCAACAGGAATATCATCATAATTGGATGTGGTTGATATTCCGTAAGAAAACACAAGATTAATCGGAATGATATTAATAAATAATGCAATTAGTGATAACAGTAATATTTTTTTCGCTTTTTTCATTTGGCTGCCTCCTTAGAACATAATATATTAATCATAGATGTATTTCATGTAAATGAACATCCCAAATTTGCCTAATTTTGCCTATTTTTTTCAGCCCGAAAATAGACAAATTTGGGATGTTACGGAATGACCGGGCAGGATATAATGTGTGTACCTAATAAATATTACAAGAGGAGGACACACTATGCGAAAATTTATCAAATTAATTGCTGCATCATTAGTATGTACGTTGACAATTTCTTCGGCAGTCTATGCGGGAGATAATGTGAAAGGTGAGAACGCAGGTAATACAAAGGAAATACGGTTACAAGACAGTTGTGCTGAGGCAGGTATTGACGGAGATGTAACATTTTCGGATATAAACGGATATAATAAAATTGTAAAGTATAAAAATGACGATTTGGAGGTTGATTATCACTATGATGAAATAGGACGACGCATATGCAAAAATGTGAATGGAGTTGTTTTTGATTATGAGTATAATGGAGAGCGACTTGTAAAAGAGATATATGATGGTAATGAAATTGAATATATATATGGTGATGATGATTTGGGTATACCTAAGGGGTTTGTTTATGATAATAGTTTATATATATACAAAAAAGATAATACAGGTAACATAGTAGGAATTACAACGGAAGATCATAGTGCTTCAGCAGAATATGTTTTTAACAATGATTGGATTTTACAAGAGGTTGTTACAGATAATGAAAGTGGAACGCATGATATTTATAATGCAGCTTTAAAAAATCATTTTATGGGTATAGGTTACTATTATGATTCTGAACTTGAAGTTTACTATAATGGGAGATATTATTCTACAATTACAGATAGCTTTCTCGGAAGTCTTTACAGTACGGAGAATATTAGTGAAAGAGTTATAATGGCAAGAGGTAGTGTTGATTATGACATGGAAGCGGATAAATGGGCTCAAGAATTATTAAATAGTTCGTCATATGGAAAAGCTATGGGAGATTATTCTGAAAACTGGTATTCAGAGTTGAGTACGGTTGAAATATTGGCAAGGCTTATATATGGAGAAAACAATGGTTTGGATAAAACTACAGAAAGAGAAGCGATTGCATGGTTACTTATATACAGGTTAGGTAATCCTAATGAATTTGGGACTGGTCTGAGGGGTGTTGCAACAAAGTACGAACATTTTTCAACAATATATCCATCTAATGATATATCTCAAGATGAAAGAAATACAAATACCAAGAATTCAATGAATCCGTTTGGTGATATGGCATGGCGTAGTGCAACATATCTGGCATGTTTAATATCACTAACTCAAAATACGGATAATATATATCAAGCTATTGGAAAACCTTCATATTACAGTGATCAGGTATTCTTTTATTCATATAAATCGGTATATAATAACACAAGGTTAAGTGGATCAGGGGATAGTATGAAGATGAAAGGATGGAATGACACGATACTGGCAGTAAAGGATGTAGTAATTGTAGCCGTAGGGAAGTATACAAATAGTGATGATATATATACAGATGATGTTTATAAAAAATCATATGAGAAAAGAAATGTATTCTATAATTTGAAATAAAGGCGGGAGGTGTTTTTATAAATAGAAAAAGTTTTAAATGTTTTTGTTCAATTCTGGTAGTAATAGCAATTTTGATTGTGGGATTTGTAGCCGGTAGATTGATGACGAATACCAAACAGAGAAGTTTTGAAAACGTACAGGAGCAGTTGAAGGACAGCATAACTTTTAAGGCAGAGGAAAAAGTGATTCTTGAGAAGATAGTGCCGGATGTTGATGCTTCCGAAAGGGGAAATGTGTATCAGGGAAGTGAAACAGAACTGTATAATATGTATTCTTCTCATGACCTTAAAGATACGTCACCCATTAAAATGTGGGAGCTGCTTCCTTGGTCTGAGGTAAACGGAATGAGCAGAAGCTATGAGGAGCCGGATGAATATATTGCATTGTATCTTTATGGTGATAAGGATGAATATGGCAATATGAGCTATGCGCTTCAATGGGGAGATGTGTTTGTAAAGGTTGACAAAATTAGACTTGAACAACGCGGTATGAAAGTGGTAAAAAACAGGGCTTATACTTCTGATGGTGAGTGGTTGGAAATGCTGGTGCTGTATGATTCAGAGGTATGTCCGTATGTTTTTGTTAAACAGGGCGATGATGTTGTCGAATATGTAGTGCATGGCTATCTGTATTCGGATATGCTTGACGAGTTATATCAGCTTGAAGTTTCGGGAAGCGACCTTATAGTATATACACACAATGCGATTCTCAGAGTGAGAGGCAGGGATGAGAACGAATGGGATGATATAACCTTTGGAAAAATAGATTATTGGAGCAGTGATTGGACTATACGCATATCCATAGAAGCAGGGGAAAGTTATACAACTCATGATGGTGTGGCGTTGCTTGTGGGTGATATTTATCTTGATGTTGACAAGGAGGAGTTTACTTTTAAAAATTTTAAGTACTTTGCATCACAGAATATTGAACATATACATAAGTAAACACACTTTAAAACATATGGACGAGTATGCTGAAACGAAAAATAGCACTCACCGCTTGCAGCAAAGGTGTTGACCGACAGGCTGAGAGTAATGACACTACAACTGTGAGTGAATATCATAGTGAGGCTTTAAAAACGGCACACAGTTTCTTATTGATTTTGCCGACGAAGTTGTGGTCGATGAAAAAGACGTTGAATTGTGAGAAACCGAAAGCGGATATTGGTTTTATAAGGGATGGGAGGACGAAGGTTTTGCTCCGTGTGAGATAGTGCTTGACGGGGATATAATGAGGGGGTAGACTAATAAAGGTACGGACACATTTGGGGAACACTATTGAAGCAGTTGATTCCGCCAAGATAAGGTATGATAAGAATGTGAAGGAGATACTTGCAGATATTCAGGTGCTTGCAAGAATTGTAAAACATACGGTAGCCGAGGCCGGAAAGTTAAGTATTTCGGAGATTATAAGATGCATTAATCGTGAGAGCATACAGATTGGAACGGTTCTTATGGAGCCGGGACTGACAAATGCCGGCAGGATTGACAGCCTGCAGACAGAAGATTCGGTATTGAATGAGGGGTATATCACTTACGATATACGCTTTATGCTGGTAATTGCGGAGGCTGTGCTTGAGGTTATAATCAATATTGAAGCCCAGCGGACATCAGATTTTAAGAAGCTTGGATATCATCTCGAGAACAGGATCGTATTTTACCTTGCTAGACTGATCTCATCGCAGAAGGGTATCAATTTTGTAAAGAGTGAATATGACAACATAAAGAAGGTCTATAGCATTTGGATATGTATGGATGCAGCAGACGATGAAGATTCAGTTAACAGCATATCATTAAAATCGGATTGCGTATTCGGAAAACAGTGTAACTTTCCGCAGCTTGACAAGATGTGTGGAATGGTTATTCGAATCAGAAATAATGAAAATGCGGCTGAGTCGAGAAATAAGCTGATTGCAATGCTTGAGGACTTACTTTCAAATCAGGACAGCGAGACTAAAAAGACGAAGCTTGAAGAAAAGTATGATATGAAGATAACAACGGAACTGGAAGGGAGGTTTGACAGCATGTGTAACTTGAGCGAAGTTGTTGAGGAGCGCGGAATAGAGAAAGGAATCAGAGGTCTTGTTGACATACTGAAAGAGATAGGAACCTCAAAGGAGGTTATTGTTGACAAGATTATGGAGAAGTTTTCACTGACGGAGGAGCAGGCGAGGAAGTTTGTGGAGTAGCTTGCAGCGAGGGGACTTTTATGTAGAGCACAATATAAGAGGAGAGAATATATTATGAGGAGAATCAGGTGTGCGTTTATACTTGGCTGTGCAGCAGCCATGGCTCTTGCAGGATGCGGCAAGGGTGTTAAGGATGGAACAGGACAGGATAAGATGTCTGACGGCGGAAGTATTTTACAGAGCTATGACAGTGAGATCAAGCTGAATGACATGGAGGCGGGAGAGAGCGGTGAGACGCTTAACACATATTGGTATGCGGACGGCAGCGACAGTGTTAAACTTAATTATCGGCTGAACACGCGAGGCGGAATTGAGGGAGTCAGTGTCGAAATTGACGGAACGGAATATGAGCTTTCGGATATAGAAGCTTTGAGCGGTGCGGCAGCACCGCAGGCTGCACTGTATGATATAAACAATGACGGTGTCAGGGATGTGATTCTTAACTGGACATTGTGGCGCGGGGTGAAGAACGCGATATATATGTCAACAGAGGATGGATATACATACATTCCGTCGGTTGCGGACTATTCGACGGAATATAAGAACTATACAGCAAAGTATGTGGACGATTATAAGCTTCATGTCATGTCGGATGAGCTCGGTGTTGATACAACGGCGGCATTGGGGGATGAGTTTGTCGATTATGACAAGAATTCGTCCAATTGGATGTATGATGTGTACGGAAAGCTGACAGTGAAGGACATGGATGCGAAAGCGGACGCGGGAGTTGACATCAGATATTTTGTGAAGGACGGAAAAGTGTATGTGTGCCACAGGGCGCAGTTTGAGAACGACGGCTTCTGGTGCGGTGTGAGTCTTGACAGGATATACGGGATTGACGGAGAGAGCTATGTCATAGAGGAAATTATAGTTGAGGAGGAGTACATATCCGGCGGGTGGTAATATGGCATGCTGATTGATTGTACGGTCTTTACAAGATAAATCCTCTGTGTTACAATGATATGCGGTCAATGCATGTAATCAGCATGTTGACAGACTATAAGATGTTCGAACCGGACATCATAAGTATATGTAACCATTCAGAACCGTGCAAATTGATTTAAGCGAACGGGCTTCTGAATAATTACAGTATATTATAAATTATCAGGAGGTAACTATAATGGCACAGATTAGCAAGGATATGAGAATCATCGACATCATCAATGTTGATTATGATATTGTTCCTATTTTACTCAACGAGGGAATGCACTGCATCGGCTGTCCTTCAGCACAGGGCGAGTCCTTAGAGGAGGCTGCCATTGTTCACGGTCTTGATCCGGATGCAATCACAGCTAAGATTAACGAGTTTCTTGCAGGCAAGAACTAATTGAGTTTTATCAGACAGTTTATAAAAAGCGGCTTGGCGTTGCCAAGCCGCTTTTTGTGAGTTTCGCGTGTATAATCTGTCAGAGCTGTGCGAGTACCTTGAGTGCATCCTTGCGGATTATGACCTCGTCGTGCTCGTTGAGATAGGACAAGGTTGCATAGGAGAGCTTCTCGCGGACACCGTACTCGGTGAGGGTGTTGCTGACACCCGTAAACTCATCCGCATTCATAGCATCGCTGCTTATGAAGAGGTAGTAGCGCATATTCACAGGGTTCTTGTAGAGAACGCTGCTTCCGGTGAAACGGCTGTGAAGTGCGGCTGCTGCGGTTGATACCTGATTGAGATTCTTGAAAGAGAACAGCTTCTCAAGAGGAACTGAGGCTGCATCCGGTTCAGGACGCTCAGACTTGGCTGCCTTGTCAGAGGTACTTTGCTTCTTTTTGGCTGTCTTGTCAGCGTCCTTGCCCTTGGATTTACCTAAGAGACTGTCAGCGAACGGAATGAAGTCGTCGCTGTGGCTTAAAGCCTCGTTGATTTTGTTTAAAAGGGAGGCACCGTCGTCCATGCCGTGCATATCATCATCGGAGTCGAGCATGTCCGCATAGTCGTCGTCATCGTCGGATGGCGCAAATTTTGAAAAGCGGGTATCAAGCTCCTCCGGGTCTTCCACCTTCGTTATAACAAGAACAATGCAGTCCGGTGATACCGGAATGGCCTCTATCATGAGCGGAATATCATCAGCTTCAAATCCACACTCGAAAGATGCCTGGGCAATCATATCTTTAAAAAGGCTCTTAGCCTTCTCGGTTCCATATGCAAGTTCGCTGATTTTTAATTCTCTCGAATCCAAATCAGCACGATTAAGGGTACAACGTATTGAATTTTCACTTAGTCGTTCTATTTTCATGTCAAATCACATCCTTCCTGACCTGCTTATTATACGTCATTTATTATAGTTCTGTAAAGCTGTAATAATATGAAAATATTATGAATTTTAAGCCGGTATTTTATAAAACAGAGATGCGAAGCATCAATTTTATATGAGCAAGCAGCGAAGCGGATTGCGAATATTATTGGCTGAATGGCATTAAAATATTAAACAACTGCTTAAATATTCTACAATCAAAGACTGTTGCATACGTGATACTTTTTGGATATAATTTTATTCAGGATTTGCTGTTGTTCATGGAGGTGGTATTTACCGACACACAGAACACTCTATTGGATGGCAAATACTTAATTCTCGATAGACTCGGGCAGGGAGCCTATGGGGAAGTATTTCTTACCAGACACACAGGATTAGGCGTTTACAGAGCAGTTAAGCGAATAAGCAGAAGCAGGGATATACATGATACCAGACGGCGTGAAGCGGATGCACTCAAGAGTCTGTCGCACTCTTCCTTACCTATAATATATGATATTGATGAAGATGATGTGTATTTTTATATTGTCGAGGAATACATAAGAGGCACATCTCTCGGTGAATATGTGAGAGGTATGGGGAGGCTTACGGAGGACGAGACACGCGGTATCGCCATGAGTCTATGCAATGTTCTTGAATATATGAACACAAGAGCGGGATTATTTCATCTGGATATCAAGCCGGAGAATGTCATGGTCACAGACGATGGCATAAGACTGGTTGATTTTGGAAGCAGCTATACAGAGGATGTACAGCCGGGGGTTCTTACCGGGACGGTCGGATACGCCGCACCTGAGTTGTATAACAGTGGGAAGCCGAACCGCACCTGTGATATATATTCGCTTGGAATGCTGATGAGATTTATGCTCACGGGTGAGACGCCGAATTATAATATCAGCAATATCTGTTCAGAGAATCTTGAATTCATCATTAATAAGTGCACGGCTTTGGAGGCAGGACAGCGTTATGCAACTGCCGCGGAGCTGTATCGGGCACTTGAACAATCACAATCAGACAATAGAAGGACAACAGCAGAACCTACAGTTATTTTGGTTGCAGGATGCGGACACCGCGTGGGGGCAACGCATTTTGCAGTTATGCTGGCGGCACATTTTACATTATCGGGCAGGAAGTGTCTGCTTGAGCCTGCGGCGGAGGATGGAAAGAGCTTATCAGTTCCGCTCTATGGTGATATAAGACATATCGGATGCAGAGGAGGGGTCTATACCGTAAATGGAATCACAGTGGTTCCTGACTATCACGGGTATGCCGTTCCCATGGATAATGAGACATACGGGAGCTGTCAGGTTGTTATAAAAGAAGTGGGAAACATTCTTGACATGCAGGTAAGCGACATTAAGGGATACATGGATGAGACTTATGCACTTGTCTTGGTGGCGGGACACACATTTGACGAGCTCCTCGATTATGAGAAAGCTGCCGCAATGCTTGATGAGGCGGGAATTAATTATGTGAGTGCAGTTAACTATACGGATGGGAGAGGGTATGGCGGAATCATAAAAGAACACGGGATGAAGAGAGCTTTAAGAATTCCGTACTGTACGGAACCCTATTCGTTTAAAATGGGGAGGGGAATTATTGAGAAGACGATTATCCCGAAGTGGTCGGGGGAAAATGAAGGTAATCGGATACGCCGGAACGCAAAGCGGCTGTGGAACGACACACTTTGTCTGGTGCACCGCCAATTATCTGTCAAATGTAAGAAAAAGCCGTGTGATGGTGTGCAGAACAGGAACCGGGCATAGTTATGGACAGGCTAGGGTTATTCTAAATGCTGCGGGAGATGATGCACAGTTTATGTATGGCAATGTTACATTTTTGACGGTCACGGATGAGTCCATGGTTGAGAGTGCGCAGGAAGTTTATGATTACATTCTGCTTGATTTAGGTCAGGCTGATTATGTCGGTGACAATATTCTCAGAAGGTGTGATGAACTGTTTCTTGTCGGGGATTTGAGCGTGTGGAACTGCACGGATTCCGCTTCGGCAATGCTCAGGATGCGCAGGAGATATGATAAGAAGCTGTGCTTTGTGTCGGCATTTTGCTCGAAGGCGGGACTCAGGAAATATGAAAAGCTCACAGGGGAGAGAGCGGTCATTATTCCGTTTGATGCGGAGCCGTTTGCTGTTTCGCGTGATACACTCATTTTTATGGAAAGGATTTTTGGGGAGAGTATTGAGGTTAAGAGGGGAAAATAAAATACGCAGATAAAGGTCAGTCACAGATATGCTTTGCTACGGATAAATAATATATCACACAGTTCCGATTTGGCATTATATGACAGCTTAGAAGTATAACTTAAGCATGGAGGCGGGTTATGAAAGGCAGACTTGAGGAGGCACAGGAGGTGTACAACAGCTCATCGGTGATGTTGTGCAGCGAGCTTTCACAGTATATGAGGGATGGTATCTCAGTGACAGTGGGAGGTTATCAGGCAAGTGTCAACAGACGACTTACCGATATGCTGCTCAGGGAAGGTCCATGTACCTATATGCGTTCTTACTCATTTGATGAGATGGGTAAGGTTACGGGAGTCGAGTTTCAGTGCGTGAGGCTCTCGGAGTAACAAAGAACTATTAATTATTAATTATCGTAAGGTTCCTCTGGACTTCGGATGGCGGATTTACCCGCTGTCCGAAGTTTTATTAACTTAATTGATTCAGGTGTCAAAACATGCTCTATTAACTTAATCGTGTATAGAATGTTATATTTATGCATATCACGACTTTTGTGAGAAGCTTAGATGTTCTTAGGACTCTGTTTTCTCAATAGCCAAAAGCGGCATGGATGCCGCTTTAGAAGCAATGCATACACGGACGTATGCTTTGCTTCGCTGGCGTATAAATAAAAACATTTCTCAGAGTCCTTAGAATATCTTGCTTCGTACAACGGAGCTGATATGCATAAATATAACACTCTATACACTTTTAAAATAAATTAGGATGTTTTGACACCTGAATCCTTAATTTATAAAACAGAAGATGCGCAGCATCGATTTTATATGAGCAGGCAGCGAAGCGGATTGCGAATATCATTGACTTATGCTACAATAAAATATGTCAGGTTTTTACGGCATTGGTTTCAGACAAAGCACATGGAAATGAGGATTGGAATGAGTAAAAAGAACCGTTTTTTGATGGATGAAGATTATGATGAGAATGATAAGATGATTGATGACAATGATATAGATGATTATTATGTTGAGGATGCACCCGTGCGAAGGAAGAAGAACAGGAAGCATGTGGCGGCGACAGCCGTTGTGGCGGCAGTGGTGTGTATACTCGCTGCGGGTGGAATAGGGCTTATGATTCTGATTGATAAGTACACGCCGAACAACACCAGAATTACCCTGAATGACTATTATGCCGACCATGGTTATCTGAATACGGATGAGGCACAGAATACCGTTGCCGATGCTGAGGCATTCATTATTTTTAACAGTGAGCTTTCAAGCGGCAAGGCATACCGGTTCTCGGATGTATGGTATTTCAGGAAGGATTTTGTGGATGAGTATCTTAACCACAGATTCTATTATGACATAGGAAACGATGAACTTATTTACACTACGCCGACGAAGATAATTACAATTCCTTTTGACAGTCAGGCGTATTATGTGGGAGACACGGTAAAGAAAGAGCATTATGTGGTGGCAAGGAAGCTTGACGGCGAGATATACATTGCTGTGGACTTTATAAGGGAAAGGGCGGATTTTATATATGAAGTCAGAACCGAGCCGGACAGAATGCTTGTGAACACGGAATATGGCAGCAGTGAATACGTGCATATAGCGGACAACGGAACGATAAGAACCGGAGCGAGCATCAAGGATGAGATTATCAGTGTCGGAGACGATGATATGCATTGGCTGGCTGTGGGAACACAGGGAGACTGGACACAGCTTATGACCGATGACAATGTTACAGGTTATATAAGAAGCAGGGAGCTTGCCGACACTTACACAATCACGACCTCCAATGATTATCAGGCGCCTATATACACCTCGGTTTCAAAGAAGTATAAGATTAATATGGTATGGCATGCAGTATATGACATGTTCGACAATGATGATATATATGCGCTTCTTGATAATACACAGGGAGTCAATACCGTGTCACCTACCTGGTATCAGCTTTCCGACAGCGTGGGAAACTTTAATTCATTTGCTCAGCAGGAGTATGTGGACTATATTCATGAGACGGGACGTGAAATCTGGCCTTTGTGGAGCGATTTTACGTCAGTGAGCGCCGAGAACGGCTGGAGTGAATATGAACTCTTCTCTGTCACAGAGAACAGAAGAGCACTCATTGATGCCATGATGCAGGAGGTTGAAGCCTACGGATATGACGGAATCAATATAGATTTTGAGAAGGTCAATTCTGAGACGGGAATACACTTTGTGCAGTTTTTAAGAGAGCTGTCGATAGAGTGCAGAAAAGCGGGAGTTGTACTTTCCGTGGATAATTATGTTCCGATGCCTCATTCGGCTCATTATGACAGGGCGGAGCAGGGAGCGGTTGTGGATTACGTCATAGTTATGGGATATGATGAGCATTACAATGGAAGTGAGGAGGCAGGAAGCGTTGCTTCGCTTGATTTTGTCAGAAACGGAATCGTAAACACTCTTGATAGTGTTCCGGCACAGAAGGTCATTAATGCACTTCCTTTTTACACGAGAATGTGGGATGAGTATACGGATGAGAACGGAAATCATGTGATGACTTCCAAGGCATACACCATGAAGGGCTCCTATGACAGAGTGGAGGAGCTTGGTATAGCCATTAACTGGAGTGACACGATGGGACAGTACGTTGCTGAGGGAGATGTTGAAGGTCATCATTACAGCGTATGGCTTGAGGATGCCGACTCAATTAGGGAGAAGATGAAGATAGTGGCGGAATACAACATTGCCGGTGTGTCGGGATGGAGCCTTGGCGGTGAACTGCCGGAGGTATGGGAGGTTATAGCGGAGTATAATAAGTAGAGAATTGTATATATGGTTATGCGGGAATAAAAATAACATAATTTTGAACCCTGTGCATAGAATAGAAATAAGGATTCTATGCATGGGGTTTTTTATTTTGAAAAGAGATATGCTTTCGCTTGCTATGGGATTAGTAATGATATTTTCCCTTTGGATGTTAATGCGGCACATGCTGTATTCGGGGGAGAAGGAGGTGGCGGCCGGGACAGCGGTCAATATAGTGACGGAGGAAAGTAAGCAGACTGAATCCGATGAGGGCTATCTTGTGGTGATTGATCCGGGACATGGAGGAGTGGACCCGGGAATGCTCGGAGTGAACGATACCGTTGAAAAGGAAATCAATCTTGCAATAGCTTACCGTCTGAAGGAAAAATTGGAGGAGCAGGGGATAAAGGTGGTGCTCACGAGAACGACGGACGACGGACTTTACGCTGAGAGCGACAGCAATAAAAAGATTGCCGATATGAAAAAAAGATGTGAGATTATAGCAGACAGCAATGCGGATATTGTTGTCAGCATACATCAAAACAGCTTCAGCGACAGCCGCGTGAGCGGTGCTCAGGTGTTCTACTACAAGCATTCGGTTGAGGGACAGAAACTCGCAGAGTGTATACAGGACAGTATGAGGGAGGGGCTTGACGAGACAAACGACAGAAAGATTAAACCTAATGACAGCTATTATATGCTGATACATACGCCGTGCCCAACGGTTATAGTGGAATGCGGTTTTATAACCAACTACGATGAGGCGGCACTTCTTGTGACCGAGGAATATCAGAAAAATGTTGCGGATGCTATTGCGGCGGGAATTATGTCCTACAAGAGAGAATAGCGTAAAAACAGGGGCATTACTGCTTGTGCCGCGGAAAGGAATGGAAGTGGATATCTTATTTGCCGGTAATACGATGGCGGTATCGGATGAATTTTATGAGTATGTCGGAAAAGAGTACCGCATGGTTGTGCTTAAAAATGAGTCTGCAAAGGAAAAACAGAGGAAAAAAAATCTTCTGTTTTTTAGAAACACATGTGAGGAGGACACCGAGCGTATATTTCGGACGTTTGATTTCGAGACGGTTGTATTTTTCTCGCAGGTGCTTGACGGTGAAAAGAAGATATTTGATGAGCTTGAAAAGCTTGAGTACATATTGTATCTGTGCAGAAAGAAAAAGGTAAAGTCGTTCATGTACATAACGGGAAACCGGGGTGCGGTGGATGAGGAGAACGGTGAGGCAAGCAGGGTGATTCTGTTGAATGCCTGTGAGCAGCTATGCAGAAAAGCGGCAGACAATGACGGAATAAATGTGCAGCTTATACGAGTACCATATCTGTATCATTGTGTTATAAAATCCAGCCATGTAGGAAGATGGCTTGGAGCAGCCATATCTCAGGGGAAGGTTGAGCTTCCGGGATATCAGGATACCATGACGGATTTTGTGAGGGAGGATGACCTTGCGGAGCTTATCGGGAGAATATTTGATGATCCTTGGAACGACAGTTATCTTGAGACAAGAATCAGCGGAAGAAATAAGCTTACATTCAGACAGCTTGCGGATATGCTGAAAGCTTTTGCGGCACCGGGTGGAAATGTGGAAGTTATATATACCGGTAAGGATGAATGCACACCGACGTATCAGGAAGATTCATGGGCGAGAAATGAGTATGGATGGATTCCCAAGGGCAATATTGAGGCTGACCTTAAAGAGGCGGCAGGAAGATATATAAAGGAGCGTGAAAAAAGACACCGGGGGATAATTAAAAGGCTGTATTCCAACAGGCTTGTGAGGATAGCCACGGAGCAGATAGCACTATGCGCGGCGGCAGAGGTGTTAAACTACGCAACGCGTGGCAATGTGATGTTCAACTTTCTGGATTTCAGACTTGTATATATAGCAATTATGGCTTGCATGAACGGACTTGGAGCAGGCGCGGCAGCAGCTCTTATTTCGTGCGCCGGGTATATTGCTTCGAATGTGTCAGCCGTGTCATGGGAGGTCATTTTTTTCAATATAGAGAACTGGTTCCCGTTTGCTTGCTATATGCTGCTCGGATGTGTATTGGGATACACCACGGATAAGGCGCAGGATGAGATAAAGAGTAAGACAAATGAGCTTGAACTTTTGGAGGAAAAATATGAGTTTCTGCATGGACTGTATATGGAGGCTGCCGAGGGAAAGGAGCGCTTTAACAATCAGATAATAGGTTATAAGGACAGCTTCGGTAAGATGTACTCGGTTGCCAAGAAGCTTAATACCACGCTGCCTGAGAAGGTGTTCTTCGAGGCAATCGATACTATGGAGGAGATACTTGGTAACTCTCATGCAGCCGTGTACAGTGTCACACCGGGAAGCGCATACGCAAGACTGTATGTGTGCTCTAAAAGATGTACAGGCAAGGCCTGCAGGTCGCTTAAAATTACGGACTATCCTGCGGTATATGAGGCACTTAAAAATAAGGTCACTTTTATCAACAGGCAGGCAAAGGAAGGCTATCCGGCTTATGCGTCTCCGATATGCAGGGATGGAGAGCTTGTGGGAATGATTCTCATATTGGAGGCTGACTACAGCCAAATGAATATGGAATTTTACAATAAATTGAGAATGATGTCCGATATGATACAGGACTCGCTCGTCAGGGCTATGGAATTCTATGAGATGAATGGCAACGTGGTGGAGAATACGCGAATTCTTGAGCCTGACAGCTTCGAGAAGGTGTTGGGAGTTAAGAGACAGATGAGAAAGAGACAGTATCTTGATTATGTCATTTTAAAAATTGATTCCTGCGGAAAGAATCTTAGTGAACAGAATGACAGGCTGAGCGGGCTTGTGCGTGAAAATGATGTGCTCGGAGTCAGAAGGGACGGAAACCTGTACCTCCTGCTGACCCAGACGGGCGTTAAGGACGTAAAGACGGTTGCTGACAGACTGAAGAAGAACAATATTGTGTTTGAGGAAGTCAGGGAGTAGTGATGGCTGTAATAATTTTTATTGCACTGCATACGGTGTTTTGTATCTGCATGGCAGTTCTGAAACTGACACACAGGCTGAAGAGCAGGAATATGACATTGCCGGCGGCATGTCTGCTCCCGGTGTGCGGAATGATTACCGCACTGGTGGATGAATGGCAGGTAAGACATGGGCGCCTTGGCGTGAGGAAGGTCGACGATTACACACAGCTTCAGGGCGATGAGGCGTGGCATCGTGAGATTGTGGGGACATACGATGATGCACTTACCGTTCCGCTTGAGGAGGCAATGACGGTCAATGATTCACATGTGAGCAGGAAGCTTATGATGAAGCTTCTGCATACAAGTCCCGAGAATTATGTGGAGCTTCTTAAGAAAGTCACGACGTCCGACGATGTCGAGCTTACTCATTATGCTGCAACGGCAATGATGGAAATTCAGAGCGATTATGAAAGGAGAATCGGAGAAATTTTAGATAGGGTAAAGAGAACGCCCGATGATGTCTCAGTGCTTATGCAGTGCACAAGCCGGCTTAAGGCGTATATAGACAGCGGGCTTATTTCGGATACCGTCCTTATGCAGTACAGGCTGAGGCTTGATGAGATACTGTCGGCGCTGTGTCCTCTTGTGCCCGATGCGGTCAGATTCGAGTATGAGTGTATTGAGAACCGTATCATGCTTGAAAAATACGAGGGAATTGACAAAAGACTTGCGGCGCTTGAGCGGAAATATCCTGAGGATGGCAGAGTATACATGCTGTATGTTCAGTATTATTACTCAATACATTCAGGCGGAAAAATCGAGGACACACTCAGACGCATGAAGGAGCGAGGGGTGTATCTTGACAGTGCGGGAAAAGAGTGGCTGCAAGTATGGACATAAATATATAGAAGGATGAAGTTGGAGTAATGAAAAGGAAGGTAGTTGGAAAGGTTATGCTTCCGGTATTTGCTTTGTTTGTGTTAAGCATTCTGGTGTTCAGGGAGCGCGCCGGAATCGGATATGAGCAGACGGATGCACAGGCGAGGGAGTGGAATCTATCATATTCGGATGAGGTGGAACAGGACATTAAGTGTCTTATTCTTACGTCGGACGAGGATGTAAGCTGCGAGTACGGAAAGATGATGGAGTTCGTGTGCGACAGTATGAAGCTTGGCTGTAAGGTGCAGGATGCAGGAGAAGGCTTTGATGCGGAGGAGCTTGAAAGGTATGATACGGTTGTCGTCACATTTCAGGATTGGAGTGTTTTAAAGGAGCAGCTTCTTGATATATATTCATGGGTTAAAGAAGGAGGAAGGCTTCTTACGGCTCTCACTCCGATTCCGAATTCATATTTTCAGGCGGTCTCGGCAAAGTTCGGAATCGATGTGATTGAGGACTATTACCCGCCGGTGTATGGGGTGAAGTTCCTTAAAGAATGTGTAATTGGTGCTGATGAGGACGACATATTCTGGTATGACGCTGAGAAGTTTGAGGGAATTGTCTCATCCCTTGCGGTTGAGCTTAAGAGTGAGTGCGAGGTGTATATGGTGTCCGAGGATGGAAATACGCCGATTATCTGGACAAACGATTACGGAAAGGGAAGGATTGGAATTGTAAATGAGGTAATCACGCAGAAGTATCAGAGGGGATTTTTAGCACTTGCGTACAGTCTTTTGGAGGATGTATTCGTCTATCCGGTAATCAATGCATCGGCATTTTATCTCGATGATTTTCCGTCTCCGATACCCGCTGGAAATGCTGAGTACATCAAGCGTGATTACGGTGTCGATGTGGCATCGTTTTATGCAAATATATGGTGGCCTAAAATGATGGAATGGGAAGAAAAATACGGAATAGTACACACAGGAATGATTATAGAGAATTATTCGGATGAGGTGGAGGCTCCGTTTGACGGGGACAAGGCGACGGCGAGGTTTCTGACGTTCGGAAACATGCTTTTAAATAATGGCGGGGAGCTGGGCTTTCACGGCTATAACCATATGCCGCTGTGTTTAGAGGGAAGGGATGAGGATAAAAAGTACGGAGAGTATAAGCTGTGGAAATCGGAAAGCGACATGCGGCTTGCGGTCAGCGAGCTGGTAAGCTTTTCTGAATCACTTTTTCCGGACAATGAATTCCAGGTGTATGTACCGCCGTCTAATATTCTGTCAGAGACGGGAAGGAAGAATCTTTTGATTGCGGATCCCGGGATAAAGGTCATAGCATCCACATTCTTGAATGATTCGGAAGAACATTCTTATGAGCAGGAGTTTAAGATTGAGGACGACGGAATTATAAGCACACCGAGAATAACATCGGGCTGTATAATTGATGATTACCAGAAAATGGTTGCCTTGTCAGAACTCAATTTTCAGTATGTCCAGTCGCATTTTACGCATCCGGACGACACGATGGATGAGGATAGAGGCGCCGGTATGGGATGGGATTACATGAGCAGAAGCTTTGAACAGTATCTTGACTGGGTGTACACGTCGGCTCCGAATATACGAAACGTGACCGGAAGCGGAATGGGTAAGGCTGTTGAGAAGTATGACAGACTTACCATGACAAGAAAATATACGGACGAGGGAATAAGGATAAAGCTTGGCAGCTTTTCGGGGGATGCAAGCCTTATACTGAGGGTGAATGAGGGCAGCGTGGAAGGAACGGAAGGCTGCAGTTGTGAGAACATATCGGGAAGTATATATCTTCTCACGGCGTACAGCGATGAAATAATGATATATCTTGGAGGGGAAAAGTGAGAGTATGTATGATTCTTGAGGGAAGTTATCCCTATGTACATGGCGGTGTGTCGAGCTGGATGCACCAGTATATTCAGGCAATGCCTGATACCTGCTTCGTTCTCTGGTGTATCGGAGCGGAATCCGCGAACCGGGGGGTATATAAGTATGAGCTTCCGCCTAATGTTGATGAGGTGAAGGAGGTATTTCTGGATGATGCCGTAAATCTCAAGGGAAAAGGCAGGCAGCCTAAGTTCTCTGATTTGGAAAAAAATGAGCTGAAAAAGCTCTTTGAGGGGGAAAACCCGGACTGGGACGTGCTTTTTGAACTGTTTCAGGAGAAAAAAGCCAATCCCGTTGACATGATGATGAGCCCGGTATTTCTCGATATAATCATGCAGCTGTGTGAGGAGAAGTTCGCATATTTGTCTTTCACTGATTTTTTCTACAATGTGCGGTCAATGATTCTGCCGGAGCTGTATCTGATAACGCAGGAGGTTCCGAAGGCTGATATATATCATGCGACGGCAACCGGGTACAGCGGAATACTTGGGAGTCTCGGAAAGTGGAAATACAATAAGCCGTTCATTCTGACGGAGCACGGAATCTACACGAGGGAGAGGGAGGAGGAGCTTTTGCGCGCACAGTGGGTTCTTCCTTATTTTAAAAATCAGTGGATTAATCTTTTTCACCTTTTTTCGGATTGTGCCTATTCGCACGCTGATGTAGTGACTGCTCTTTTTAGAAGAGCGAACGAGGCGCAGATAGAGCTGGGCTGTGATGAAAATAAGCTTCGTGTGACACCGAACGGCGTACATATTGAGAGGTTTGCGGATGTATCGGATAAGCCGGAGGATGGATGGACGGACATCGGCGCAATCGTTAGAATTGCCAGGATTAAGGACATTAAGACCATGATTTACGCTTTTGCGGAGGTTAAAAGGGAGATTGGAAATGTCAGGCTTCACATCATGGGTGATATTGATGATGGCGAGTATTACGAGGCATGCCGCACGCTTATTGGGCAGCTTGGCGTGCAGGATATTATTTTTACCGGAAGTGTCGATGTGGCTGAGTATATAAAAAAGCTTGATTTTATAATACTTACAAGCATCTCAGAGGGGCAGCCCCTGTCGGTGCTTGAGGCATTTGCAGCGGGAAGGGCCTGTGTCACTACGGATGTAGGCTGCTGTCGTGAACTTATAGAGGGAAATGACGGACTCGGGGAGGCGGGAATATGCGTTCCGCCGATGAATAAGGAGCAGGTCGCTCAGGCAATGCTTGAGCTGTGCAGGGAGCCGCTCACAAGAAAGCGTATGGGAGCTGTCGGAAGAGAAAGAGTAAGGAGATATTACACTCATGACATATCAATGGAGAATTACAAAAGGTTATATCAGGAAGTAGTATGAAAAATACAGGAAAATGATTCACAGAAAAGCAGTGACATGGGGGTTAGTATGGCGGGTATAGGTTTTGAGTTAAAAAAGATGTTCTCTAAGAAGGGTGTTTTTCCACTTATAAAGGCTTATGGGTATGCCGCAACGGTGTGTGTGGGACCGATGCTTCTTGGTATGTGTTTTCTTATTGTCATAGGTGCTATGTCGGTTCTGTTCGGCACATCGGAGCATGAGAGGGAGCTGTTAAACAGCATGGTGACTTACACGCTGTTGTCCTCGATGGTGCTCACCGGAATATTATCCATGGTGTTGACGAGGTTCGTTGCAGACAGTCTGTATGCGGGAAATACAGGTGCGGTTCTTCCCTCCTTCTGGGGCGGAGTGAGCATAATGCTCGCGGCAGGTGAGCCTGCGTATGGCATTTTTCTTGCGTGCGCGGGAATTCCGGCATTGTATGCCGTGCTGTGCCTTATATTGTTTGGCGAGCTTGTGCTTGTGTGGACACAGATGAGTTATCTGACGGCAGTTAAGGACTATCAGGGAATAATAAAAATATTTGCCTGCTCACTGGTGCTTGGGTGCATTGTGGGAGCAGGTCTTATTCCGGGAACGCGTATCAATGTTGTTACGGCGATGTTAGCCTCTGTCACGACCGCTTACGGTGTGATGGCGGTATTATACTACAGACTTATGACTCAGTATTTTTCTGAGGGAAATATAAGCTCTATGTGTTTTGTTTCATGGGTCAGAAAATATCCTCAGCTTGTGGTGCTGGGGCTGTTTATGTCTCTGGGGCTTTTCGGACATCTGGTAATTATGTGGAGCGGTCAGGCGGGATGCCGTATACAGGGACTCTTTTATGCGGCACCTGTCTACGATATCCCCGCGATTGCGGCGTTCCTGTCGATACTTATAACCACAATCAATTTCGTGACATCGGTTGAGGTGAATTTTTATCCAAAGTACAGAGCTTTTTTTGACGCACTCAACAATGGAGGAATATTGAAGGATATCAGGCAGGCAGGGGATGAAATGAAGTCGGTGCTCTTCCGTGAGCTGACTTATACATTTATGAAGCAGCTGTTCACGACACTTATTTTTATAATAGCCGGAAGTATTATTCTTCCTAAGCTGCCGCTCGGTGTTGACGATGATATGCTCGGGATATACAGGGTTCTCTGCATGGGGTATGCCTTCTACGCTGTTGGAAACTGTCTTATGCTTATTGAGCTGTACTTTGCCGACAATACGGGGGCACTGATAAGCGGAACCGTGTTCATGGCAGTGAGCTGTGCGGGCACGTTTGTTTTAAGAAATATGGATATAAAGTATTACGGAATCGGCTTTTGGGCGGGTTCAGTGCTGTTTTCACTCACGGCGTTCATAATTCTGAGGACATATCTCAAAAATCTTATGTACAATGTCCTGTGTTCAAAGCCTTTATATGAAAAAAGAAAGCTTGGAATAGCGGCATTGATTGCCGCCATAGCGTGTATATCTGTCTCGGTCAGTGCGTGTTCAGCGAATAAAGGCATCGTGCAGGGAGAGCAGACACAGAGTGCTGCGGCCGATGTGAGCGTGCCGGGAGATATTCAAAAGAACACGGAGGTATCAAAGCGGATTAAAGACAAAGCTGTTTTATATGAAAATCATGATAATACTTCGGTAGTAACCATGTATCTTACGGTTACGACGGGAAATAAATCCGACAATACGGAGCACACCTGGACGCAGATTAACAGCTATTCGGTGTACGATTATGAGGAGATGGGCGTTGAGAGGTATGCGGTTAACGGCCTTTTGCAGGTTGGCGATGAAAACGGTCCTGTGGAGGGGGAGCTTGGGTACGGACAGAATGTACCGAATGCCACGGTCACGATAAGAGGGCAGTCATCCTCAAGGAACGCTCAGAAGAATTATAAGATTACAATCCGCGATGACAAGGGAATGTGGAACGACCAGAAGGTGATAAATCTTAACAAGCATATGTCGGATTTTCCGCGGTTTTCCAACAAGCTCTGCTATGATCTTCAGTCCGGGCTTCCTGACCTTATATCACTGCGCACACAGTTCGTGCATCTGTATGTGAGGGACATGACTGAGGGCGGAAGCGGCGTCTTTGAGGACTATGGGCTGTACACGCAGGTGGAACAATTGAACAAACGTGCGTTAAAGAGCCATGGACTTGACAGAAACGGTCAGCTATACAAGATTAATTTTTTTGAATTCTACAGGTATGAGGATGTGATTGTGCCTAAGAATGATGCTGATTATAGCGTGGAAGAGTTTGAGCAGTATCTTGAGATAAAGGGAAGCGATGACCATAACAAGCTTATAGCCATGCTTGAGGATTTGAACAATTATTCCATTCCGATAAGTGAGGTTTTGGACAAATGGTTTGAGGAAAACAATCTCTTTTCGTGGATGGCATTTAACATTCTTATGGGAAATGTGGATACTCAGTCGAGAAATGTGTTCCTTTACAGTCCGCTCAATGAGAATACATGGTACTTTATTTCGTGGGACAATGATGGGGCTTTCACGGCGTCAAAATCAATGTTCCACGGAGATGAGAGAGGCTGGGAAAGGGGGGTGAGCAATTATTGGGGAAATATATTGTTCAGGCGGATTCTGATGGATGAAACCCTGAGAGAAAAACTGGATGGCAAAATCAATGAACTTAAGTCTGTGATAACGGAAGAAAAACTTAAAAATATGATTAAGTCTTATTCAACTATAGTTAAACAATACGCGCAGGTATATCCCGATCTGCGTTATATGCCGCTGACCGGTGAGGAGTATGAGGAGTTCCTTGAAGTTATGGTGCATGAAGTTGAAATGAATTATGAGTTATATAAGGAAAGTCTCAACACACCCATGCCATTCTACATTTCGACACCGGTTGTGAAAGGTGGGATGATGAAATTCGGCTGGGAGGCGGCTTACGACTTCGATGCTGAGGATGTGTATTACACACTGGAGGTTGCAAGGGATTACAGCTTCACGGAGCCTGTAATTAAGGCAGAGAAACTTTTTGTCGTAGAGTATGATTATAACGGGGTGCTTGAACCGGGTCAATATTTCATGAGAGTTAAGGCGGAAAATGAGTCGGGATATGAGCAGACGGCATTTGATTATTACTCTTCCGGAGACAGCAGGCGTATCTATGGTGTAAAGTGTTTCTTTGTCCTAGAGGACGGAAGTATATGGGAGGATATATATGAGCAGTGAGGCACGGCTTTTTCGCCATGAGCTTAAGTTCTTTATCGATGAGTCTGAGATGGAGATACTTGTAAAGCGGATTGGGACGGTAATACCGAGGGACGCAAATGCAGGTTCGGGAGAATACACGATAAGGAGTCTGTATTTTGACGACATGTTTGCGGGCGCGTACGAGGATAAGCTTGCAGGTGTGGAGAAGAGAAGGAAGTACAGAATACGAATCTACAACTATAGCGATAGTGTTATTAAACTAGAGTGTAAGCAGAAGCAGGGGCAGTACATTCACAAGACGGCAGCAACGCTGTCGAGAGGGGAAGCAGATGCGCTTATTGCCGGGGATTACGGTTTCCTTATTGACAGGGGAGAACCGGTGTGCAGACAGTTCTATCTTGAATGTGCCGGGAATAAAATGATGCCGAAGGTTGTTGTGGATTATGACAGGATTCCGTTTGTGTTCCCGTATGGTGATGTGCGGATAACCTTTGACTGTGGAATAAGAGCCGGGCTTTTTTGCGGGTCACTATATGACTGTCAGCTTCCCGTTGCGGAGGTATTAGAGCCGGGAAAACTTATAATGGAGGTAAAATATACGCAGTACCTTCCTGAATTTATAAGAAGCCTGCTGTGTGTGTCAGACGGCGAATATACGGCATACTCAAAGTATACTATATGTCTTGAAAAAAAGAAGGAGCTCTCAGGTGGAGTATGAGGGGATGGAGGTTCTAAATGAGTGTAAAGGATGTAATCAAGAAATCGGTGCTGGAGTCTGACATGTACAATCAGGCAATCTCCGCAGGGACAATTTTTACGATGGTGGTAGATCTTATTGTGGCAGTTATTATGGGGCTGCTGATATATGAGGTTTATAAAAAATACTACAGGGGAGTTGTATTCAGTCGTAATTATGCGCTGACGCTGGTGGGAATGACGGTGCTTACGAGCATGGTAACACTTGCGATAAGTACGAATATCGTAATTTCACTTGGTATGGTCGGAGCCCTATCCATCGTCAGATACCGCACGGCAATCAAGGAACCGCTTGACCTGATGTATATGTTCTGGGCGGTAACAACGGGAATCACAATCGGTGCGAGCATGTATATTCTCGCTGTGGCAGCATTTATAATTATGCTTATATTCATTATATGCTCAGGCCGGAAAAAAAACGGTGGACATCAGTATATGCTTGTGGCACATTATTGTGGAGAGGCGGCGGGTGACGGTATAATAAGGATACTTGGAAAAATGAGATATTCGGTGCGCTCAAAAATCTGCCGGGGTGACAGCACAGAGCTGACAATCCAGTTAAGGTGTAAGAACAATAATCAGATATTTATGGAGAACATAAGAAAGACAGAGGGGGTTAACGATGTTACGCTTCTTGAATTCAATGGGGAATATTACGGTTAAAAGGATGGGTATTGTCTGTTGTGTATCGGTGCTTGTAATACTCATTGCGATGATAGCCGTGAGACGGATTATTCCATCAAAAACATGTACATACGGTGACACCGGGGAGGTATACAATAACCCGATGATGGGCTTTGCGCCAAATGCGGATTATGTAGAAGCTGTTGGCAATAATACGCTTGTGTATGTCGATGTCACATGGCGTGAGCTTGAACCTCTTGAGGGTGTGTATGACTATGAGAGAATAGAGGAGGACAATTTTCTTGAAATGTGGAGACGGCTTGGCAAGAAGGTTGTCTTTCGCTTTATGTGTGATGAGCCCTCAGATGTGGAACACATGGATATCCCCGATTGGCTGTATGAAAAGACAGGGGATGGTACATTTTATGATACGGTTTACGGAAAAGGTTATTCTCCGAATTATGCCAATGAGACTTTTATCGAAGCACATGCAAGGGCAATAGAGGCTCTGGGCAGGAGGTACGGACAAGATTCTTTCTTCTGTTTTATAGAACTTGGAAGTGTCGGGCATTGGGGAGAATGGCATGTAAAGTACGATGAGGGTATAAAAAGACTTCCGGGAGAGGATGTGCTTTTAAGATATGTCACTCCCTATGTGAGTGCCTTCCCGGATGCAAAGCTATTGATGCGCAGACCTTTTTCGTATGTGGCTGATTTGGGACTTGGCGTGTATAATGACATGACAGGGCATGAGGAGGATACAGATGAATGGTTAGAGTGGCTTTGGGACGGAGGAACATATTCGGAGCCGGAGACTCCTATTGAGCTTACAGCGGTACAGGAGGTGTGGGATAATGCTCCGGTGGGAGGCGAGTTCACCAGTTCATACTCAATGGAGTATATGCTTACCGAAAATCTTTGTAAAACACTGGAGCTTATAGAAAAATCACATATGACCTTCATTGGACCTAAGTGTCCTATTGCGTGTGACGAGGAGATTAGGTTTCCGGATGAGGTTTCCCGGGTAAAGAAGAGTCTGGGCTATCGAATCGGTGTAAACAGGTGCCGCATAAGCTATAACCGGATCACAAAGAATGCCAAGGTCTTAATAAGCCTGAAAAATTACGGTACGGCTCCGATGTATAAGTACTGGAAGGTATGCCTGTACCTGATGGGTGCGGATGGACAGATTATTGAGAGATATGAGACTGACATAGAGCTTACAAAGCTTGCGGGCGGAGAGAGAACCGAATGCACGGTGAAGGCGGCGATGCCCGGGAATGCGATGTATTCGGACGGAGTACCTGTATTTTTCATCGGAATAGAGAATCCGGATACAGGACAGCCTGAGGTGTACATGGATATGGACAGTCCGCGCAGAGGATTCTGCTACTGCCTTTTATCTGGTATTTGACAAGGAAAAACACTTGTGGTAGTCTTTTCACATACACAAATCTTTACAATTAATAATAGAAGAAAAGAGTGATTAGCTAAAATGGAAAAGAAGAATTATTATATCACAACGGCGATTGCTTATACATCAGGCAAGCCGCACATCGGAAACACCTATGAAATAGTTCTTGCAGACAGCATTGCAAGATACAAGAGATTTCAGGGCTATAATGTAAGATTCCAGACAGGAACGGATGAGCATGGTCAGAAGATTGAACTCAAGGCTGAGGCAGCAGGAGTCACACCTAAGCAGTATGTGGACAATGTTGCGGGAGAAATCAAGAGAATATGGGATCTTATGAACACGTCTTATGACAAGTTCATCCGCACGACGGACGATTATCATGAGAAGCAGGTTCAGAAGATTTTTAAAAAGCTCTACGACAAGGGTGATATCTATAAGGGACATTATGAGGGTATGTATTGTACACCTTGTGAGTCCTTCTGGACAGAATCACAGCTTGTTGACGGAAAGTGTCCTGATTGTGGCAGGGAGTGTAAGCCTGCCAAGGAGGAGGCATATTTCTTTAGGATGAGCAAGTATGCCGACAGACTCATCGAGTATATCAACAATCATCCTGAGTTCATACAGCCTGTATCGAGAAAGAACGAGATGATGAACAATTTCCTTCTTCCGGGACTTCAGGATTTATGTGTATCAAGAACCTCATTCAAGTGGGGAATTCCGGTTGATTTTGATGACAAGCATGTAGTATATGTATGGCTTGATGCGCTCACCAACTATATCACGGGGCTTGGTTATGATGTTGACGGAAACAACGACGGGCTCTTCAATGAGTTCTGGCCTGCCGACCTTCATCTTATCGGAAAAGATATTATCAGATTCCATACAATATACTGGCCTATTTTCCTCATGGCGCTTGACCTTCCGCTTCCTAAGCAGGTGTTCGGACATCCTTGGCTCTTACAGGGTGATGGAAAGATGAGTAAGTCTAAGGGAAATGTAATCTATGCGGATGACCTTGTAGATTTATTCGGCGTTGATGCGGTTCGATTCTTCGTACTTCATGAGATGCCGTTTGAGAATGACGGTGTAATCACATGGGAGCTTTTAGTTGAGAGAATGAATTCTGAGCTTGCTAATACACTCGGAAATCTTGTAAACAGAACAATATCCATGTCAAATAAGTACTTCGGCGGAGTAGTGAACAATACGGGTGCCGCTGAGGAGGTTGATGATGATTTAAAGAAGTTCGTTCTCGGCACGATGGCAAAGGTTGATGCTAAGATGGAGGAGCTTCGTGTTGCTGATGCGATGACAGAGATATTTAACCTCTTCAAGAGATGCAATAAATATATTGATGAGACAATGCCTTGGGCACTTGCAAAGGATGAGTCTAAGAAGGAGCGCCTTGAGACGGTTCTCTACAATCTTGTTGAGAGTATTCTCATAGGAGCTGAGCTGTTAGAGCCGTTTATGCCTGAGACTGCACAGAGAATAAGAAAGCAGTTAAATGCACAGCCGAGAGGCAAGGAAAACTTAAATATATTTGGTTTATATCCTTCAGGCAGCAAGGTCACTGAGACACCGGAAATTCTCTTTGCGCGTCTTGACGTAAAAGAGGTTATGGAGAAGGTAGAGGAGATAAGAGCGAAGCAGAAGGCGGCATCCGAGGCTGAGGCAGCGGCAAACGGAGCTGAGAGCACCAAGTCAGGCGGGAACAGCAACGACAATGCAGCCGATGCAGGTGTCGATGTGGAGAAGGCACCTGAAATTACGATAGATGATTTCTTCAAGACACAGCTCAGAATCGGACAGATTATTAAGTGTGAGAATGTCGAGAAGTCAAAGAAGCTTCTCTGTTCACAGGTTAAGCTGGGAAGCGAGGTACGTCAGATTGTATCGGGACTCAGACCATACTACACTGCCGAGGAGATGGTAGGAAAGAAGGTTGTCGTTGTGGCTAATTTAAAGCCTGCCAAGCTTGCGGGGGTAATGTCAGAGGGAATGCTTCTGTGTGCTGAGGACGCAGAGGGCAAGCCTGTACTGTTAACGGCCGAGAAGGACGTTCCTAATGGGGCAAACATCGGTTAGGAGAACTATGGGAATATTTGAATCACACGCCCATTATGATGATGAGGCGTTCAATGATGACCGCAGGGAGCTTTTAAAAAAGCTCCCTGAAAGCGGTATAGAGTATGTAATAAATGTCGGCGCATCAATGGAGTCCACGAGAAGCAGTGTAGCACTTGCGTCTGAATATGATTATATATATGCGGCTGTCGGAGTGCATCCGAGTGAGACGGCTCCTCTTAATGAAGAGTTCATACAGTATATGAAGGATGAGGCACTTCACAACATGAAGGTTGTGGCGGTGGGCGAAATCGGACTTGATTATTACTGGAACGAGCCGGACACCGAAATACAGAAAAAATGGTTTATAAGACAGCTTGAACTTGCACTTGACGTGGACAAGCCGGTAATAATTCACAGCCGGGAGGCGGCAAAGGATACGGCAGACATTCTTTTGTCGGATGATTATAAGAATCTTCGAGGGGTAATACACTGCTATTCCTACTCACCCGAGATGGCAGAGCGTTATCTTGACGCCGGATATTATCTTGGTGTGGGCGGTGTTGTCACATACAAGAATGCGAGGAAGCTGGTGGACACTGTGAGCATGATGCCGTTATCAAGAATTCTGCTTGAGACGGACAGCCCATATCTTACACCTGTTCCGAACAGAGGACAGCGCAACAGCTCGCTCAATCTTCCGTATGTTGTGGATAAGATTGCAGAGCTTAAGAATGTCAGTGCACGGGAAGTAACAGACATAACGAATGAGAATGCGAGACGGCTGTTTGGGATTCAGCAGACGGCCGCGAAAAAATTGCGATGATAAATGCAGAAATGCAGGTTTCGGTGTTACATAGCCGAAGGTTCAGAGAAATGAGGTTAACTTGGAAAATAAACATCTTGGAAATCCGACAAATACAAGAGAGATAATCGATAAATACGGTTTTATGTTCCAGAAGCGGTTTGGTCAGAACTTTCTTATAGACGGAAATGTTGTCGAGAAGATTGTCCGTGAGGCAGGTGTCACAAAGGACGACTTTGTGCTTGAGATTGGTCCCGGAATTGGAACCATGACACAGCTTCTGTGTGAGAATGCGAGGGAGGTCGCAGCGGTTGAGATTGATACCAACCTCATACCGATTCTCAAGGAGACGCTTGCACCGTATGACAATGTGACAGTCATAAACGAAGATATCCTGAAGGTTGATATACCGGCACTCGCACAGGAGAAGAACGGCGGCAGACCGATTAAGGTCGTTGCGAACCTTCCGTATTACATAACCACACCTATAATAATGGGGCTTTTCGAGAGCCATGTGCCTATAGACAGCATAACCATCATGGTTCAGCGCGAGGTCGCAGACCGTATGCAGGTCGGGCCGGGAACGAAGGACTACGGTGCGCTGTCGCTCGCGGTTCAGTATTACGCAAAGCCCGAGATAGTGTTAAATGTTCCGCCGACCTGCTTTATGCCGAGACCGAATGTAGGCTCAGCGGTAATCCGCCTAAAAAAGCATGAAACGTGCCCTGTGCAGGTGGATGATGCGGAGTTCATGTTCCGGCTGATAAGGGCAAGCTTTAACCAGCGCCGAAAGACTCTCGCCAACGGGCTGTCCAACTCATCGGAGCTTACGCTCTCCAAGGAAAAGATTGCGGAGGCAATAGAATCGCTCGGTGTGAGCCCTAGTATCCGTGGTGAGGCACTCACGCTGGAGCAGTTTGCGCAGCTTGCGAATTATTTCACGAGGAATAAGTGACCGGAGAGTGCATAAGCCATAATAAATTATATTAATTTCCACATATTTTCACGTTCCCCCGCATATTATGATGTTGAGGTTAAAAAATTAATCTCGACAGGCATAGGGGAGGAGCGTGATTTTTTTGTCTGAATACAGACGATTGATTTCTTATATGTATGCTTATGACAATGGCATAAAAAATAAGAATGTGGGCTTTGCAAAGACTGAGCGCAAGGGGGGCACCGTCAAGCTGTGGATAAATCTGAAGGGGGCTTATGCACAGGAAGAAAATTTTAATGTCAGCTTTTTTGTGAGGCGCGGTGAAGCCGTTGTCGGAATATATATGGGAAGCATGGTGATAATAAACGGTATGGGGCAGCTTGTTGTTTCATGCAGCGAGAGCAGTCTTGAGGTACCGTTTGATGAGATAAGGGGGCTGTACATAAAGTGCGACGGGGAGAGCAGGATATTTGCCAGCCAGTGGGATGATATGAGCTTTGACGTCGGCAAAGTAACAACCTTTGAGGAATTCAATGCAGCAGCGGCGACCACGGAGCCGGCTGTAACGGCTCCGGAGAAAAGCGACGAGCAGCCGCTTGACGAGAATGTGAAAGCCGCAGAGCCGCCGGTATGGGAACGTCCGATTAAGATGGTGTATGTTGATGATGAGCCGGGAACACAGCTTCATGTGTCTGAGGAGAACGAGCCGGAAGTGACTAAGCAGGAAAATCAGGAGCATGAGGTTCAGGCACAAGCGGCAGAAGCGGCAAATGGCACCGCAGAGCACTCGGAAATGGATATGCTTTTTGACGGAAAGGAACCAAAGCTTATCTTTTCGGAGGATGAGATATATGACTGTGTTGACATAGGACTTGAGGAGCTGCCTAAAATAACCTGTGCGGATAAGAGCCTTCTGAATAACAGCTTTGTGAATCATGGCTATTTTAATTTCCATCATCTGCTGCTTGGGAAAAAAGATGGCAATATTCTTGTGGTTGGGGTTCCTGGCATATACAACAGAAGGGAAAAAATGACGGCAAATATGTTTGGATTTGAAAAATTCAAATTCAGCATGAGAAGCGATGTGTGCATGAATCATTTTGGGTATTGGTATAAGGAGTATTCAATGCTGAATAATCTGTAATATATGGCAAAAAATCAGTAAAAGGTCTGAAAATATATGTTGCAAAGATTGAATGATGTTAGTATAATACTCGTATCGGTAAAATAAGAATAAGTTTGGAGGATACACATGAGTAAGAGAACAGTATTTACAGAGTTAAGCGTATGCGAGACTTTAATTATGAGACAGATATGGGCTTACGAAGGCGATATACCTGTGCAGACATTAATCGTTAAGCTTAATGAGGAATATGGCAAGAACTACGCAAGAACAACAGTTGTAACCTTCCTTTCAAAGCTTAAGGAGAAGAAATTCGTAGAAACATACCGTATTGGCAAGATGTCCTTCGCTAAAGCACTTCGTACCGAGGAAGACTATAGACGTAAGGTTATTCAGGATGATGCGGATTTTTGGTTTGATGGCAAGCCTTCAGCTTTACTTGCATCTCTTTGCGAGGGTAGAAAGCTCTCTAAGGAAGAAGCAGCTAAGATTAAGGAGCTTATCAAGACAGCAGAATAATCTCTGAGCATTGTAACACAAGTACTTTGTTATGGATGCGGCAATACTAAGCTGATACCGATTGCGGCCGCTATTGTCGAAGATATATAATTTCCGGTACAAGGTACGCAGGGGCGTGCTGTGTTCCGACAGCAGCCCCATAAAGCGGATAATTAAGATACTTATACATAATATGACCGGATGAGCAGCATGATGCTTATCCGGTTTTTGTGTATTAGGCTTCTGGTGTCAAAACATGCTTTCACAACTTCAATATGTATATCATGTTACAATTATGCATATCACGACTTTTGGAAGAAGCTTAGTTGTTCTTAGGGCTCTGTTTATCGTACAGCCACAGACGGCATGGATGCCGGCTGAGTTGCAAACAGCCATGGAGGGCTGTTTTTGCAACGGTGGCGGAAGCAGAAATACTTTTTTCAGAGCCCTTAGAAACTTGCTTCGTACAACGGAGCTGATATGTATAATTATAACATGATATACACATAAAAATCAGATCCGCATGTTTTGACACCTGAATTGTAATAGGAAACTTGTGTAAATAGGATGTTTTTTGTGGGCACTCTTATGGAATTAGTCTTTTTTTCGATTGAGATTCAGTCGCGTGAATTCGCGCGCGATAAGCAGGATGGATTCATTATACTCAAAAGGGAGCGTCGCCATCATATTGATGACATCATTCTGCATGTCATCGTAGGCGTTGTTCTCAAATACGATGGTGTCTAAGGAGACGCGAAGCCCTTTTGACAGTTTAATCAATGTATCTATGGACATGGACTTGTGTCCGTTCTCAATCTCGGAAATGAATGTTATGGATAACCCGGAGCGTTCAGCGAGTTCCTGCTGTGTCATGCTTAGGGAATGTCGGAGCTTGTAAACCTTATTGCCGATGATGTGGTTGATATCCTGAGGAGTTGCGTTCATATGAATCCTCCAATGTATTGGTGATTGAATTAAAATTAAACTATAGATTTAAATTACCAGAAAATGGAATAATAATAAATAAACGTCGGGTTATATTTTGTTAAACGAATAAGCAATACAGCCTGTGACAACGGCGTGAATCACGCCGGCTTGCACAATAGGAAATATTTGTTTATAATATAGCTCGGAGGATGCACGATGTTATTTCAATATAATACGGACAGAATAGTATTAAGGCTGTTAGATGAGAGCTGCAGCGGGGAAGTGCTGGATTTTTATTTAAAAGGTGATTCCTATTTTGGTGCCATGGAGCCGGACCGGATAGAGGGTTTTTATACTGAGGAGTACCAAAGACGGGTATTAAAGTATGAGACGGAATGCTTTATGGCGGAGAAGTGTGCCAGGTATTATATATATGAGCGCGGCGGAAGAGAGATAATAGGAACAGTTGCACTCAGGAATGTTGTGAGGGGAAGTTTTTTGTCCGCAACGATAGGGTACAAGCTTCTGCCGGAGTATACAGGCTGCGGTATAGCTACTGAGGCGGTGAGCATAGTCACCGATGAAGCGTTAAAGGATGGACTGCACAGAATCGTGGCGTATGTGCAGCCTGAAAATACTGCTTCCATAAAGGTATTAGAGCATTGCGGATATGAACTTGAAGGGATTGCGCGTGATTACGCGATGCTAAAAGGGAGGTGGCATGACCATGCAGTCTACTCAAGAATTGCAGGGAAGTATTCAGAATGATTATGATGAAGACGATATTAAATTTATGCGTGAGGCAGTCAGACAGGCAAAGAAGGCGGCGAAGCTTGATGAGGTTCCGATAGGGTGTGTCATTGTATATGAAGGAAAAATCATTGCGAGAGGCTACAACAGACGTAATACCGATAAAAGCACGCTTGCGCATGCTGAGATTGCCGCGATAAAGAAAGCAAGCCGTGTTATAGGGGACTGGAGGCTTGAGGAGTGTACCATGTATGTCACACTTGAACCATGTCAGATGTGCTCGGGTGCCATCGTTCAGGCAAGAATTCCGAGAGTTGTGATTGGAACGATGAATGCCAAGGCGGGGTGTGCCGGTTCGGTCATCAATATATTAAGGATGGACGGGTTTAATCATAAGGTCGACATAACAAAGGGTGTGCTGATGGAGGAATGCAGGGACATGATGCAGGACTTTTTCAGGAGACTTAGGGAGGAAAAGGCTAAAAATAAGCAGTGAAATGGGGAATGATATGAAAAAAGTTGTTTTAAGGATACTTGGATTTATAGGAGTTACGCTTCTGATGCTGGTTATCTGTCTGTACTGTGTCATGTGGGTTGTGACTAAAGGACCTTCCGTCCAGGCACGAAATTTGTTTGTACTGTCCGTGCGTGAGACGAGCATGGCGGGCTTTCTCGCCAATATGTATTGTTCTAAAGCGGAGATTGCACAGATTGAGAAGGGTAATAAGGTAAAATATCTTGATGAGGCTGTTGATACATCACTTATAACCATAGACAGAAACAACATAGGAAGTAAGAAGGATTTTACCGTCAACGAGGAGGACAAGGAGGACGGAGTGGTATATGAGAACGGCATGGAGTTCCATCCTGTAAAAGGGGCAACCTTCGCAGGCACCATGATTGTGATAAATGATCCGTCGCGTGTATTTGTCGGGACATCCTCAGATAAATATGACGGCTCGGCAGGCTTAAGTGTACCTGAGATATGTGAGAGATACGGTGCCACGGCGGCATCAAATGCGGGAGGCTTTGAGGATATAGGAGGTGTCGGAAATGGCGGAACTCCGCTGGGAATAGTTATATCCGAGGGCGAATTAAAGTATGGTGATTTAAATACCTCGTATGAGATAATCGGATTCGACGAAAATGATATTTTTATCATAGGAAATATGACCGGACAGGAAGCTTTAGATTCCGGCATCAGGGATGCAGTGTCGTGGGGACCTCTTTTGATTGTCAACGGAGTTCCGGCGAATGTGACGGGAACAGGAGGCGGAGTGAATCCGAGAACTGCAATCGGGCAGAGGGCAGACGGAGCGGTTCTGCTTCTTATAATCGACGGACGCCAGACGCATAGTCTCGGAGCTACGCTCAATGACCTTATAAATGTATTTCTTGATTTTGATGCGGTCAATGCAGCCAACCTGGATGGAGGAGGCTCGACAGTATTCTACTACAATGGTGAGATATACAATAAGATCTCATCAATATACGGTGCAAGGGGAATACCTACGGCAATTGTGATAAAGTGACAAAACGAGGGTTAAAATGAACGAAACTGTAAAAGAAAAGAGTGTAAAGCGAAAGAGACGCAGAAGCAGAAACACAAAAAAGACGAGCTCCTCATTCAGACTTTTTCTGGGAATGTATGCAGGCTTATGGATGGTGCTGACGCTTATCCTATGCATTATCCTGTGGAAAAATCTTGCAAAGTATCAGAACGACTATGATGCGGCCAAGGCAGCAGGTGAGCCTGAACTTGCAATGCAGGAGAGCATGGATTTGTTCCTGCCTGAGAATATAGGAAATCTGATTGATGAGCTGCAGCCGGAGATTCTGAGCAGATTTGAGACAATAGAGCAGTATAAGGATTTTTATGAGAATTTTCTCGAAGACAAGACGGTAAGCTATGTAAAGGATGAAGGTCTCTACAATGATGCACGTCCTGTATATGACGTGTATGCATCCCCACGGACTGCGGGTGGTTCCGATGCGGCTTCGGCTGCACAGGATGATGACGTGCTTCTTGCGATTGTCTCGTTTAAGGCTGCCGGTGAGAAGGATTCATTCGGTTTTAACAAGTGGGAGATTAAGGACGTTGCCATATCCGAGAATATCTATGACTACCATGACGTATATGTGAAGGTTATGGACGACATGGAGGTGTATATCAACGGGCTTAAGGCGGATGAGAGAGAGTATATAACAGGCGGTGTCATAGACAATGCGGTGAGCGACAAGGCTTATGAGCTTACGGGAGTGAGCTTTAACTATAAGGTATATTATGCCGGTGATATGGTTGAGGAGCCGGACGTGAAGGTGCTTGATGCTTCCGGAAATGATGTGACGGACAGATATATTGAAGAGGAAAATGAATTAAAGAACTATGAGAGCACTGCATCCGCTGAATTCATTGCAGGCGTGCAGGACAGAGTACGGAATTTCTGTGAGACCTATGTATATCATATATACCGCAAGGCATCTGTAGGGACGGTTGCGGCAATGATGGAGAGTGGTTCAGAGGCAGAGAAGCTTCTGTACAATGCGCAGTCGACACTTGCCTGGGCATGGGTTCCTGACACGGTAGAAATACTTGATGAGAGCTATGATGAGTTCATGTACTATAACGATGATTACTTCTCATGCAGAAGCACCATAAATATACGCAAGTCGGATGATAAGACGACGGAGGATGAGAAATTTGTGTGCCAATGGCTCTTTAAGAGGGTTAACGGCGAATGGCTGGTAACGTATTTTGTGCTTGGATAGTAATAAAATGTTTGACATTTGGGTACAATACAGATATACTATAAGCCTATGGATTTGTGTTTAACACTTCCGTGCAGCCGGGGAGATAGCGGTGCCCTGTACCTGCAATCCGCTACAGCAGGGGTGATGTCTTTCCTAGGGAAGCCCGCAGAGAGGCTGCCCGGTATAAGTGACGTTGATATCTTGGTCCTACGCAATAGGAATCTGTGAACCATGTCAGGTCGGGAACGAAGCAGCATTAAGCAGAAGCTCTTATGTGACGTGGGGGCGCCGGGGTTGAGTTGGCTGTATCGGTAACGCTCTTTGTGCCTTCACGAAGAAAGACGCACGGATTATAAAATATAGATTATTTGGGACAGATGGGGTGATACCTTGGCTGTCCTATTTTTGTGGGTCGTGGGATGGCTGCTTTCGGGATTACGGATGCGGAGTGCGTTGATGATAATGACAAACAGATAAAGAAGAGTATCGGATTTGAAAAGCGGGATTTAATCATTGGCGAAAAGGCCGGGAAATATTTGGCGGGTGCCTGGAGAAAGGTGAAACCATGCGGGAGGCAATGATACGGGAGACTAAAGAGGAGTTGGGAATTGATTGTATTACTGAATGGTTAGGTATTGCTCATTTTGAAATGCAACCAGACTATTTTAGCAATGTGGTACGTGAGGAGTATGGTGCAATATTTGGGGTATCATTAGGTGAAGAATATTTGGAGCAAATTGAAAAATTGCGAATAGACCGAGCTCTTTGAGCGAGGGATATTTCTTGTCCGAAGGGCAAGAAGGTGTAACTGAGAAAATTCAGAACAATTGGAATTTGTGGGGGAAAGTATTGTATGAAAATCAGAAACTATTGTGAAACCGATGTTCCGACTATGGTGCATATTTGGAACGAGGTCATTGAGGAGGGGGTTGCTTTTCCACAGTTGGATTTTCTTGATGAAGAAAGTGGAAAGGCATTTTTCGCTGCACAAACATACTGTGCCGTTGCGGACGATAACGGAACAGTCGTTGGACTTTATATTCTTCACCCGAACAATGTTGGCCGTTGCGGTCACATTGCAAATGCAAGCTATGCAATTGATTCTGTCTGCCGGGGAAAACACATTGGAGAACAGCTGGTTTCCGACTGTTTGAATCAGGCAAAAGAACATGGGTTCAAACTGATGCAATTCAATGCCGTGGTAGAAAACAATGTTCATGCCCGGCACCTGTATGAACGACTTGGCTTCGTGCTGGTGGGAACGATTCCCAATGGCTTTTTGATGAAAGATGGAACCTATCAGAATATCTGTCTGTATTACTATGTGCTGTAATAAATTCGAGTTGCTCGAAATATATTTCTAACTTTCCCTATTTTACAGGCGTTTTAGCCTATTCATTAGTGAAATGATATGTATTTTCCCTTATTTTTGCCCTTATGAGATAATCGTAAGGGAAATAAGGGAAAGTTTTATTTAGTCATTGCCTGCCACTTTATCAAGTAACCTTGTACATCCTTTCCTAAGCAAATTGTTGTCATGATTTTTAAAATTTATTTACTTTCATACTAATATGAATTATTATATTAGTATGAAAGGAGAGTGTATATGACTCAGTTTGAACAATTAGATTTATTGCTGAAAGAATATGGAGGAATAATTCAGACCTTTCAAGTTATAGATAATGGAATTAGTAAGCCTGTATTTTATTCTTATATAAAAGAACGAGGATTGGAACAAGCTGCTCATGGCGTGTATGTATCACCGGATACGTGGACAGATGCAATGTATATTTTGCATTTGCGTTGTAGTCAGGCTGTGTTTTCTCATGAAACTGCATTGCTTTTCCACGATTTGACGGACAGAGAACCTTTGAAATACACTATAACAGTAAGAACTGGATATAATCCAAGTCGTTTACAGGAAGACGGTTTTCAAGTGTATACAGTTAAAAAGGATTTATATGAAACTGGGATTACGACTATGCAGACACCATTTGGGCATTCAGTTCCGGTTTATGATATGGAGCGGACAATTTGTGATCTGCTTCGCAGCAGGAAAAATATAGAAATGCAGGTCTTTCAGGATGCCTTAAAGCAATATGCCAGACGCAAAGATAAAAATTTGAGGACACTTATGAAATATGCATCCATGTTTCATGTTGAAAAGATATTAAGACCATATTTGGAGGTATTACTTTAGATGATAACAACAGCAAGGCAATTAAAAGATTTGATTCGGAATCTATCAAAGAAAAAATCTGCTGATGCACAAATTTTGATGCGGAATTATATGATGGAACGTTTTTTGGAACGAATTTCCTTATCAGAGTATAAAGACAAATTTATATTAAAAGGTGGAATGCTGGTGGCAGCAATGGTTGGTCTGGATGCCAGAGCTACTATGGATTTGGATGCAACCATAAAAGGTGCTAATGTTAGTCTGACGGATATGGAGACGATTATATCAAATATTATAGCAATCCCTATAGACGATGGCGTTTCATTTTGCATTAAAAGAATATCGGAAATTATGGAAGAAGCAGATTATCCGGGAGTACGAGTAAGTATGGAAACTAAGTTTGATGGTGTTATCACACCATTAAAAATTGATATTTCCACAGGGGATGTAATTACACCAAAAGAAATAAGATATCGCTTCAATCTTATGCTTGAAGATCGTACAATTGAAGTATGGGCATACAATTTAGAGACTGTATTGGCTGAAAAACTGGAAACTGTTATCAGTCGAAATGTCACGAATACACGAATGAGAGATTTTTATGATATCTATATTTTACAAAAGTTGCATGGGGAACAACTCAAAAAGCAAGTTTTATGGGATGCACTTGTGGCTACAGCCAAAAAAAGGGGAACATTAGACCTGATAGAAGCTGAGGATATAAGAGAAATATTTGACGAAATTGAATCAAGTCCAGTTATGGAGACCTTATGGAAAACATATCAAAAAAATTATTCTTATGCTGCTAATGTTTCGTGGCACACAATTATGGAGTTTATTAGAGATTTATATCAAACTGCATTTTCAGATAAATTTAAAGCTGATTTTCTTTGAATTGTTTGTTAATAGGAACTATAAACAATGGTAGTGATGCAAAACTTGAAATGCAAAGGATAAAATTATTGACATAATGTGCGATACACAGTATACTATGTTAAGTACATAGTGTGCGACACACAATACAGTGTAATAAACACAGTGAATTTAAATAAAGGATACTGAAGGGAGGAGATTGGATGAATTGTGATGAAATTGTTTCAGGATTAATTTTAGAATTCAGACGAGGCACACTCATCATGGTAGTGTTAGCACAACTAAATAAACCAATGTATGGATATTCATTGGTAAAGGAATTAGAGGGAAAAGGTATTTCGATAGAAGGCAATACATTATATCCTCTACTGAGAAGACTAGAGAGTCAAGGTCTGTTAAAAAGTGAATGGGAAACTGAGGCAACAAAGCCAAGAAAATATTATATCATCACAGAAGATGGGAAGCTGGTTTATAAAAAAATTAAAGAACACTGGAAAAAATTTTCACAGTCAATCAATGTTTTAATGGAGGAAGAATAGATGGTAAAAAATGATTTGATCGACAGATACATTTATGCAGTTACGAAACATATGAAATCTGCCATGAAAAAAGATGTGGCGGCGGAATTAGAGACGATCATACAAGACATGTTGGAGGAACGATGTGAGGATGTTACTCCAACTGAGCGTGATATCAAAGTTGTTCTAACGGAACTGGGAACCCCGAATGAGTTAGCTTCGAAATATAAAGGTGAAACACAGGATTGTTTGATTGGACAGCCGTATTACAGTTTATATGTGTATGTATTGAAAATTGTGACAGTGTGCATCAGTGGAGGAATGTTACTTGCTCAAATCATGGCAGCATTAACATCGCATACAATCTGGTATACAGCTATCTATAGAACCATCGGTGGGATTTTTGGTGGTATATTGACAGGATTTGCATTTGTGACATTATTATTTGCATTCTTTTATAAAAAAGAAATTAAGGTGGATGGGTTAAATGATGGAATAGATAATTTGCCTCCTGTTCCACAAAAGTCTAATAGAATTTCAAAAGCAGATGCGATTGTAGGAATTGTTTTTTCGGTTATCTTCACTCTCGTATTTCTTGTATGCCCACAGATTGTATGCATTGCATTTGTAAAAAATGAGGTAGGTGTGTATGAACCCCTTTTTAATTTAGAATATATCAGACAAACATGGTATTTCATTCTTGCATTTGGAATTTTGGGTGTTACAAAGGACTGTGTGAGACTTATTGATGGCAGCTATACCAAAAGGGTGATGCTTGTTACCATTATAACCAATATTATTGATGGAGCATTAACAGGCATTTGGCTGTTAAATGATAGGATTATGAATAGTGAATTTTTTGATGGTATTGAGCAGTTATTTGGAACGGATGCAGAAGTTATTTCACGTGTTTTTATACACTTTAATAGGGTATTTCTCTCAATCATTATTTTGGCATTAACAATTAATGGCATTGAGACGGTCGTGAAAGCAGTAAAATACAGTCGACAATAAAATAATTTTAGATGAATCAATCTCCAATTACAAATAACAGTGCGAATTTCTAAATTTTAGAAATAATAAAATGTAAATGGAGATATGAGCAGAAGCATTTCAATCAGTTCACCATGTCGTTTTAATTTTGTGTTATACTGTTTTATATAATTTTTTTGGTCTCCGCTTCGCTACGGTCGGTGCAAAGCGGACATCCACCGGATGTCCTGCACCCTTGTATTTGCCCTTATCAGAGTTCGTAAACACTGGTGGGACGATATAACACAAGGGAAACAATAAGGGAAAGCTCACCTGCGACAAACTTCGTTTTTTCAAGGGCTTGAGAGATATTTGATAATAAAATATAACAATTATTAAATCCCTTGGAATATATGAAATCAAAATTCAAGTTTGCCGAACTGACAAAATACAGAAAACCATATAAGAATAATCAATAGGCAGGTAGTCTTATAACGAGACCGCCTGCCTTCTTTTATGCCTGCAAGTGCCATTTCTCAAGGGGTGTTCAAATGCCCCCCCCCTTTGAACACCCCAGAGAAAATATGGTTAAATTGTATCAGGTTCAGGTGCCAACGAATCCATGCGCATGTCCCGGCAGCGTCGGCTTAATTTCTGGCTTTTCTGTGCCTGAATCTGCCAAAGCCGTGGTAGAGTACTTCGGCGCGGTTGTACAGCCAGTAGCCCACGATTCCAAGGCGCTCCACAATGCGTCCGCGGTCGCGGTGCATGTTGGTGAACAGCTCGTAAGGCACGGAAGGTCTTTTGGCGCGGGTCGGGTCTTTTATCGCGTCGATTAAATCATCATTGCAGCGTATGCTGCATGGAAATTCGGTCCATGAGGTGCCGATTACTTCGGGGCGGTGGGTGTCGGTGCCTGCCGTCTGCGGCTTGTCAAGGCGCAGTGCAAGCTCATGTGCCGAGTCGTTGGCGGAGTGCTTTGCGACGGAATTATAGCTCTCAATGAAATCGAATTTTTCGAGAAATTCCGGGTGCAGCTTTCCGAAGCGCGTGTTCATAAATGCATAATATCCGGTGTCATAAGGGTGTGCCGGACCGAGTATTCCGCCGACAGAGTGCACGATTTTCTCGAGGTGTACAACCGAAAGTCCGCGGATACCTATAAGGCGTGCCTTCATCACATCAGCACCTTTTATGGTGTCAGGAAGTATAATAATGATGTGGCCGCCGTTACGGGTATCATACTCTATACCCTTTAACACCGTAAAATGTCCGATATCCCCAAGCCCACCCTTGATGCGCTGCCAGTACTCATAGCCCTTATATGAATTGTGGTCGGTCACAAGCATACCGTCCACACCTTTGTTAATCAGTTCTGTTACATAGTCCACAATCCCGACGCGGGCATCTATAGAGCCTTCATCGGTGTGGCAGTGCATATCTATTTTCATATAATCTCCGTTCTGAAGCACAATAAGCTTTCAAAAAGTTGAAACATTTGGAAGATTCTTTAATGAATCTTAACCGAATACAGTATAGTCTTTTACAGATTGAATTTCAATGTGATTTTAATGGAAAAGATACGGAAAAGACATTATTTTTATATTTACACGGAACATATTAATGTGGTATATATAACGCATATACAAAAAGGGAGTAGTTACATGTACGCATGTTACAGTCCTCGTCAGTACGGCTGATGCCCGGGGGCTGTGGAACGAAATTGTTGAACGAGACTTTTTGTGTGCGCTTTTTGGCGTGCACAAAAGGTCTTTTTATTTTGCAACGGAGTACATGGTTCCTGATTACGATTCAGGTGTCAAAACATCCTGATTTATTTTAAAAGTGTATAGCATGTTATATTTATACATATCAGCTCCCTTGTACGAAGCAAGATGTTCTAAGAACATCTAAGCTTCTTCCAAAAGTCGTGATATGCATAAATATAACATGCTATACACGATTAAGTTCATAGAGCATGTTTTGACACCTGAATCCGGTTACAAAATAAAGTTATAAAAAAGGAGGCTTATGCATGGAACAAAAAAAGGATTTTTACAGGATGAGTGTGAATGAGCTGTATGAGGCGGAAGGAGTAAGCGGGGGTGGTCTTTCATCGGAGCAGGCGGCAGAGATTATACGGGAAAAGGGCAGAAACGTGCTCAGAGAGGAGAAGAAAAAGAGTGCGTTTGCGGTGTTTATGGGACAGTTTGCGGATCTGCTTGTAGTGATTTTAATTGTTGCCGCGGTGATTTCGATGGTGTCGGGAAATGTTGAGAGCACAATAGTTATATTTATCGTGATTATTATGAATGCGGTGCTCGGAACCGTACAATATATTAAGGCGGAGAAATCGCTTGCATCGTTAAAGGCATTGTCATCGCCGCATGCAAGGGTGCTTCGTGACGGCAGAAAGACGGAAATTTCATCGGAAGAGCTGGTGCCGGGTGACATACTGCTGCTTGAGGCAGGGGACATGGTGGGTGCGGACGGACGAATTGTCGCGAATCATTCGCTTCAGGTGAATGAAAGTGCGCTTACAGGCGAGTCGGCGAATGTTGATAAGACGGCTGAACAGATTGACTGCGAAGCACCGCTTGCAGACAGGATAAATATGGTATATTCGGGAAGTCTTGTGACCTACGGAAGAGCGGAAGTGCTTGTGACCGCAACCGGAATGGAAACGGAGATGGGAAAAATCGCAGAGCTTATGAATGCGACGAAGGAGAAAAAAACACCTCTGCAGATAAGCCTTGATGATTTCGGCAAAAAGCTTTCGATAGGAATAATGATAATATCGGCAGTTGTTTTTGCATTGAGAATAATTCAAAGAGAACCGGTGCTTGATTCGCTTATGTTCGCGGTTGCCCTTGCGGTTGCGGCAATTCCCGAAGCACTCGGTTCGATAGTCACCATAGTTCAGGCCATGGGAACAAGAAAAATGGCGGAGGACAATGCCATTATGAAGGAGCTTTCGGCTGTTGAGAGCCTCGGCTGTGTATCTGTGATATGCTCTGATAAGACCGGAACACTCACTCAGAATAAGATGACGGTAAACGATGTCTTTATTGACGGACAGGTAATCAAGCCTGATGAACTTGATATAAGAAAAAGGCTTCACAGATATCTTTTGTACACGGCAATTTTAGACAATGATTCATCAATAAACGATGGAAAGGGGATAGGTGATCCGACAGAGTATTGCCTGCTCACGATGGCTCAGAATGCAGGACTTACGCAGGCAGGGATATCTGAGGAGGACATAAGGGGAATGATGCCGCGTCTTGAGGAACTTCCGTTTGACTCCGACAGAAAGCTTATGAGTACGAAGTACAGGCTGCATGGCGTGCCTACGGTACTCACAAAGGGTGCGGTGGATGTGCTGCTTGCAAGATGCATAAATATTGCGGGTGAGGATGGCACAAGACCAATAACGGCTGCTGATAAGAACAGAATAGTATTGGCAAACCGGAATTTCTCCGAGAATGGACTGAGAGTGCTTGCGTTTGCGTATAAGGAAGTCGGGGAGGATTACGTGCTCTCCATGGAAAATGAGGATGAATATACATTTATAGGGCTTGTGTCAATGATTGACCCGCCGCGTGTTGAATCTAAGGCGGCGGTTGAAGCGGCAAAAACGGCGGGAATAAAGCCTGTTATGATAACAGGTGACCACAAGGTGACGGCGCAGGCGATAGCAGGGAAGATAGGTATCTTTAATGAGGGAGATACCGCACTTACAGGGCAGGAGCTTGATGCGATGAGCGATGAGAAGCTTGATGAGGTGCTTGAAAATGTGTCCGTGTATGCGAGAGTTTCGCCTGAAAATAAGATAAGAATTGTGGATGCATGGCAGAGAAAGGGCAGAATTGTTGCAATGACGGGCGACGGAGTTAATGATGCTCCCGCACTTAAGAAGGCAGACATCGGTGTGGCGATGGGAATTACCGGAACGGAGGTCTCGAAGGATGCGGCAGCCATGATTCTTGCCGATGACAATTTCGCCACAATAATAAAGGCAGTATTAAACGGACGCAATGTGTACAGGAACATAAAAAATGCAATTTTATTTTTACTGTCGGGAAATATGGCGGCGATAATAAGTGTACTTTTCTGTTCAATAGCGGCACTTCCTACACCTTTTGCCCCGGTTCAGCTTTTGTTTATAAATCTTCTCACCGATTCACTTCCGGCACTTGCAATAGGCATGGAGGCATCGGATGAGACACTGCTTAACGACAGACCGAGAAATCCTAAAAAGGGAATACTTAGCAAGGCTTTCTGTACAAGACTTTTTGAATATGGTATATTGATATCAATATCCGTTATGTGCGCATTTTATCTCGGATTAAGGACAGATGCCATGACGGCAGGTACGATGGCGTTTGCGACGCTGACATTGTCGAGATTGCTGCACGGGTTTAACTGCCGCAGTGAAAAGCCGCTGGTGCGTCTTGGAGTAATGAGCAACAAATGGAGCGTGGGGGCGTTCCTGCTTGGCACTGTGCTTCTTGCGGCAGTGCTTATGATTCCGGCATTTGCGGGACTGTTTGAGGTGGCAGAGCTTGGTACGGCACAGCTTATGGAGATTGCCGGATTGTCGTTGCTGCCTACAGCCGTGATTCAGGTGGTGAGAATGATAAAGCACAGATAATGGGAATATGTGAAAAATATAATGGAGGTGCGGCATGATTTACGGGGTGGATTATTATCCGGAACATTGGGACAGAAGTGAGTGGGAACATCAGGCGGAGCTTATGAAGGAGGGCGGCTTTAACACTGTCAGAATGGGAGAATTTGACTGGAAGCTGTTCGAGAAGGAGGAGGGAAAGTTCGATTTTTCGATTCTCGACGATGCTATAGAGGTTCTTGCGTCTAAGGGAATCAAGGTTATTCTCGGAACACCGACGGCTGCACCGCCCAAGTGGCTTGCGGACAGATATGATGTGCTGCAGCGCGACAGGTACGGGCGTGTGCGTGCGTGGGGTTCAAGAAGGGAGTGCTGTGCGAACAGCCGTGATTACATTGAAAAGTCGGCGGTAATTGTAAAAAAGATGGTCAAGCATTTTGCCGGTAACAGGAATGTGATAGGATGGCAGATTGATAATGAGTTCGGGTGTCATGCGAGCACAAGATGTTATTGTGAAAATTGCCGTCGTGCATTTGCAAAATGGCTCAAAAAAAGATATGAGGATATAGATTCGCTCAATAAGACCTGGGGTAATGTGTTCTGGAGTCTTGACTATGATTCGTTTGAGGATGTGATTCTTCCGGCTTACAATTCATGTGAGGGTGAAAATTACCCTAATTTTGCACATAATCCGAGTCTTGATCTTGAATACAGAAGATTTGCATCGGATTCATGGGTAAAATATCAGAGAATGCAGGTTGACATAATAAGAAAATACAGCGATTTGCCGATAACGCACAATTTTATGGGGCATTTTTCCGACATTGATTATTATAAGCTTGGCAGGGACTTGGACTATGTGGCGTGGGACAATTATCCGGACAATCAGTGGGGAGGTTCTGAATATCAGTATGTCTCTATGGCGCATGAGAATATGAGGGGTATAAAGAATAAGAATTTTATCGTTATGGAGGAGCAGGCGGGACCGTGCGGATGGGATGTCGTCGGAAGGACACCTGAGCCGGGACAGCTAAGACTATGGGCTTATCAGGCGATTGCCCATGGCTGCGAGGGGCTGGTATATTTTCGATTCAGGACGGCACTATTTGGAATGGAGCAGTATTGGTACGGCGTGCTTGATCATGATGGAATTCCGCGCAGACGCTTTTATGAGATTAAGCAGACCGGAGAGGAGCTTAAAAAGCTTGAAGAGCATATAGCCGGTGTATCCGGTGCCTATGAGGCACTTATATATAAGTCGTATGACGATGTGTGGTCACATGAAATCAAGCGTCACAAGGATGGCTTTGACTACAGGAATCTTCTGTATGCCTATTATAAAGCCAATTCAGACCTGAATGTGACGACGGCCGTGTCGGACAGCGATTTTTCAAAATATAAGGTCGTATATATGCCGGCACATAATGTTGTCACAGGCAGGGAGATAAAGAAGCTTGAAGAGTATGTTGAGAATGGCGGAACGCTGGTGCTCACTTACAGGAGCGGTACGAGGGATTATTACAACAATATGAGAACCACAACGGTTCCGGGTGCATTTGCAAAGCTTGCGGGAATAGAGGTGTCCGAATTTTCGACCCCGGATGGCAGGGTGAAGCTTGAAGGAGATGTTTTTGCCGACGGATGCGGTATTGCGGAGGATGAAGATTCAGCCACGGGCAGACTCTGGTGCGATATTATTGAGCCAAAGAGCGCGAAGGTGCTTGCATGCTATGCGGAGAACTATTATAAGGGCAAGGCTGCAATCACGGTCAACGAATACGGCAGGGGAAAAGTATATTATGCCGGCTGTGATATGGATGGGAATACCTTAAAAACTTTTGTAAAATATATTTCAGAGGGGTGCGGCATCACGACAAGTGAGCTTCCGGAGGGTGTGGAGCTTGTGAAGCGTGCCGACGGCTGTATGTTCCTGTTAAACCACAACCGGACTGCATGTGGGACGGAATTAACCGGAACCAATATGCTCACGGGTGAAGTCTTTGACGGCAGGATTGAAGGATATGGTGTATACTGCATTAAAAAACACATTGATGAAAAAGTTTAATAATTGCTTAAATTCAAGAAATAATGTATAATAAATCACGTTATTAAATCAGATATTGCAAAATTGCGGATGGACATACACAGTTGAGTAACTTTTATATATTGCAAGTCAGGTACTTTGCAGCCATCGGCGTTTATCAGCTGTACTTTAGCTGATTATGCGCCGCTATGTGATGCAACGTAGCGGGAGTGTGCCTGACGGCAATATATATAAGTTACTCAACGTGGCAATTTTGTAATTGTTATTAACACACGAAAGGAAGGTTACGCTTATGTTGAAGGTTGGTATGCTTACCAGCGGCGGGGATTGTCAGGCACTTAATGCCGCAATGCGGGGTGTTGCGAAGTCTCTTTACAGAGCTGTGGAAGATGTAGAGATTATCGGATTTGAAGAAGGCTATAAGGGACTTATATACGGTGATTTCAGGGTCATGAAAAAAAGTGATTTTTCAGGAATTCTCACAGAGGGCGGCACAATAATCGGAAGCTCCAGACAGCCATTCAAACTTATGCGTGTACCTGACGACAACGGGCTTGATAAGGTTGAGGAGATGAAGAAGAATTATAAGCTTCTTAATCTTGACTGTCTTGTAATCTTAGGAGGCAACGGAACCCATAAGACCGCTAACCTTTTGAGAGAGGAGGGGCTTAATGTTGTGACACTTCCAAAGACAATAGATAACGATCTTTGGGGAACAGATATGACATTCGGCTTTCAGAGTGCCGTCAATATTGCAACGAATGCAATAGACTGCATTCATACCACCGCCTCATCTCACGGAAGAGTGTTTATCGTTGAGGTTATGGGACATAAGGTGGGATGGCTTACGCTTCATGCAGGTATTGCAGGAGGTGCAGACATTATTCTCATACCTGAGATTCCTTATGATATCAAGTCTGTTGTGGCAGCACTTAACAGAAGAACCAAGGCAGGAAAGAATTTCTCGATACTTGCGGTAGCGGAGGGCGCGATATCCAAGGAGGATGCTGCACTTCCTAAAAAAGAATTGAAGCAGAAGCTTAAGGACAATCCTTATCCGTCCGTATCCTATAAGATTGGTAGTGAGATTCAGGAGCTGACAGGCCAGGAGGTCAGAATTACGGTTCCGGGACATACACAGAGAGGCGGAAGCCCGTGCCCTTACGACAGAGTGCTGGCATCAAGACTCGGTGCTGCGGCAGCAGGGCTTATTCTTAACAGGGAATACGGCTATATGGTCGGAATAAGGAACGGAGAGATTGTCAAGGTTCCTCTTGCGGATGTTGCAGGCAAGCTCAAGATGGTTGACCCGGGTGCGTCCATTATTAACGAGGCGAAGCTGCTCGGAATAAGCTTCGGAGATTAACCTTTTATTCGGGAGATATTTATGTCATATACAGCTTTATACAGAAAATGGAGACCGGCGGCTTTTGATGAGGTTAAGGGACAGGATCACATTGTGACCACTCTCAAGAATCAGATAAAGAATGACAGAATAGGTCATGCTTATCTTTTCTGCGGAACAAGAGGTACAGGTAAGACATCCGTTGCCAAGATTTTTGCAAAGGCAGTTAATTGTGCCAGCCCGGTTGACGGAAATCCGTGCGGCGAGTGCGAGGTGTGCCGTGCCGTTGCAGCGGGAGCGAGCATGAATGTAATAGAGATTGATGCCGCGTCGAACAACGGTGTTGACAACATCCGTGAGATTAAGGAGGAGGTTGCCTATCCGCCTACGCAGGGAAGGTTCAAGGTATATATAATCGATGAGGTTCATATGCTTTCAATAGGTGCGTTCAATGCTCTTTTAAAGACGCTGGAGGAACCGCCGGCGTATGTTATCTTCATTCTTGCAACGACGGAGGCACACAAGATTCCGATAACCATTCTCTCAAGATGTCAGAGGTATGATTTTAAACGTATCTCGATAGATACTATCAGTTCAAGGCTTTCAGAACTGATGAATGCTGAGGGGATAACGGCTGATGAGAGAGCACTCAGGTATGTCGCAAAGGCGGCTGACGGTTCAATGAGAGATGCATTGAGCCTTCTTGATCAGTGCCTTGCCTTTTACATGGGACAGGAGTTAAAATACGAGAATGTCCTGGACGTATTAGGTGCGGTTGACACGGAAGTGTTTTCGGATTTTTTCAGGGGAGTGATTGAGGGCGACGCAATCGGTCTCATTCATAAGCTTGAGCAGATAATAATTGACGGAAGAGATTTAAGCCAGTTTGTGAATGATTTCACATGGTATCTGCGTAATCTTATGCTGTTACAGTCGGCTGCGGACGCGTCTGATGTTCTCGAAATGTCGGAGGAGAATATTAAGATTTTAAAAGAAGATGCCGCATTGACCGATCTGAACGGAATAATGCGCTATATAAGAGTGTTTTCAGAGCTGTCAGGACAGCTTAAGAATTCAAGCCAGAAGAGGGTTATGGTTGAGGTCGCACTCATCAAGCTCACACGTCCGGCTATGGATAAGGGCTTGGATTCGGTGCTTGACCGCATAAAAGTGCTTGAAAGGCAGATGGAGACAGGGCTTGAGGCGGCGGCAAGAGCTGTGGCAGCCGGCGGCAATATGGCATCGGCAGGAGGCATGGCGGGCACGGTCAAGCAGGAGGTATCAGCAGATGCGGTGCCGAAAGCGCGCACGGTCAAGCCGGCGCGTTCAGAGGATATAACCGCAGTGATTCAGAACTGGCGTGGTATCTGCAACGGGCTTGCGATGTCACTCAAGCCTATTCTTGAACATTACACTACCAAGGCAAACGGTGGGGGAAATAAGCTCCAGCTGATATATGATAACGATACCTATTACTCGATGGTATCGACACCTGAGAATATTCAGACGATAAAGAAAGTCATAGCAGACAAGACGGGGCTTGACATGGAGATTGAGGTTATACGTCTTGAGAACGGTGCGGATGCATCACAGGATTATGACACTCTTGAGGATTTGTGCAGAATGAATATCGAGGAAGAGGATTTTTAATATTTCAGTGCAGATAAAGCCAATTCACAGAGTATAGACATTATATTTTAGTTGGTTTTATAATAAATAAAAGTAAGAAATTAAAGGAGACCGTTATGGCAAAAAGAGGAGGCTTTCCGGGAGGCGCAATGCCCGGCAATATGAACAATCTGATGAAGCAGGCACAGAGAATGCAGCGTCAGATGGAGGAGACAACCAAGGAGCTTGAGGAGAAGGAAATCACTGCATCTGCAGGCGGCGGAGCAGTATCCGTTACCGTATCCGGCAAGAAAGAGGTTACGAAGGTTAAGATTGATCCTGAGGCAGTTGATACAGATGATATTGAGATGTTAGAGGATATGATTATGGCTGCTACGAATGAGGCACTCAGACAGATTGAGGAGCTTTCACAGGAGTCCATGGCTAAGATTACAGGAGGACTAGGCGGTCTTGGAGGAGGCTTCCCATTCTAATGGAGTACTATGGAAGTCAGATAAACAAGCTTATTGAGGAACTTTCAAGGCTTCCCGGCATAGGAGCTAAGTCGGCACAGAGACTTGCATTTCACATTATAGGTATGCCGCGTGAGCAGGTTGAGAGCCTGTCATCGGCAATAGTGAATGCCAAGACGAATGTAAGATACTGCAGCTGCTGTTACACACTGACAGACGAGGAGCTCTGTCCTATATGCCGCAATCCTGACCGCAATCATCGTGTGATTATGGTTGTGGAGAACACAAGGGACATGGCTGCCTATGAAAAGACGCAGAAATATGACGGCGTGTACCATGTGCTTCACGGAGCAATCTCGCCGATGCTGGGTATAGGACCTAACGACATCAAGTTAAAGGAGCTTATGAAGCGGCTTGAGGATGATGTGGATGAGGTGATTATAGCAACCAATTCAAGCCTTGAAGGTGAGACCACGGCAATGTACATAAGCAAGCTTGTGAAACCTACGGGAATCAAGGTGAGCCGAATAGCAAGCGGTGTGCCGGTCGGAGGAGATTTGGAAAATATTGACGAGATAACACTGCTTCGTGCACTTGAGGGAAGGACGCTTTTGTAAAGGGAATTAACCTTACAACCGCTTGCCATCCCCATTTCCTTGCGGTATAATAACTTCTATGAATATAGAAGAGGTTATCGTGAATGCCGCAGGAGAATATTTTAGTAAATGATATAATTTCAGACCACAGAGAGCGTATGCTGAACCTTAAGAAATATTATCCGTTCTTCAAGCTGTCGGAGGTGTCCTTTTCATGGTATAAAGAGGGCATATACGACAGTCTTGATATGGGATATATTCTTATGGCGGTGCTGCGCTTTTTTATTGAAGAAAATAATTTTAAAGAGAGAGACGTGACATACGCTGAGTATGCCGAATTCATGAACCGATGTATAAGGCGTGATTTTAAGCTGAATCCGCCGCAGGGTGACATGAGTATACTTGTGGACTACATTTTTGATAAGCTGAAAAATGATGGCAAGCCTTTTGTGTTCCATTATTTTGATCCCGTTGACAGAAAAAAGAAGATATCAAGAGTACGGCTTATCGAGAGCAGAATAGAGAATGGAACCGTGTGGTATTCGATAAGCGCGGAGGGTATTGAGTTCTATCTTGACACTAAGGAAATCAGGGATGAGAGCAGGATAAGCGTGGAACAACTTCTGCTTGAGAAGATGATACAGTCTAAAGACTTTAAGGGCGGAACCGATGTCGTGAGGAGAATCAACAAGGAAGTTGACAGACTGTGGGTTAAGAAAAATCAGGTCATGGCACTTCTGTCAGCAGATGTCTTTACGGGACTCGAGGCGTATGAGGAGTTCTTCGGCACGGGAATCAGATGGTTTGATGAGGAGCAGAAGCTGTTTGTAAAGAACTCCGAGCTGATTGATGCGGCACAGAGAAAGGCGGAGAGCGACAAGGGCAATGATGATTACGGCTCGTATCTTAAGATAACGGGTGAGATATATCAGCTTGACACAGAGCTTAAAATTGCAATGAACAATCATCTTAAGCTGTTGTCGGCATGTACACAGCTTGGAATAATGGCGGACGAGATGGTCAAGAGGGCTAAGCTTGGGAGATTAAGACCAAGCTTTGATTTTAGAAATGCACTTGAGCTTGCCATGAAGAAGGATGATATGGAGCTTCTCGGGAATCTGGTACGCCCGGTGATGGGACTTAAGCTTATCAAGACCTTTCCGATTGAAAGAATCGGAGACATGATAACCTACAGACCGGAGCGGGAGGAGCAGGCGGAGCGCATTGAAAATCCTGCCGTAGAGAACATTGTGTACGACGATGAGCTTGAGGATGCGAGAATCAGGGATAATTATGCGGCACTTATTAAGATGCTTCTTGCAATGCTCAGACGCCGTGACAGCTTCGACCTTCGCACATTCAACGAATTTGCGGTAAAGGTGCTCGGGGATACGCTTTTTGAGAACGGGGATTACTATTCCTTTCTTGTGCATCTTTGTCAGAAGAAGGAGTATGTGTTTGAGACTGACCGACAGAGCATGGAGACTTTTCTTGACGAGATATTCCGTGACTGCGCGGCGAAGGATGAATATGCGGAGTACCTTGGAACACATTTTTCGATTGAGCCGGCAGGCGGTGATGAGATTGAAATAAGTGCCAATTCGCAGGACAATGCACTGCCGTTCACGATAACGAACATAATTTTTAGGAACATACATGACACTGAAATATAATGATATCAGGGTCAAAAGGTCAGAAGTCCGATGCAAGCTTGCTTGCGTGAGGATTTTTGACATTGTGACCCGCCAAAAATATGAGTAAGAAGCCATTTTTCAAAGAAAAATGTGTGAATTACGAATATTTTTGAGAATTGTGGGAGCACGCAATGCGGAGCAATTCGATATCATTGAGGTCAAAATACCTTTTGACCTCAACATAATATAATGCCTTAAACGGCAATAGGAAAGGGAAAGACGATGGAAGACCGCAGCTTGGAAAAAGCGCTTGAGATTGCAGCAACACTTATCAGAGGTGAAGCGGTAAGCTCAGGCGAGAACATTGCTCTTTATGAGGAATATTCGTCAAATTCACAGGTATATGATGCGCTCAGGCTGATTTTAAAGAAGTTCGACATGGAGCTTTATGAATATAATAACGCTCTGTTTGTCAGCGCGGGGGAGAACAACAGATGTTTCGGGTTCACCAATGAGGAGTTGAGACGTGCTCTGGGAGTTAAGGTCAACAAGGAACTGTTTTTGTGTTATCTTATAACATACTGCACTATGACGGAATTTTACAAGACCTCCGGAAATTATACATACACGGAGTTTGTCAGACACGAGGAGGTCATAAGGGCGGTTGACAATGTGCTTGCGAATGTGATTGACCGTTCGGCGGGGCTGGTGCTTGATGAGGTGGAGGAGAACAGCTTCAAGACGCTTGCGTTGCTGTGGGATGAACTTCCGGTGACATCGACTGACGATATACAGGGACAGAGAGCCGCACGAAATTCCAAGACGGGATATGTGAAGCTCACCTTCAACTTTCTGGTGAGCCAGGGACTTTTTATAGAGAATCAGAGTAAGTACTATCCGACTGACAGATTCAAGGCGATGGCTGAGAATTATTACAGCAATAACAGGGGAAGGCTGTATGAGATTTTGACGGGAGACAACGAAGAGGAGGAAGAAAATGCCGCAGATTAACAGAATCAGGGTAAATAACATAAAATACAATTTCGGCACACAGTATTACGATGACTTCCTCATGCGTTTTTCGTGTAAAAATACAATCTATGACCTTGCAAACGGAGGCGGAAAGAGTGTGCTCATGCTGCTTCTTTTACAGACGATGCTGCCTAACTGCACACTCGACGAAAAGCAGCCTGTCGAGAAGCTTTTTGCGACGGCTGGAGGAAGCACCACGATACATTCGCTTGTGGAGTGGAAGCTTGATTCATGTGATGTAAAGAACGGTTACAAGTACATGACATGCGGCTTCTGTGCGAGAAAGGGAAGAGCCGGCGAGGACGAGGAGGACACCCAAAAGGGAGCAGGAATAGAATATTTTAATTATTGTATTTTTTACAGGGAGTTCGGCGATAATGACATAAAGAATCTTCCGCTTTCAAGCGGCGGTGAGAGAATAACCTATAATGGGCTTAAAGCATATCTTCGCGACCTTGAGAAGAAGGATTTCGGAGTGAAGGTTAAGCTGTTTGAGAGAAAGGGAGATTACCTCAGCTTTATAAACGAATACGGAATATATGAGAGTCATTGGGAGCTTGTGAGGGGAATCAATAAGACGGAGGGGCATGTCCGTACTTATTTTGAGAGCAATTATAAGACAACCAGAAAGGTTGTTGAGGATCTTCTGATTGAGGAGATAATAGAGAAGTCTTACAACAACCGCATAAGGGGCGGTAACGGCGATGACGAGATGGCAAGAACTCTCCTTGAGATAAAGGATAAGCTCTTAGAACTTGCCAGGCGCAGGGAGGATATTGACAATTATGAGAAGGAGCTTGCCCTGCTAAATGAATTTTCTGCCAAGGTCAATGATTTTGGCGGTGTGTTCGCGCGCAAGGAGGCCGGGAAAAACACTCTTTTTAAGTACCTTTTTATGGCAGGGGCACAGGTGGCAAAAAAAGAAAATGATGCCGCAAGGCTTTCCGAAAAGCTTTCCGGGCTGAAGTCTGCAAGGGAGAACGAGGAAAGGCTTATTGCCGCCTCGCTCATAGCTGAGGAGGAAGCAGGGCTTAAGGAAGTACGTGAGCTTGTTGACAGTCTGTCTGAGAAGAATGATGCCATGTCCGCTGAATATGAAAAAAAGCACGAGGAGCTTGAAATGTCCTACGCCGCTGAGGATTATGCGGATTATGTGAATCAGGAAACGGAGCTTTTGAGGCTTAAAGAATATATGGATAACCGCCATAAGGACAGAAGCCAGATTACGGATGAGATGCGGAGGCTTGCCGGTGCGAAGCATCTGTATATGGCACAGGAGCTTGCAGACAGCGAAAAGTCATTGAATGACCTGCTCGGAAGGGAACGCGAGAGCAGGGAGGCACTGGAAAACCTGAATGAAAATTTCCGTATCAAGGACAATGAATGTGCAAGAGCGGAGGGTATCATTGTCAGTCTGAAAAAGCAGGTTGAAGAGCTTGAGGATGAGATTAAGGAAAAGCTTTCAAGGACACCGCTTCTTGTTGTTGAGAATGCGGCACAGGAGGCTTGTGAATATGCGGAGAGGACGGGTGAACTGAAAAATAAGCTTGCAGCACTCTCTGAGGAGGAAGCACAGCTCAATGCGAAGAAGGAGAGCTGCATAAGGGAGCGCGCACAGACGGACGCGTCACTTGAACTTACGGCTCAGAATTTAGACAGAATAAGTGAACGTCTTTCTGCTGCAAGACAGAGGGAAAATGAACTCACGGCACTTGGAAAGGTGTATGGCGAGCCTAATCATGAGAAGCTGACAGCGGTGCTTGGTCATTTCTATGATAATATGCTCGCTCAGAGAGAACAGCTTAAGAAAAAGACGGACTCTGTAAGAGAGTATATAAGCTCAATAGAGAATCTTAAGCCGGCTGATTCTAAGGGTGTTCAGAAGCTGTGTGGGTATCTTCAGAGCAGATATGAAGGAAGCATTATAAGCGGGGCCGAGTACCTGAGAAATAAGAACAGTGACGAGTGTGCCGAGCTTGCGGGAAGATATCCATATCTCCCGTATTCCGTGCTTGTAGGCGATGATTATGGGAACATCTGCCGCGATAAGAATGTGATGACAATGGACTGTGGTGTTGTGCCGATAATAAAGCTTGATGCGGTTGAAGGAACAACAGATGCTCATGATGCGGATGCATACATGCTTGCCTGCCGTGATTTATCATTCATATATGACGAGGCGGGCAGAATGTCCGGTATCAGAAAAGCATCCGAGGAGCTTGAGCAGGCAGTGCAGGAGCTTACAAAGCTTGAGGACAGACTTGCGGTTGTCAGAACGGACTACGAGCGAGTGAGCGGATATGCGTGTACTGCAGGAGAAAATGCAGCGGAACTTGAGAGCCTGCTTGGAAGGGAGAAGCACAATGAGGGAGGCCTGAGGGATAAGGCAGATAATTTAAGAGAGCTGTATGATACACTTGAGGGGCGTGAAAAAGAGCTTTGCGAGAGAAGAATAAGACTTGAGGAGCAGCTTGCGGAAAATCTTAGGATAAAAGAAAATTTAGATGACCTTGCGGAGCTTAACAGAAGCCTTGCAGAGTGCCATCTTGAGATTACCGGGAATGAGGCTGTCAAAGATGCGGCGGTTAAGGCGCGTAAGCTCTCAAGGGAGCTTCATGACGGAAGGGAAAGGGCATATAATGAGCTTATTCAGCGCCGCACGGGAATACAGAAGAATATAGAGAATCTCAAAAACACATGGGCGATGTATGAGCCTTATTACAAGGAAGCTGATGATGCAGTTGAAATGAAGCTGGTTCCGTCCTCGGAGATTGATGCCCGTTTTATGGCACTTCGTTCCCTTTTAAACGAAGAGCTGGGTGACATCACGGACAAGGAACGTCTTATGGAGAACTGCCGCACGGCGATGGATAAGGCAGTGCGCTCTATGCTTCACCGAGGAATAACGCTTGAAAAGGCAAAGGAGCTTGCCGCTCAGGGAGGATTACAGGTCAAGAACCATGAGGACATTCTGATAATTACCGAGGAGCAGGATAAGCTTAGGCAGAGCATCAGGGATGTACAGAGCGAGCTTGACAGTGCGAGTGCACAGATGAACCGGATTGAGGGAAGCTGTGCTCATGCGAGAAAGAATTATGAGGAACACTATGGTACGTTAGATGCAGAGCTTCCGGATAATCCGCGGGAATACACAAGACAGCATCAGGCGGAGCTTGAACGTCTTAAGAAGGAGCTGTCGGACATTCAGGCGGAGGAAAAGAAAAATCTGCAGGAGCACACAGCATGCCTGCTTATGCAGAAGGATTTAGAGAGAATAGTGAAGTCCGTAACACCTGATGCTGATGACATTATAAAGAAAAAATCGGCCGAGTATGCCGAGAGTGACTTATCTGAGGAGCTCACGGATGCAAAGTACGAGGAGGCGGGACGCAGCTTTGAGGCTGTGTTAAAGGATGAGCAGAAGAAGCGCACGGCATTTTTGAGGGCGAGGGATTTACTCGTCGACCGGTTAACGATGTTGAAGGCTTATGAGCTTGCACAGGAGATTAAGCAGAATATTCAGCCTCCGCAGTCGCAGGCTGAGGCGGATGAACTGTCCGATGCACTCAAGGGAACCGCCGGCTGCATAGTGCTTGAGAGAGACAGGATAAGCCGCGGTATAGAGGATATGGAGCTTATCAAGTCAAATTTCGAGAACAGATGTGTTCAGATATGTACCAATATCCGTTCAGAGCTTGAACGTCTCGATAAGCTGTCAAGGATAACTCTCGACGATGAGGTTATTCCGGTGCTTTCACTTCAGATACCTTATATCAAAGAAGAAATGTATAAAGACAGAATGTCTGTATATATTAATGAGACAGTATCATCGGCTGAGAATTTTAAGACGATTGATGAAAGACTCAAATATATAAGGGGGCGATTGAGCTGGAAGAGACTGTTTTCCGTTATAGTCACTGATATGAACAGCATAAGGCTGAACCTGTATAAGAGGGAGAGAATCAAGGACCAGAGCCGTTACCTAAGGTATGAGGAGGCTGTGGGAAGTACGGGGCAGTCACAGGGTATATACATTCAGTTCCTTGTGTCAATAATCAATTATATAGCAAGCATAAATGCAGGAGGCAAGGAGGCGGCTGTTCTCGGTAAGACCATTTTTATTGACAACCCGTTCGGTGCCGCGAAGGACGTATATATCTGGGAACCTATATTTAAGCTTTTAAAGACAAATCATGTTCAGCTTATAGTTCCTGCAAGAGGTGCAACACCTGCCATTACGGGACGATTCGATGTAAATTATGTTCTCGGACAGAAGCTTGTCGATAAAAAACAGCAGACGGTTGTTGTCGATTATCACAGTCAGGTTGCGGAGCAGGAGCTTGAGTACGAAAGACTGAGCTTTTCACAGGAAAGTTTTGATTTTCTATAGATGCTGTGATACACTGAAATTATTGAAATTTGGAGAATGCAATTCATTGTGTAATTGAGAAACTGTATATTTGAAAGCGGACGTTGTACAAATTTAACAATTCACCGCAGGCACGCTTTCGCTACATGAATCACGCAACGGTACATAACGCAGTAAAATACACTGCTTAAGTACCGGCGGCTTCATAGTACCTGCTTGCGAATTAGTTAAATTTGCACAACTGTTTATCGTCAAAATTGCGTTTCGCAATTGCCAAGATAATGTAAAAAAGAAAGGAGATTTCATCATGATTAATATAAAGAAAGTTTTATCAGCCACGCTCATAACGGCATTGCTTTTTACAGGCTGTGCCAATAATTCAAGCAGCCCGGCAAATACAACCGGCTCATCCACCGAGAGCACGACTACGGCAGGCACCTCATCCGGTGCATCACAGACGGGCTCCTCATCCACATCTTCGTCAACGGTTATTGACTCATCGGATATGTTCACGAACCGCGACAAGGAGGTGGGCTACGACGAAAGCACAAGTGTTAAGCTCATTCTCAGCGGTGACAGCATAACAAGCAGCTCCGATTCAGTCACGATAAGCGGTTCCACCGCCACAATCACCGAGGAAGGAACATACATCCTCTCCGGAACATTGGACGATGGTATGATAATCGTAAATGCAGACGATACAGCAAAGATACAGCTTGTGCTTGACAATGTTACCATCAACAGCAGCACTTCAGCCGCAATATATGTATGCAGTGCGGATAAGGTATTCATCACACTCGCTTCCGGCTCGGAAAACACTCTCTCCAACGGAGGAGAGTATGTTGCAATAGACGACAACAACATCGACTCTGTTATCTTTTCAAAGTCGGATCTCACACTCAACGGAAACGGCACGCTGGACATCAATGCAGAAGCAGGACATGGCATTGTTTCCAAGGATGACCTTGTGATAACAAGCGGTACCTACAACATAAATGCCGCAAGCCACGGTCTTTCCGGCAAGGACAGCATACGGATTGCCGACGGAACATTCACGATTGTCACTGGAAAGGATGCTCTTCACGCTGACAATGAGGAGGACGAGGAGAAAGGCTTTATATATATCGCCGGCGGAAGCTTTAACCTGAACGCACAGGGCGACGGCATGGATGCCGCTGGTTATCTGCTTATCGAAAACGGAACCTTTGACATTACGACCGACAGCGACGCGAGCACGAAGGGACTCAAAGCCTCAGGTGTTCTCACCGTAAACGGTGGCACATTCGTTATAGACACGCTTGATGATGCCGTCCACAGCAACTCTGACATGACAATCAACGATGGTACATTTACAATAACAACAGGTGATGACGGTTTTCATGCTGACAACAACCTTGTCATCAACAGCGGCTATATTACAATCAACGACTGCTATGAAGGTCTTGAAGGCATTACGGTCACTGTGAACAATGGCGAGATTAACATCAATGCCTCCGACGACGGCATCAACGCTGCGGGAGGAAATAACTCGAGCGGTTTTGGCGGCTTCTTTGGAGGAGATAATTTCTCAGCCGATTCAGATGCCAACATATACATCAACGGCGGTATTATCAACATAGATGCCGACGGAGACGGAATAGATTCCAACGGAAATCTGTATATAACAGGCGGTGAGGTATATGTAGCGGGTCCTGAATCAAATGCGGACGGTGCACTTGATTACGATGGAGAAAGCTCAATTACAGGCGGAATTTTAATCGCTGCCGGAGCTTCAGGCATGGCTCAGAATATGGGCTCTGCTTCAACCCAGGGAACAATCCTCGTAAGTTTCACAACACAGGCTGCCGGAACAACAATAAGTCTCTCCGACGAATCAGGCAATGAGCTTATCGCATGGACCTCCGACAAGACTTACAGCAGCGTGGTAATAAGCACACCTGATATTGCTGAGGGAAATACCTACACCCTGAGGGCAGGCGATTATGAGACAACAATTACCATGGACAGTCTTGTATACGGAAGCGGAATGGGCGGATTCCCCGGCGGTGGAGGCGGAATGGGTGGAAATCGCCCTGACGGCAACGGAGGTATGGGCGGAAACCGTCCTGACAATAACGGAAACAACAGTGACATGACCCCTCCCGACATGAACGGTGACAACAGTGGCATGACCCCTCCCGGCATGAACGGTGACAACAGCGGCATGACCCCTCCCGACATGAACGGTGACAGCAACGGCATGACCCCTCCCGGCATGAACGGTGACAGCAGCGGCATGACCCCTCCCGACATGAACAATAACAACAACAATAATAACGGCGTATAAAAATATCTCTTCGCTGCTTACATATAAAGTCATGACAACCCTGCGATTTAACGATAGTTTAAGCAGGGTGTCATGACTTTATTTTGTTTAATCAGCCTTCTCTCTTGACACGCTTCAGCTTGTATTGTTATAAATAACATGGTAACATAACACTTGTTTGTAACTTTTATAAAATTTAATATACACGACTTGTATTTTGAATCAGGCAGTTGTACGAAGCAAATTGGTCTCTCAGCCGATTATGCCCATTACGTGATACAACGCAGCGAAAGCGTGCCCGGCGGTAATATAATAAAACCGTGCAACGTCCATTCTTTAAAATATTCACAATTTCCATAAAAATGAAAAGAGGTTTCCCATGAAATCACGCACAACCCGCACCGTATTTTTTATAATACTCGCATTCTTTATAATATCCCTCATCCCGCTCTATATCATCGGCTTTTATGCTCATCCGAGCGTCGACGATTACTACTACGGCACAGAGACGGTTAAGGTATGGAACGACACCCACTCTGTCGGTGCTGTAATCTCACGCTCATTTGAGGAGATGCTTGTTACATATAATGACTGGCAGGGCAACTTCTCGGCAATCTTTCTTATGAGACTGCAGCCCGGAATATTCGGCGAGCAATACTATTTTATTGCGCCGCTCATCCTCATAAGCACGTTTGCGGCATGCTCAATATTTTTCTTCTATACGGTATTTAAAAAGATATTCCGCACCGATGCATATCGTGCAGGAATAATCGCTCTCTCTGTCACCTTTGTGTCGATGCAGCTCACAGCCACTCCGAGTGATTCCTTCTATTGGTACAACGGCTCCATATATTACACATTTTTCTACAGTCTTATGCTGCTGTTGTTTGCGTTTACCATAAGGCTCAGAACATGTTCTGCCCCGGCTTGTGCAGTGCTCACCGTAGCTTCAGGCGTGCTCGCATTTCTCATCGGCGGAAGCAACTACGCTACCGCACTGTTCATGTGTATAATACTGTCGCTGACCGCCGGAGCCGCAATATACTGTGTTATTCTTAAGAAAAATACCGTTATCCGCGGATATCACGCTCCTGCCTATATTGTGATTGCCATTGCAGCTATGGCAGGGCTTTTCATAAGCATGGCAGCTCCCGGCAATGTCATAAGACAGGCATCTGTCGGCGGAAGCACCGGCATTGTAAAGACATTTGTCTACACCTTTTCGTTTGGCGGCTACAGCATCGCAAGAGTATTAAACGCACCGTGCCTTGTATTTTTTATCTGCATGATACCGGTATTCTATGCGATTGCAAAAAGAACACGCTTCAACTACCGATACCCACTCCTTGTGCTCGTGTTCACCTTCGGTCTTTACTGTTCCATGGGAACGCCTGTGTTCTACGCACAGGGGCTCCGCATGCCTTACAGAATGATGAATATCATATTCTTTGCAGCTTACTCCTTCATCTGCTTTAACCTGATATATTTTCTCGGATGGGTTGCAAAAAAATACGGTGAATCCGATATTGTAAAAACCGTTACGAACCTTTTCGGCAGAATAAAAAAAGACGGCAGGCGTATTTACATAACACTTGCCATCTGCATTTGTTCGTTTGTTACAGCCTGTGTCGGCAGTATTGAAGTCGGCGAGACTGAATATAAGAGCGGTGATGCCGGCTTTAGCAATCTTCCTCTGTCAGCCGCCGCAATGCTGTCGCTGATAGACGGTGATGCACGAATCTATGATGCAGAGCTCACCGAGCGCGATGAATACATAAGAAGCACCGATGACAACGAACAATTCGTGACCGTGCCCGCTCTGTCAAAACGCCCTGACCCGATATTCCACTCCGACATAACCGATGACCCCGGCGACTGGCACAATGCACACCTCGCCATGTACTACCGCAAGGAATGTATCTGGACAGAATAATACACGGACAGCACGAGCTGTTACCGTCTTACGGCAACAGCCCACACGCCTCTCCGACACCATAAAAATCAAGCGAATGCAGTGCCCTCGTGGCACCGATATATAAAAGCTGCTTGTGGTAATCCGAATAATAATGTGTTTTGTCAGCGTTCACTATGTGGACGCTGTCGAACTCTAAGCCCTTCGCAAGATAATAAGGTGCAACAACAACCCCCGTCTTGAAACGGTCTGTATTCTTGTTGAGTACCGTTACCTTGAAGCTCTCCTCATCATCCTCCGTCTCCTTGATATTCTCAAGAATTTTATCCCCGACATACTCCGCTTCAGCCTGAGTTTTGCACAAAACAGCGATTGTTTCATACTTGCCGGCTGATAACTCCTCATCTATCCTGTCCGCAACAGCCGCATACATCTTGTTCTCATTGTCAAAAATATTCTTCTCAGGAGCTTTCCCATGCCTGTCAATTCCGTCAATTCCGTTAATTCCCGCTATAGCTGCCGCATAATCCGTAATCTCAACCGTTGAGCGATAGCTCTTATTGAGCACTATTCGTTTAGAATCTTTTCCGAGAATCTCAGGAAGGAAATTAAGCACATCCGACTTCTCAGAATCAACCGACTGCTCCTTGTCACCCAGAATCGTCATAGGGCATTTGAACACCCATCCGATAATGCAGTACTGCATATATGAATAATCCTGCATCTCGTCAATTACCAGATGCTTTATCTGCCTCCCCTGTCCTACCCCGCACAGAAGATACTTAAGATAAAGCATTGCATATACATCCTCATATCCGACTGTTCTTCTCTCATTCTCAGCGATGGCAACAGCTTCCTCGCCAATACTCTCAAGGAATTCGTTATACAACACTAAAATATCCTTTGTTCGGTACATAGCCTCGAACTTATCCTTCACTATCGCCGACTCAATATCGTCAAATTCATGTCCCGTGAGTGTCGTATACTCGTCGACAATATACTCTCGCACCGCATCCATTCTCTTAAACAACGGAATGTCGGGAAGCTTATTATAAAAAAGGTCAGCAATGCTGTCCGCATCCTTCTCAAGCTTCTTGTACTTTATGTTCTTAAAATCCATAAGCTCATACTCAAGGGAGAACACAAAAGCATTTATCGCCTCGGCAAACTCCTTGCACGAACGCGCCGATAACTTCTCCTGACGCGCCTTTGCATACTCAGGTCTGCTCTCCTCATGTACAAGAACATCCTCAAGAAAATCATAATGACGCTCACATGCCGCAACATCCGAGAGCTCCTTAGCGGCAAAATCATCGAATGTCATTTCGCTTATATTTTCCTCTCCCAGCTCAGGCATGATATGTGATATATAGTCTGAAAACACGTCGTTCGGCGAGAGTATGAGTACCTGTGATGCCATGAGGTCATTGCGATGTCTGTACAGAAGATACGCTATTCTGTGAAGTGCAACCGATGTCTTTCCGGAACCGGCTCCTCCCTGAACTATGAGAATTTTATCCTTCTCATTTCTTATTATGGAATTCTGCTCCTTCTGAATCGTACTTACAATACTCTTAAGTCTTGCATCGGCATTCATTGACAAAGCCTGCTTAAGAATATCATCATCTATCTTTATATCACTCTCAACAGCGTAAATTAATTTACCCTTTTTTATCTTATATTGATATTTTTTTACTATCTCACCCTCGACAATTCCTGCCGGAGCCACATATGATGCTCTTCCCGCATCATAATCATAAAAAAGACCGGATATAGGCGCACGCCAATCATATATGAGCGGCATGCTTCCCTTTCCTTCAGCGAAATTACCGATTCCGATATAGCAGCGCTCCGGCTCATCCTCACCGTCGAACACAAAATCAACCCTGGCAAAATACGGTGAATCCTGCATTCTCTTGTACATATGCAGTGTCTTCATATTCCTGCTTCTGAAATTGGCATGATTGAACATCTGCTGACGATTCTCATACTCCTCATAGCCGTACTCGTCAAAGTCGCTGTAATTCTCCCAATAGAGCTCCTGAAGCTGCGCTATATCCTTGTCATTGAGCTTCATCTCTTCCTTAATGCCCTCTATTGCTTTTTCAAGCTTTCCCTCTATTAATTGTAAATGTTCTTCCTCCGTCATCCGTAACACCCTTTCCTAGTAAGTCTGATTATCCGTGTTTTCAGCCTTCACAATCTTAACTATTCTGCTCGTTCCAAGCCTTGATGCGCCAAGCTCAATGAATTTTTCGGCATCCGCGATTGAGCTGATTCCTCCTGCCGCCTTTACCAGTATGCCGTCAACATTCTTTACCATAAGCTCGACATCCTCAAAGGTTGCTCCCGCCTTTGAAAAACCTGTAGATGTCTTAATATATTCAGCTCCCGACCCGGATACAACCTTGCAGAGCTTTATCTTCTCATCATCCGTGAGAAGACAGGTCTCAATAATGACCTTCAAAAGCCTTCCGTGGCATGCAGCCTTAATCTGCTTAATCTCATCTGACACCTTATCATAAAGACCGTCCTTAACCCATCCGATATTGATTACCATATCAATCTCATCTGCGCCCTCTTTTACTGCCGTCTCAGTCTCAAAACACTTTACGGCAGTTGTATTATAGCCATTAGGAAAACCGATGACGGTACATACCTTAAGATGTCCGCCGGCGCTCTTTATATACTCAGCCGCCTGCTTAACATAGCTTGGCGGAATACATACGGATGCTGTCTCATACTTCATTCCGTCGTCACAAAGTCCCTTTATCTCGCCCCAGGTTGCTGTCTGTCCTAATACAGTATGGTCTACCTTTGAAAGAATCTCCTTAATTTCCATTTTTTATCTCCTTTTTGCTCTTAATTTTCTTCATGTAACAGGAATAACACATTGCCTCATAGCTGTCGTTTCCGCCAATAAGCACCTGTTCTCCGTCAGTTATAACATTTCCCTGCTCATCAATTCTCGCATTCACGGTCGCCTTAGAACCGCATCTGCATATCGTCTTAATCTCACTTATGGAATCGGCAATCTCAAGAAGTCTCAGACTTCCCGGAAATACATGTGTAAGGAAGTCAGTTCTAAGCCCGAAGCACAATACCGGAACATTCATGTTATCGACAATATATCTGAGCTCATCAATCTGCTTCGGTGTGAGAAACTGCGCCTCGTCGACTATCACCGCATCGTACCCTGAAAGCTTCTCATACTCATTCACAATATTCGTCTCAGGTGTCACGACAAAGCATCTGCATGCAAGCCCTATACGGCTTTTAATTATATCCTTTCCATCACGGTCATCCATCGCCGGCTTAAGAAGCCATACCTTCATGCCTCTCTCCTCGTAATTGAACTTGGTTATAAGTGCATTGGCAGTCTTAGAGCTTCCCATCGCCCCATATTTAAAATATAATTTCGCCATGTCGTTAATACTCCATTATCTTGTTGGTGTATTCTCTTATTACCCTTGCAGAGTCCTTGAATCTTGCCAGCTCGCTCGGTGACATATGAATCTCAAGCACATCATAAGCTCCGTGTCTGTTTAATACAGTCGGCACACCCGCATACACATCCGTCTCTCCGTACTCTCCTTCAAGGTATGTCGATACCGGAATAATCTTATTCTCATCATTCATGATTGCCTTGATTATGGCAACTGCTGCCGTGGCGATTCCGTAATATGTCGTACCCTTGCGCTCAAGAATCTCCCATCCCTCTCTGGTAGTCTTGTGTACGAGCTCGTCAAGGTCTACATCCCCTACCAGATTCTTATTATCTGCTATTACATCATAAAACGGCTTACCCGCAACGGTTACAACGGACCATGGCACCATCTGTGAATCTCCGTGTTCGCCCATCGAGTAAGCATGCACGCTTCTTGGGTCAACCTTCACAAGCTCACCGATGAATGTCTTAAGTCTCGCCGAGTCAATAGCCGTTCCGGTGCCTATTACCTGATTCTTCGGAAGCCCTGAGAGCTTCTTTACATAATGCGATATGATATCAACAGGGTTGGACACTATAAGAAATATTCCGTCAAATCCGCTTTCCATTATAGGGCTGACTATCGACTGACATATCCTGGCAGTCATCTCAAGCGTGTCAAGTCTGCTCTGTCCCGGCTTAGGCGGTGCTCCGGCTGTGATTACAACTATATCCGCATCCGAGCAGTCCGAATAATCGCCGTTTGTCACTTTAACATTTCTGTTAAGGTATTCTATGCTGTCATGAAGGTCAAGCTTCTCTCCGTAAGCTCTCTCCTTGTTAATATCAATCATGAGCACCTCATCGACAACTCCCTGCGTTACAAGGCTGAAGGCTGTCGTGGAGCCTACAAGCCCACATCCTACTATTGCTACTTTTGATTTATTCATTTTCATAATACATTCTTCCTTTCCTGTTTTATTTTTTATTTATCTGGATATGCCACATAATATGACATCCCGTTTCTTTCCATAAGCAGTTCACTTCTCACAAATCTTCCGGTACAGCCTATATAATAGTACAACGCCGCATCTCCACCTGAATTTTCATCATTGGTGCGCGCAGCCACAAGGAAGCTGTCCGCATTCTCAAGAAGCGGCTCCTCGCGGTACTCACTCTCATCCGTGATTCTCATGATTTTTTCGGGAATCGCGTAGTCGAAGAAATTCGCAGTCAACTGCCAGTTCTCATCCCCGCAGAGCACCCAAGGAATGTTGGCATACTCCTCTAACACCTCGGTCTGCTTATCATACTCGGAGGCATCGGTGTAGTAGTCTATTCCGTATCCGAACACGAGAATAATTATATCCACCGCAACACATACCACCGCAGCCACGCTCTTTGCCACTTTTCCCATTGTCTTATCAGGTGCATACGCCCTTACCAGCACGCTCACGCACACGGCGAGCAGCATGAGCTCGAGGCACACTGCCGCATAAAAATACCGTCCCGACATAAGATATGAAGGCGTGAGCTGATACACCACCACCGCGTAGAGGAACACGACAATCGCGAGCGTCCCGACATACAGCCTTATCTCAGGGAATATCTGCGCCGCCTTTTTTGAAATCAGTGTAAAAGCCACGATGCAGAACGCAATCACCGCTCCCGCAATGTACCATCTCTGAAAAAGTACAAGCTGCACCGTCATGATTCCCCTGAACAGGCTGTTGGCAAGGTTTGCAAAGTTGAGCGCATTTTCCCTTATCGCTTCCGAATTGTTGTTAGACAGAAGCGTCCCTATCCAGTAATGCCATACGATAGTATCCGCAGCAACTGCGCATACCATACTCACAAGATACTTCACAATGCGCTTATAGCTCTTCTTCACAAGGTTGTACACCAGCCACACGCAGAAGAAAAGAATTGCAATGAAACAGAAATAATACTGCGTGAGGAAACCGCCCGCCGCAATAATGCCAAGCAGCACATAGTACAGCATTCTGTCCTTATCCTTATAAAGCAGCAAGGTCACATAGGCAAATGCTATCGTAAAAAATGAGAGCTGCATATACATTCTGAGCAGCATCGCGTCCGATATGACGCCCGCATTGAGTGCATACACAAGCGCCGAGACGCTCGCCGCAATCGATGAGCCCGCCGCCTTATAAACTGCAAGCCACAACATCACGATCGTTCCGATATACATGAGTCCGTTCACCGAAAGAGCCGTCCACCTCGTCAGGTTCGCGCCGCCTATGAGCGATGCAATATACACAAGACCATAGTATAGCGGCGGATGCGGATCTCCCTTTACATTTCTCAACATCTGCACCACGCTGTCCGTCCCCGTGTGTGCGAGCATATCGGTTACCTGTTCCCTCGTGTACCACTCGCCCTCCGCGAACTGGTATGCCGCGTTGGAGGAATTGACAATCATATATGTGTACACCTCATCACAGAATGTAATCCTCTTATTGATACCCGCCACGGCAAAAATCACAATGCCGATTACAGCCGATACAACACATAATATATAATCCTTCTTCCGCTCCATACACACCCCCCGTTTAAACGGTTCAAAGACCATTTCGCTTAGTTTCAATTTTAATATTTTATCACATTATGACCATGTTGAAAAGACAAAAAAGCCGTTGCGGCATATATCACCGCAACGACCTTTGCATAAATTACATATTCGCTTATTTTCTGAAACGCTCCACAATTCTGAGCACAAGAAGCTTAAGTCTGTGAATCGGATGAAAACGGATTATTGAAACAATCACAATGACTATCGGCGGAACTATGAATATAATTCTGAACAGAGTAAACACATCATATATGTTCTCAACCGCGATAGCACTGTTCTCCCAGTATGGATACTTTATTGCCTTAAACGACATTCCCTTCTCCGTCCATTTCAGAAGTCTTTTCGCCGAGTTAACAAATCCATAACGCTCTGAGTTGTTGACTATCTTTATATCATCCTCACTGTATCCGCAGGATGTAAATGCTTCTTTAATCTGCTTTACCGCAAATCCAGAAACAGGATTCGGAAATATTATTTCATAGCTGTCTGCAACATTTTCAAGCTCACCTATCGGAAAAAATACGGTACCCGCCTCAGCTCCTCCTGCCTTGGTCTTATATCCGTCCTGCGGTCTGACAACGCCTGCAACAATATATTCCTTACCATTGTACTTAAACGTCATTCCGTCGACTTCTATGGCACCGAATACCTTCCACGCCGCCTCCTCGTCGAGTACCGCATAATCACTCATCAGGCTGTCTTCAAGAAGATAGCTTCCACTTATAAGCTCATAATTATGGAATCTGAAAAAATCTCCCCCTACACCATATGCCGTACATTTCTGTGAACCTGAACGTCCTGATGATAACGACACCTGTGTCTTGGCACTGTATGAAGATACATATAATCTTGCATTGTCAGCCGGAGCCTCAATTGCTTCCTTAATCAAAGCCTGATCCAACGTATATTCAAGCTGCTGCACATTACTCTGTGTAATCGGGTTATCCTCCGGCAGAAATACGCTTACCATTGAATAACGCCCGTCAGAATCCCAATATTCTGCAGAGTACTGCGTCGTCTGTGTCCGTGCAATGGCACTTGATATTGCCGTCAAAATTCCAAATACCGCCAGACCGGCCGCAATGATGACCAGAAGCACAAGCTGTTTTTTTGTCATTTTTACATTAGGCCTTGTCATCATATCCTCCCATTATTTAGGCAGACGTACCAAATCTCCTGCCGATACAGGCTTAGTCGCCGTTGTGATTACACTCTCATAACCCTGGAGTCCACATGAAATAGCCGTGTTCGTGTCATCCGATGCAAGCTTCGTTACATCAACACGAGTAGCTGTATATCTGTTTCCAAGAGGTGTGCTCTTAGAAGTTATGATAAGAATATATGTACCGTTCTTATCCTCACGGATAGCCGTGTTAGGTACAATCATATCATAGTTAGCCGACTTATCACCAACGCTCACCGTAACCGACTGACCAACATTGATGTCAGAACCTGTTACCGTAAATACGACAATCCTGTTACCGGACGAAGGATTGGATGTGTCATTTTTTATTGCGGATACAGTGAGTGTCATATCACTGAAATACCATGAGTTGGATGCCTGACCTACATCACCAACCTTGATTCTTGCCGCCTGTTCCTTGGTAACCGACATCTCAAGTGTGTAATCCTTACCGGCAATCTGTATGGTAGCCATTGTGGCATCCTTCTCAACCTTCTCACCTGCTACATAGTTGACTGCAGTTATGATTCCGCTTACAGGAGCTGTCACTTCTGTTCCTATTGTCTTAGCCTCAAGAGTCTCATACTTATTCTTGGCATCCTCTATCTGGTCTAAGAGGCTCTGAAGAGTTCTCTGGCTCTCAATCTCCGCCGATAAGTCATCATAGCTCTTCTTTATATCATTATACTCATTGGTTGCAACAGTGAGATTGTAGCTGAGCTTATCTGCCTCAGCAGAAGGAGCTGCCTGCTTATCCTCTATTGCCTTTTTAATCGTTTCAATCTGATTATTATAGGACTTGATATTCGCCTCAAGTGTCGCCTTATCTCCCACCGAGTCTCTCTCGTTGGCTGCTGCTACTGCCCGATTTATGAGATCTCTCTTCTTATCTTCATCGGTCGCCGAAGAAGCCTCGCTTAAAAGACTCTCAACCTTTTTCTGAAGCTCTGTATACTTTGCAAGTGCATCATTGGCAGCGTTGAGTGCCGTGGTAGCAGCCTCTAACTGTGCCTTCTCGTTGGATACATCAACAATCTTGCTTCCCGCGTTGACTACATCTATCTGCGCCTTTATATCATCAACAGTTGTCTGCTTCTGCTTAACTGATGCTCCTAGCTGCTCTAATCTTGTCATCTTCTGTGCAATAACATCATTATCCCTGTTCTGCGCAGCCGTGATAATGTCATTGCTGATGTTTCGGTCAATTATGGTCTTGTCATAGCTTGCAAGCAGATCCTGGTATGCCTTCTTGGCATCCGCAACCTCGGTGCTCTCTCCTTTCTCAAGTACAAAGAGGACATCACCCTTAGCTACTGTATCACCCTTCTTTACATTGACGCTCTCAACCTTACGTCCCTCTGAGATTGTCACATTATACGGATCTACGGACTGAATCGTTCCGGTTCCGCGAATTGCTGTTGAAATGCTTCCGCTTGTAATATAGGTACTCGATACCTCGGCAAGCGAGTAGTTCATAATTGTGTTAGAGAAAAATGTGAGCAGCAACAGCACCACAAGAAATATAATCAGGATATTTTTTATCCAGTCTTTTCTGTTTCCTTCCAGCTTCTTCATCGCTTTAACCCTTTCTGAATAGTCACTTTTAATTATTAGTTAACCTTTAATTCCACCCTGATATGTGATTCCCTCAACAAGATACTCCTCGCTGTAAAGGAAAATCAAAAGACCCGGAATCATATATATCGTCGCAACCGCAAACGCAAGACCGATTTCACCTTCATTTATCTTAGACAGGAATACCGATAATGGATATTTCTCCGTATCCGTGAAAAGGATAAGCGGCTGCTCTACCATGTTCCAATAATCAATAAACACGAGAATCGCACATGAATAGATTGCACCCTTACATATCGGCATCGCAATCTTGCGAAACATCTGCCACTCACCTGCACCGTCAATCTGTGCCGCCTCAAACAGTGCTTTCGGTATTCGCTTCATATATTTAGTGAGCAGATATACTGAAAACGGTGAAAATATACCCGGAAGCCATATAGCCCAGTTCGTGTTAAGAATCTTGAACCATTCGGCAACCAGATAGTTAGGAACAAGGGTTACCTGATAAGGCATAAGCATGAGAATAATATAACCAAAGAATACTATTCCCTTAAGCTTTCCTTCCGTTCTCGCAAACCCATAGGATGCGAGACATGCTATTATAATCTGAAATACCGTAATAGGTACAACCAGTATAATCGAATTCCAGAACTTGAGAAGATAAGAAGGGCTCTTAAGCAGTACCGTAAAATACTGGCTGAAGCTTACCATATCAGGGATAAGTTTAATGTTAACCTTCTTAGATATGTATGCCTTCGCACCGGAATCCGTAGTAGAAAATACCATTCCATAGTTAGAACTTATTTCCGACTGTGACATGAAGGAATTGGCTATTGTCACAACCGTCGGAAAAAGAAATATTATTGCAAAGCTCGCGGCAAACAAAAAGCAGATTGTGCGTATCACAAGCCTTCTGCGTCTCTTATGGTGAATACCATGCAGCACCGCCTCATGCTGTTTCTTCTCTTTTCCCACTATTCCTCCACATCCTTTCCAAAATGATTTTCAATAAGGAATAATGCTCCTATAAGTACAATCATGACAAGCGACATGAGTATCGCCGCCGCCGACAGTTTCTGGTAATCCAGCGACTTAAACATGTTGTTCATGTAATGCTGCAGCATGTAAAGACTCGTCACCGGATGATCTCCCGTGAGAAGATATACCTCACGGAATACCTTGAAGGAACTTATGATTGACATAATTGTAACGAACAATATCGTCGGTGACAGGTATCTTATCTTAATGTGCCAGAATATCTGCCAGGAGTTGGCACTCTCAAGCTCCGCAACCTCAATTATATCCCTCGGTATGTTTCCAAGCGCCGCCATGAACAGAATCATGTTATATCCCAGATTCTTCCACAGATACAGCGGTACAATCGCAACCATCGCGTAATCTGACTTGAGCCAGTCAACCGGTTTTACACCGAACGTCGACAAAAAATCGTTGACCGCACCATTGTAATGGAAAAGCACCTGCCATATGAGCACAACCGATGCTATCGGAACCATCATCGGACTCAGAAAGAAAGTTCTGAACTGACTCTTTCCCGGAATCTTCTGGTCCAGTATTATCGCAAGAAGCAGTGACAGAATTACCGCAAGCGGAACCGCGACTCCGGTAAATACAGCCGTGTTCTTAACAGCCCTCCTAAACGAGTTATTCTTTACAAGCTTCACAAAATTGTCAAACCACACCCATTCCCTCGTAACCGGATTATCCACAAATGAATAAAAAATAACCACAAAGAACGGGAGAAGAAAGAACAATGTAACTCCTATAATGCTTGGTGCCAGAAAAGGTGCCATCGTGTGCTGTCCCAGTTTTCTCCTGCGCTTTGAGTGCGCAGGAGTTGTTTTTTTCTCTTTGGGGAGCTTAAGCTCCTTTGCTTTTTTCTTCATAACCATAACCTACCCCAATCGGAATATCGTATGCTTAACGGTTCTCATCAATGTAGAGCTGTGCTCTGGACTGAATAATTCCCGCTACCTCGCTTGAACTCTTCTCACCACCGAAGTAGTAAGCCGCCTCCTCAGTAATAATATTGAGAAGCTGCTCATCATAAGCTGCCTCTGATGTCGTACTGTATACAATATCTCTTACTATCTGTGCCTGCTCACCGGTAAGTGCCTTAATCTGAATCTCGACATCATCGTACACCCATGAGCCGACTTCCTCATCAGTAACATTCATTGCATCGGTAAGCTTCTGCTCAAAGGCATCCTTATTGATAGGAAGTCTCCAATCAAGGCTCTTCTGTGCTTCAGGAAGAAGGAACTGACGAATGAATGCCCATGCCGCATCCTTATTCTTTGACTTCGCCGCAATGCAGAAGCGTGCATCAAAGCTCACAACCGCTCCTGAACCGCTGTTGGTCGGATAACCGATAAAGTTGACCGGTTCACCGTAGAGTGCCTCATAGAGCTGAACGAAGTCAAAATCCGAAATATATATGTCTGTGAGAAGTACCTTGCCTGTTCTGAGCATTTTAGGCATGCTTACATCCGAATCGTAATCGTAATCCTCAGGGAATGTATTACAAAGCTCAAGCAGTGCTATAAAGTCATCGGAATTAAAGTTACACTCCCCTGTCCCGGCATTGTAGAAGCTGTCCATGCTGTACTGAACCATAGTCGTCAGACCACCCTGCTTAGTTGTATATGCCATAAGAGAAGCTCCCTGTCTTGCCTTCACAAGCTCCATGACATCCTTAAATGTCCAGCTCTTGCCCGTTCCGACATCTGATACCTTTCCCACAAGTGTCTGTACGGAAAACGAACTTGCAATGCTGTAAAGCTTACCGTTCACTGAGAGTATATCAAGAATGTTAGGTATGAAATCATCCCTGCTTAACTCGGCATCATTGTCAATTAAGTCTGAAAGGTCTGCAAGAGCTCCCTTGGCAATCAGGTTGTCAACATTAATATTGCTGTCTGCCATAAAGAAATCTCCGGCAGTTCCCGCTGCGACATCTGCCTGAAACTGAGTCTTTGCATCTTCATAGTTGGAATAATCGTCATTTACATACGTCTTAATGTTAACTCTGTAATCTTCATTGGTTCTGTTGAACTTGATAACCTTACCCTGAGTGTCATAGTCCATTGTCATCATCGCAAGTGTTACCGTCTTCTTCTGCTTAATTGAACCTGCAGGAACCTTGGAAATTGCAGCAAGCTCAATTGTTGTCTTGGACGTATCCGCAGAATAGTCATAGGTGGTTGATACCGCAACGAAGGAGCCGTCATCTAACACTGCAAAACCGGAAAGGCTGTTGGTACTGATATCACATGCTATCCAGTCAAGAACCTCCTCAGATGTCTGTGCAGCAATATCGTAAAGATATAACTTGCTTGAACCTACAACATAAATCTTGCCGTCACCTGCCGGAAATACCTGTGGTGAACCGTTGTTGTTCGTAGGCAGGTTTTCAAGTACCGCTCCGACCGACTTAGCTGCAAGATCAACCGGTGCCATGACCGGATTATACTGCTCATCATAGTACATTACATATACCTGGCCATCACTTGTGGCTACCATTCCGTTGATCCAGTTCTCAAAATCAATCTTACACTTGAGTTCACCACTGCCGTCAAGCACATACAAAGAGCTGTCAAGAGTCATATATACATTGCCGTCAGCATCCGCAGCAACATTCTGAACATAGAAATTACCGCCCTCATCCTCTATGCTCTTCTGAATCTTATCAAGAGATATACTGGAAAGGTTATTGAACTCAGCATCGTATATCTCCATGTTGTAGCTTGATTCCACATCATATACGCCGCTGTCCATCTCCTCCTGCGTAGGCTGTACATAGCGGTAAACAACTCCCAGAAAACCATCCTTATATCTGCAGACTGACTGAAGCGACACTTCCTCATTGTCACTTTCCTTCTGCACTTCAAGCTCCTTCGCTGTCTGCTCCCCCGTAGCAGCGTCAATCGTCACAAACTTCTGAGTGTAAGTATAATTCACATTGTCATACTTCTGTCCGAGAATCATTATCTTGTTCCCGCTCGACAATACATTGCTGACATAGTCTATATCAGCATTCACTTCCGAGAACTTAGGTGAGTATACATCTCCCGTAGGAACCTCTTCACCCGTCTCTTTCTTACAGCCCGCCATGGCAAAGCACATCGCCGCTGTCATGATCAGGACCGCCACTTTCTTCATTCTCTTCATAAAAATAACCTCTCTTTCGCACTGCATTATTTCCATCATTATGCCGCAGCAGTCATAACAATGTTGTGACCGATGCATCTCCCTTACACCGGTCCATGGTAATGGGTTTTCTTTTATTTATAAAAAATACTCCCTTGTGTATTATCTGTCATAGTACACCGACATAGTCATAATATCATAGTACTCTTTGTTCGTCAAGACTTTGAAATATTACATTTTTGTAACAAATTGAAGTACGAATATGCTTCCCGCTATTCCTGCCGCCATGCTTATGAATGCCCCCGCCACCGTCCACCTCGTTTTTGTGACCTTTACCGACATATAATAAATGCTTATCGTGTACATTAACGTCTCCGTGCTCGACAAAATAAGTGCCGCAAAAAGCCCCTCGTAGGAGTCCGCACCATAATTCTTAAAAATATCCAGCATAAGTCCCGTTGCTGCAGACGAAGAAAATATCTTGACAAAAGCTACCGGAACAACCTGTGCCGGGAATCCCACCTTGTCGGTCAAGCCTCCCGCCAGTGAACACAAGGCATCGATCACTCCCGACGCCCTGAGAACTCCGACTGCTGCCAGCAGCCCTATAAGTGTCGGCAGAAGCTCTGCCGTAATCTTAAGACCTTTGAGGGCTCCCCTTGTAAAATGTTCATAGACCTTATCTCCTGACACGGCCGACCACAATATCACAACAAAAATTATTATCGGGATGACTCCCTGAGCAAGTATCTCCGCCATATCCCCCTCGCTAAAAACAGTTCTCTACTACTATATTCCTGCCCGCAGAATATAAAACACCAAAATATTCCTCTTTACATTCCCGAACGTATGTGCTATTATAATATCAAACAAATGTTCGATAAGCAACAGATTTTTATTTTTTTGCTTGGAAATGAGGTTCTATGTTAATTAAGGAAGATATGGATATTAAAGATAAGCTTAAGATTCTTGCCGACTCAGCCAAGTACGATGCCGCATGCACTTCAAGCGGTTCAGACAGAAGAGGCAGTGCCACAGGCATCGGCAGCACGGTAAGCAGCGGAATATGCCACAGCTTTGCAGCTGACGGCAGGTGCATATCGCTTCTTAAGATATTGTTTACCAATGAATGTATTTATGACTGCCGATACTGCATCAACCGCCGCTCCAACGATGTGCTCAGAACCTCCTTTACCCCGGAAGAGGTATGCACACTCACCATGGAGTTTTACAGGCGTAATTATATAGAGGGACTTTTCCTGAGTTCAGGAATTGTTGTCTCACCCACGCACACCATGCAGCTTCTTTTAAAGACCGTCAAGCTCTTAAGATGTGTATATCACTTTAACGGTTATATACACGTTAAGGGAATTCCCGGTGCTGACCCTTCCGTCATTGAGGAGACGGGCTGGTATGTCGACAGAATGAGCATTAATCTTGAGCTTGCAACAGCTGATGCCCTCAGGCGCATCGCCCCTAATAAGTCACGCAGGAGCATACTCACACCAATGCGGCAGATTCAGCTCGGCATAAGGCGTAACGAGCTTCTGCTTGCGGATTATCATTCAATGACATCCGCACGTCCGGCTTACATTGATTCAGGCAATACCGAACATCTGTCATCATTTGACCACAATATTCAATCTGTTTCCGCAGACAATGCCGTATCGCCATTGAATATTTTCGACTCCCGAAGCGGTCCTAAGGCATACGTTCCCGCAGGCCAGAGCACACAGATGATTATAGGTGCCGCGCCCGAATCCGATTATCAGCTTGTGACAATAGCCGAGGCGCTATATAAGAACTACAACCTGAAGCGTGTTTTTTATTCAGCATTTGTCAATGTCAATAATGACAGTTCACTTCCGTCCACCGAAGACGGGCCGCCACTTCTCCGTGAACACCGTCTTTATCAGGCTGACTGGCTGCTGCGTTTTTACGGGTTCAGTGCGGATGAGCTTCTGTCCGAGTCCCACCCCAACTTCAACAGCTATATAGACCCGAAGTGCGACTGGGCGCTACAGCATCTCGGAGAATTTCCTGTCGAGATTAACAAGGCAGCAAAAGCACAGCTCCTACGCATACCCGGAATAGGCCCGCGCTCCGTTGAGCGCATACTGAGAGCCCGTCGAAGTACTTCATTGGATTTTAAAGATATTGCCCGAATGGGAGTTGTCATGAAGAGAGCGAGATATTTTATCACCTGCAACGGAAGAACGGACGACCTGTTCAGGCAGGATGAGGACTATATCGTATCGCAGCTTATGGGAGCCGAGCGCCGTCACGCGCTTCAGATATCCCAGAGCGGACTTTACCGTCAGCTCTCACTGTTCGACGACAACAACGAGAATTATGCACCGCTTACCGCCTCTTCACGATAAGCAGGACAGAACTGTGGAATAGTATGAGACACGTCTTTTATTGCTATTAGTGCCGCTTACCGGCGGCGGAAAGGAGATTACGATGATTATTTGCTGCTGCGACGGAAGCGTGAACGGAATATTTACAGCCATTTACCGTGCATGGGAGATTGGCACCTCCAAGACAGCCATAAGCGTATCAGACGGCGAGACTATGGAACTGTTCTGTGAGTACCGCTATTTTGATGCCGATGATGAGCTTGCAGCTAAGGTTGCATCGACCATCAGGCATAAGCTCTCACCCGACATCTATACACAGGTCTACCACGCCGCCCTATCATCCTGCCCTGAGCGCGGTGATATAATATACCATTTTCTTATTGACGCCTTCAAGGTAGGACCCGGCATTGTGAACCACCTTGTTAACCCTTATGTCATGCGTCTGTTTGAACTTGACCGCAATGTCAGCCGTGAATCACAGCATTTTCTGGGCTTTATTCGTTTTGGACAATACCGCGACGAACACGGAAGCTTTCTGCTTGCAAGATTTGCCCCGACGAACGATATTCTTGACCTGATGTCATACCATTTTGCCGACCGCCTCCGTAATGACAACTGGCTTATAGCCGATACCACCAGACATCGCTGTTCCATTCATCATGCCGGACGTCATCATTATGTCCTCTCAGACATAACCGATGACTACCTTGACAGTCTTGTCGATGCCACACGCGAACACACCGGGTGTGCAGCTACAGGAAGCAATGAAACTATTGAGGAATTATTTGAGACCTTCCGCTCCTCCGTAACGATAGAAGCCCGTCGCAATGAAAAGCTTCAGCAGCAGCTTATGCCGTTAAAATATCGAACCTATATGAATACCTATACCAATACAGATAGTGTTCCCGTTACCGGAAGCCGCACTCACAGCAGCCGTCTGACACACTCCCGCTTGCGCGATTAGCCCGATGTGCCTATCAGTACTATCCGCCCTTCCTTAAGCACATCAGCTTACAGAACACAACTGCTGCCATCGTACTTATCCCGGTCGTAATAAGTGCAGGAATAATTATGGCAGCCGGTGCCACAGCTCCATAAGCGCTCCGATATGCGATGATGTTTACCGGGATGAGCTGCAGTGATGAGATATTAAGCACAAGGAATGTGCACATTTCATCTGATGCAGCCCGCTTATCGACCCTTATTTTATCAAGCTCCTCCATCGCCATAAGCCCCGGACCTGTTGCACTCCACCCGGTTCCAAGTATATTCATTATAAAATTCAGTGTTATGTATTCTGCCGCTTTCTCTCCGTCCTCACGCCTCAATCTCGGGAAAAGCCACAGTATCAGAGGTCTCATTCCCTTTGACAGCAGCTTAACCACACCCGCTTTATCTGCAATCTCCATCAGACCGCACCATAATGCAACTATTCCCGACATTGATATGGCAAGATTCACCGCCTGAGCCGCACTGTCAAGAACCGCATTGGAGACAGCGGAAAGATTTCCTGACCACACACCATATACAATTCCAATCAAAAGCATAAATGCCCAGATATAATTAAGCATTCACAGCCTCCTGTTTCCTTTGCTTAATTATATTCCGGGCATCCAGCGCATATAACTCTTATACCTTTTAATGTCTGTGAATCGCGTAAAGCGGACATTCGCAATCCGCTTTCGCTACTTGCTCATGAACGCAGTTCACATCACATTAGTGTCTCCTTTTATAATATTCTTCACCAAGATTGATGATTGTGCCATCTGCCTGCTTGACATCAATCTTTTCCAACTGTTTACGGAAATTAGCTCTGAAGTTCGCGATATACTTTCCTCGAAGTTCCGTCTGCTCAAGAGCCTCCTCCTCAGTCAGTCCCTCAGCTTTTGATTTACGCGCAAGTTCATTGATGCGCGCAATCATTTTATCCAATTCCTGCTCTGTCATATTGTTCCCTGCCTTTATTTTTACTTCAAATCGAATAGCAATGCTTCTCAGACCTCGGCGGATATTATGAGCTCCATATTTCCGGTCGGCTTGAACTCATCACATTCATTGGTAACTATAAAATGGTCGCCCTTCTTTACTGCCAAACCATTTATCATTCCATCTCCGGACACAACACTCACAAGAAGATACTTTGCATCAAAATCATTTTTTACTGACAATCCGTCTCCTGCGTTATCCGCGGTGACAAGCTTCCACACCCTGTAATATGCGCTCTTCTCCATAAGTACCGGCGTATTTTTTGCCACATTTGCGAAATTGTGTATGCTGTTTTCCGCCGGAGCTGCAGGAGCATTGATAACATCTATTGATTTTTCAACATGAAGCTCCCTCTTCTTTCCGTCAGAGAGTCTGTCATAATCGTACACCCGGTATGTTATGTCACTGTTCTGCTGTGTCTCAAGAAGCATGACCCCTGCCTTTATTGCGTGAACCGTTCCCGGTACAATCGATACGAAATCCCCCTTGTGAACAGGCACCTCACGAATGAACTCACTCCATCTTCCCTCGTGAATCATCTTGGCACACTCTTCCTTGTCCGCCGCGTTGTGACCGATAACAAGCGTTGCTCCCTCAGGACAATCAAGAATATACCAGCACTCAGTCTTTCCGAGCGAGCCGTTCTCATGCACCTTGGCGTAGTCATCGGAAGGATGCACCTGAATACTCAAATCAGCCTTTGCATCAATAATCTTGGTAAGAAGAGGAAATACGCCTTCCGATTTCTCTCTTCCGAAGAGTTCAGGATGTTCACTCCACACCTGTGAGAGCTTCATCCCTGAGTATTCACCGCTTCTTACCGTACAATCACCGTTCGGATGTGCGCTGATTCCCCAGCATTCTCCCGTATCGTCACCCGGAATATCATATCCGAACTCCGTTGCGAGGCGGTTGCCTCCCCATATCATTTCCTTAAATACCGGCTGTAAAAACATCAAGCCATCATTATTCATCTTAATCTACCCCCATACTTTGAAATTACAATTTTACCTTGGCATCGTCGCCTTAATGTCTATAATAATTGATGAGACATCCATCAAGTATAATCTGCCTCTCGTCATCCGTAAGCTCACCTATCTTAAGTGTAAACTCGCAGAGCTTGTCCTTTACGACGTAAGCCTTAACCTCTGACAGCTTATCCCTGATTGCCTTAACGGCATCCGGAATAAATATAAAATCTCCGTTCTTAAACGGCAGTTCACCCTCATCAATTATAAAAGGAATGAGTCCCCAGTTGATAAGATTGGAACGGTATCTCTTAGTTGCATACTCATTGGCAATATTTGCAAGGCCTCCAAGAACTCTCTGACAGGAAGCCGCCTGCTCACGCGCTGAACCGTCACCCGGCTTAACCGCAAATATTGTACTTCCTATCTCTGTCTCAGCGACATTGAGCTCAGGGTATGCCTCCTTGATAACCTTAAATGCGCGGGCAACCTCAGCGTTACTCTCAGTCACATCAGCACCGCTTCTTCTTACATCCTCAGCCGCTCTCATCTCCTTTGCAAGACCGACATAAGCAGGGTCTTTTCTTGAGAGTGTGAACTCTGCAAGACCAAGAGGGTTGGAACGATAAGATGAAGTCTCACCTGAAGGAATAAGCTCATCCGTTGTTGTCACCGGATCATGAATCTCTGATACAACCTTGACAAGAATATTATCCGTGAGTGCAACCTGCTCAGGCCAGTCCTTTATATTCGGACCGAACTTAATCTCAACCGACGGATCAGCCACACCCTTGCTGTCAAATACTCTGTTCTCATATATTGTCTTATCAAAATGATATGTAGGATTGGTAAATTCCACATCAACATCTGTTGCTGCCGTGAGATATCCCTTGTTAGCCGCTGTTGCCGCAATTGAACGTGCATCCATAAGTGCAACCGAGGCAATCTGACCGTTCTGGAGCTTAGAGCCCTCACGGTTAGGGAAGTTACGGGTTGAGTGACGAATACTGAATGCATTGTTGGCAGGAGTATCACCTGCACCAAAGCAAGGGCCGCAGAAGGCTGTCTTTACAATGGCTCCCGTTGTCATAAGGTCTGCAAGTCTGCCGTTTCTGGCAAGTTCAGCATAGATAGGAGTACTTGCAGGATATACGCTGAGAGTGAACTCATCAGCGCCGATGCTCCTGCCCTTAAGTATATCCGCCGCAGCACATATATTTTCAAATCCGCCTCCGGCGCATCCCGCGATAATTCCCTGCTCCACATAGAGTCTTCCGTCTCTTACCTTATCCTTGAGTGTATAAGGAACCTTATTATCAAGGCTTACTGCCGCACGCTTCTCCACATCATCGAGAATATCCATGAGGTTTGCATTAAGCTCCTCAATCGTATATACATTGCTTGGATGGAAAGGCATCGCAATCATAGGCTTAATCTTTCCAAGGTCAACATACACAACGCCATCGTAATAAGCCACATCGCCCGGATTGAGTTCACTGTAACACTCACCGCGCCCATGTACCTCATAGAATTCCTTTATCTTGTCGTCAGTTCTCCATATGGAAGAGAGACATGTTGTCTCCGTTGTCATTACATCTATACCGATTCTGAAGTCGGCACTCAGATTGGAAACACCCGGACCTACGAACTCCATAACCTTGTTCTTTACATATCCATTGCCGAACACTGCTCCGATAATCGCAAGTGCAACATCCTGAGGTCCCACTCCCTTCACCGGCTCCCCGGTGAGATATATCGCAACCACTCCCGGCATTGCAACATCGTAGGTCTTGTTGAGAAGCTGCTTTGCAAGCTCTCCGCCGCCCTCACCTATTGCCATTGTACCAAGCGCACCATAACGTGTATGCGAGTCGGAGCCAAGTATCATTGCACCGCACTCAGCCAGCATCTCTCTTGCAAACTGGTGAATTACCGCCTGATGAGGAGGTACATATACCCCGCCATACTTTTTTGCACAGCTGAGTCCAAACATGTGGTCATCCTCATTGATAGTACCACCTACGGCACACAGGCTGTTGTGGCAGTTCGTGAGCACATACGGCATAGGAAATCTCTCAAGTCCCGATGCTCTCGCAGTCTGTATAATACCTACAAATGTGATATCATGCGATGTGAGCTTGTCGAATCTTATCTTAAGCTTGTCCATGCTGTCAGACTTATTATGCTTTTTTAAAATAGAATACGCCATAGTCTCCTTCGACGCATCCTCCTTAGAAACATCACGTCCTGTCTTTGCCTTTATAATCTGCGCTGCCTCAGCGTCGTCCCCGACAACCTCATTTCCATTTATAAGCCATGCGCCTGCGGTACCTAACTTAATCATATATATCCTCCTATATTTCATCCTCTTCATCTGCACATTCTGCTATTTTTTCCTCGGTCCAGCGGAGGATATCATCATATACCTCCTCCTTCCCGAATTCATTAAGAATCTCATGGCGCATCTGAGGATATATTTTTACCTGAAGATCCTCTATCCCTGCCTGCTTGTACTGCTCGTATGTCTTCATTACTCCTTCGCCATACTGTCCTACCGGGTCTTCGGCACCCGAAAGAATATATATAGGAAGTTCCTTCGGAACCTTCCGTGCCGTTCTGTCGTCACAGTCCTCACGCACCAATGTAAGAAGAGCCTTAAAACCATCGACTGTAAAAATAAAGTCACACAGAGGGTCATTCTTAAAGTCATCTATTACCTTGTCATCCCTGCACATCCAGTCGCTCTCCGTGCGGGGATTCTCTATCCGCGAACAATACTTGCCAAATCCAAGCTCTGTGAGGAAATCGCTTCTGTGACGCTGTCCCTTAAGCTTGCCGACCAGCCCCGCAACAGTAAGCCCGGCACCTGTCTCAGCCGGCGTCTGAAATCCTGTCCCGAGAATGAGACACGCATCCACGTCCTCACCATATATAGATATAAATCTTCTGGTTATATAGCTTCCCATGCTGTGTCCGAGAATAATATACGGAACAACCGGGTACAGTTCCTTCATATGTCTCTGAAGCTTATGCTCATCCCTCACAAGAAGATGAGCACCATCCTCGCCTATATATCCAAAATCCTCAGGCGAAGCTGCCGTTTTGCCATGTCCGAGATGGTCATCACCGACCACAAGATATCCGTTGTCAGCCATAAACCGTGCAAAATCATCGTATCTCCCAACTCTTTCCGCCATACCATGAACAATATGAAGCACTGCCTTTACAGCTCCATCCTCCGGCGACCACTCAACCGTATGAACCCGATTCACACCATCACTTGACTTAAAGTAAAACTCACGCTTTTTAGCCATATTAAACCTCATTTCCGTATTATCTCTTAATCTCATACTCCTGTCTCATCAGATTGTAAATGGACTTCTTATCATCAATAATGTTGAAATCACCATGAATTGTATGCTTGATAACAGATGTAGCTACCGCAAAGTCAACAATATCCTTCGGCTGCATCTTTTCCATAAGTGCATATATAAGACCGCTTGCAAATGCATCACCGCCGCCGACACGGTCAAGGATGTTGAATCTGAAAGTCTTGCTCTCATAGGTCTCACCATCATACCACATATAAGCCTTGAGTGAATTCTCGCTTCCCGTATGAACATAGCGCACATGGCGTGCAATAGCCATGAAATCATACTTCTCGTGAAGTGCCTTGAATATCTTATCCTGCTCCTTGAATGAAGGCTGCATGCTCATACCGTCCTTCATATCCTTTCCGTCAGGACCGATGAGATTGAGCGGTTCAATTCCTATAAGAACATCCACATAAGGAAGATAGCTTGTGATACAGTCTCTTGCTTCCTGCCATCCCCAGAGAGCACTTCTGTAGTTGCCATCGAAGCTGACAATCATGTCAAGCTCCTTAGCAGCCTTAAGTGCCATCATTATCATGTCACGGCAGTTCTGTGAAAGCGCAGGCGTGATACCACTGAGATGAAGCCAGTCAAAACCACTTAATAATTCCTTAAAATCCATCTGGGAATAATCATATGTCGCAAATGACGAATTGGCTCTGTCGTAAATTACCTTTGACGAACGAACTGCATACCCCTCCTCAAGATAATAGATACCAAGACGGTCGCCGGCATAGATTGCCTTCGACATATGTACATCGTTAGAACGAAGAAAACGAATCGCCGACTTACCTACGGAGTTACCCGGAACAACCGTAAAGAGCGTGCTGTCAACCCCCATGTTGGCAAGACCTGCCGCAACATTCGCCTCGGCACCGCCATAGTTGATGGTATATGAGTTAGCCATTCTGATTTTTTCAAAATTAGGAGGCGACAGACGAAGCAGCACCTCTCCAATCGTTATAAACTTAATATCCTTTATATCCTTTAAAATCTTCTTAGCCATGAGATTACCTCTTCTTTCTTTGTTCAAAATCTACTTCCAGTTGTCGTTGACATCACCAAGACGATGCTCGATATCATAATAAGGCTTGTGCCATCCTACATACTTGTATGCCGGACGGATAATCTTTCCCTTGTTGACCAGCTCCTCAAGACGATGAGCGCTCCAGCCCGAAATACGTGAAATTGCGAATATAGGAGTGAAAAGCTCCTCCGGTATTCCAAGCATATTATAGACAAAACCACTGTAAAAATCCACGTTTGCACATATCGGCTTGAACAGTCTTCTTCTCTCGGCAATTATTCTTCCCGCAATTCTCTCTATGCGGTCAAGAAGCTCGAACTCCTTAGTAAGCCCTTTCTCGTCAGACAGACTCTTAGCATATCTCTTTAAAATAACCTCTCTCGGATCCGACAAGGTGTATACGGCATGTCCCATACCATAGATAAGACCTGCACCGTCAAATGCCTGCTTGTCAAGAATCTTGGTGAGATACTCCTCTATCTCTGCCTCATCCTCCCAGTTCTTTACATTTTCCTTGATATTCTCAATCATGTGAGTAACCTTAAGGTTCGCACCACCATGCTTAGGTCCCTTAAGGGACGCGATTGATGCAGCTATCGTTGAGTAGGTGTCTGTTCCCGAAGAGGTTACGACGTGCGTTGTGAATGTAGAGTTGTTACCACCGCCATGCTCTGCATGAAGTACAAGCGCAACGTCCAGAACTCTTGCCTCAAGCTCTGTATATTTGCCGTCAGGTCTGAGCATTCTTAAAATATTCTCAGCCGTAGAGCAGTTCTTGTCAGGATTGCGGATTAAAAGAACGTCATCCATTTTGAAATGACGGTATGAGTGATATGCATATACGGAAATAATAGGCATCTTGCCGATAAGCTGCAAAGACTGACGCAGCACGTTCGCAGGAGAGATGTCCTCCGGATTGTCATCGTAAGAATATAAAGTAACAATACTCTTCAAAAGGGCATTCATGATGTTGGCACTCGGAGCCTTCATGATTACATCGCGCACGAAATGACCTGAAAGTTCCTGAAGCTCAGACAGAATACCGATAAATCTTTCAAGCTGCTCCTTGGTTGGCAGCTCACCGAATAAAAGCAGATACGTCGTCTCCTCAAAGGCATATCTTCTGCCCCCAAGACCCTCGATTAAATCTGCCACATTGTATCCCTGATAATACAGCTCACCGTCAATCGGTGTCTTAACACCATCTATCGACTTATAAGAAACGACATCGGAAATCTCAGTAAGTCCCGTAAGCACGCCCTTACCGTTGGCATCTCTGAGTCCTCTCTTTACATCATATTCCTCGTACAGATCAAGATTGATTGCACCGGAGGTCATACAATATTTTACCAGCTCCTCAAATTCAGCATTATGCTTCTCGTCAAGAGCCATCATTTCATGATTATTCATGGTATTGCCCCCTTTGAACTTAATACTTTAAAGATTACAACAATTTTCTTAAAAAAGCAATCCTTACTTGTTATTGCTTGAATCATTCGGTCTTATTTGATATAATAAGGCGTCTTATGTAAAAATAAGGATATATACTAAGAATACCACATTTCTATTCTTGTATAAAATACATTTTTTTGAAAGGATTTTGCATAATTATGAATATTATATTATTGTCAGGCGGTTCAGGCCAGCGTCTCTGGCCGCTTTCAAACACTGTCCGCTCTAAGCAGTTTATCCCTCTTCTCTCCAACGAGGACGGTGAGCACGAGTCCATGGTACAGAGAGTATACCGCCAGATAACCACCGTTGACAGTTCCGCCAACGTCGTTATCGCCACGGGCAAGCGTCAGGTAGGAACCATCAAGCACCAGCTCGGCAGTAAGGTATCAATCTGTATTGAGCCCTGCAGAAGGGACACCTTCCCTGCAATAGCACTTGCCAGTGCATTTCTTGCGAGCGTTAAGAATGTCGATCCCGACGAGCCGGTTGTGGTATGTCCGGTTGACCCTTATGTGAATCTTGATTACTTTGAGGCGGTTA
>OLGY01000020.1_pt1 | contig 154762 bp, 138 predicted proteins | sample 1605951 | NCBI WGS metagenome assembly OLGY01 (sample SAMN03283280) | human gut metagenome | biome: human-associated habitat; material: feces | host: Homo sapiens | place: Peru | collected 2012
TCCCCGCGGAGCGTTTTTTATGTAATAGGAACGAAGTTTCCTATTACATAAAAAATACTTGTGGCACCTCTGCCACAAGTATTCTATAACACTTTTATAAAAAATACAACTAAATTATTAAAAAATTATAAACTCCATCCAAGCATTTTATTTAAGATGAGTTCAACCTTCTCCTCGTCAACAGGTCTCGGATTAGTCGCAGTACAAGGGTCTGCCACAGCCGCTCTCAGGATATCCGACTTGACGGCATTGTAATCAGCCTCCTTCACACCTGCCGCGCTGAGCGTTCGCGGAACCTTCATCATGTCAAGCATGTAGGACAGCTCGTCGATGAGTGCCTTGACACCCGTTCTCACATTATTGCAGGGAAGTCCGATTCTCCCGGCAACCTTCGCATAGCGCATAGCCGCCTCTGAATCCGCCTCACCAAAATGTCCTGCAACGTCAGCGTTAAATTCAATCACATACGGAAGAAGCATTGCATTGGCTCTTCCATGAGGAATGTGGAACTTAGCTCCAAGCTGATGTGCAATACCGTGATTAACTCCAAGACTCACGGCATTAAATGCCATACCTGCAAGGCATGATGCGGAATGCATCTTCTCGCGGGCCGTAAGGTCACTTCCGTCTTTATAAGCCTTAGGAAGATACTCAAATGCCAGCTCAAGTGCTTTCTCGGCAAGAGCATCTGAGGCATCTGAAGCATTTGTCGATACATACGCCTCAAGCGCATGTGTTATTACGTCAAAGCCTGTATCTGCCGTAACGGAAGGCGGTGCCGTAACAACAAGCGACGGGTCAAGAATTGCCATATCAGGGAGAAGCTCCTCGTCCACAAGCGGATATTTGATGCCTCTCTCCTTATCTGTTATAACAGCAAATTCCGTAACCTCCGAACCTGTACCGCTCGTTGTAGGTATGGCGATAAGCGAAATTTTCTGTTCAGGTCTTGTTTTCTTCATCATGAGTACAACACCCTTTGCCGCATCGATTGAGGAACCTCCGCCAAGTGCAACAACGACATCCGCCTGATGTTCCGTCAAAAACTTAACACCCGCTACAACCATCTCTATAGGCGGATCAGGTCGTACCTGATCAAATATGTCCACGCTTGTGCATCCGGTCATCTTATCTGCAATTCTTTTTGCCGCACCGGAGCTTGACATAAAAGAATCAGTAATTATTACCGCCCTTTTATTTTTTATCTCAGACAAAGCATCTATCGCATTTTCCGAAAAGCATACTTCTGTCTTAATCTTAAATCTCTTCATTGTGATAACCTCCGTATCGGAGCATATTATTCATGAGGATATACAACCTCCACACCTGCAGCATCAAACTTCTGCAGCCACTCCTGCGATGGTCTGGCATCCGTAACCACCATGTCCACCTCTCTGAACTCACCAACCTTGGTGAAAGAAATCTTGTCAAACTTAGAGCTGTCGACAGCCAGAATTTTCTTTTTACCTGCCTCTAACAACGCCATCTTTACCTGTGCATCGCTCTCGTTTGAATCAGTCATTCCATGTCTTAAATCAATTCCCTTCACAGAAAAAATCGCCATATCAACATTAAATGAATTAATCATCCTGATAGCCTGATATCCCACAAGCGACAGCGAACCATCCTTCATGGAGCCTCCTGTTGAAAGGATTTTCCATCCCTTTCTGTCGGACAACTCAAGCATAATCTCTATTGAATTGGTTATAATCGTGAGATTTTTTCTGCTCTTTATGCTCTTTGCGACAAAAAGAGCTGTGGAACTGGCATCAAGCATGACATGATCACCATCTGAAATCATACCGCCCAATATCTCACCTATTATCTGTTTCCCGGCAACATTTGATTTCTTACGAACGGTATACGGGAGGTCCGTGTTAAGGCTTTCATTAATCACGGCACCACCGTAAGTTTTTTTAGCAAGTCCTTCCGCCTCAAGCTTTTCAAGGTCTCTTCTTATCGTCTCCTCAGTCACGTTGTACAATGTGCTGAGGTCACTGACAACAACCTTCTTATCTTCCTGAAGCTTTGCCAGTATTGCATTACGTCTTTCAATCGCCAGCATTCTGATACCATCCCACTCTCATTTTGTGTAAGCGGTAATGACCACCGCCTTATCGTCTGTTACAATATTGTATCCCAGAGTCTCTTGTCAGGGTTTGCAATAACCGATGACTCTAAGAACATTCCATTGTCAGCAACGGAAGCTTTTGCCTTGTCTATAGCCGCCGAAACTGCTGCAACCTCACCTGTGAGCATAAGATATGACTTGCCGCACATACCTCTTGCTAAACGAAGCTCAATAAGTTCAACCTGTGATGTCTTTGCCGCCACATCAGCCGCAACAATAATTGAAGCCGCAGAAAATGTCTCCAATATACCAAGAGCCTTTACATCCTTAACCTCTGTTGCACCATAAATTGCTGAAAATATAGCCTCATCCGGATTTCCAAGCACAAAGCTGTCGATAAGCTCCGCATCAAATCTTGTCTTTGATGCATCAACAGCAGCCTTGACTGCCGATAAATCGCCTGTGATGATGACAATATATTTTCCCGGACATACAACGGAGGACTCTAAGATATCAACGCTTGATGTCTTAAGCATAATATCCGCTGCCTGTACACCTGTCGAAACCGTCCTGTATTCTACCATTCCAATTGCTTTGCTCATAATAATCCTCCTAAGCCTTAATTGTAACGAACCTGTCATTTACATCCGTTACCGTGCCGCTTATTGTTGCATGTATCTTAACGCCTAACTTGTCATCATCGGTACCGCCTATCGGCTGTCCGACAACAACCTTATCACCTACGGCAACAAAAGCCTTAGCAGGTGCACCGATATGCTGTGTGAGCTGAATCTTTACAGTGTCAGCCTTAACCTCCTCATCAACCATAGGAGCAGGCATATCATATCTTGTAAGTCCTATTCTCGCCGTGAGGCGCTCCATAGGAACTCTTCTTTCATTTCTGTAAGGTGCAACAGGTTTTAATACGGCATCCTTAGGTACCGGAACTCCGTTCTTTCTGAGTGCTCCCTTATACTCGCCGATAAGTGTTCTCGGTGACAGACCCTGACCACATGAGTACATCTCGCAGAGGCCGCATGCCGAACAGAACATTGTGTCAAGCAGAGGCTTGATATCCTGAGCCGTTCCGCTTGAAACCGAACGCATAAACATATGTGGTGTTATCGGATGTCCTAAAAGATGTCTCGGACATAAATCCGTACACATCTGACACTGACAACATGAAGCCATCGCTCTCTTTACGTTAACCTTAGTGCTCTGTGAACGCTTAAGAACAATATAGTGGTCCTTAGGCATTACCAGAATGGCATTTGAGGTCTTGGTAATGACATCGTAGCCGTTACAGATTCTTCCCGTCATAGGACCGCCGCTGATATATACAGGGTCATTCACAGTAACACCGCCCGCAAGCTCAACAAGCTCATTGACCGTCATTCCGAGAGGCACCTTGAGTGTGACAGGCTTCTTAACCTCACCTGCAATTGTTATGTACTTACTCGTAACCGGCTTATCAGCTGTCATGGCAAAATAAAGATTTAACATTGTCTCAACATTGTACACAATGCATCCTACCGAGATCGGTATTGCTCCCGGTGCCACAACTCTTCCTGTTGTCTCATATATTGTGATTACCTCATCACCTGCAGGATATACCTCAGGAAGGTAACCTATTGTTATGTCTTTAAAGGAGCCCAGGTTAGCTTTTACTGCATCAACCGCTCCCTTATATGCAGGCTTCACTGCTATTATGACACGTTCTGCCTGCGTGGCCTCCTTGACCGCCGTAAGGGCTGTCATTATCTCGAATGCATACTTTTCAAGTACCTGTCTGTGAAGCTTTAAAAGCGGTTCACATTCAGCACAGTTGAGGATGATGGTATCCGCTTTCTCATTAAGCTTTGCATAGCTTGGAAAACCTGCTCCGCCCGCTCCGACGATACCATTCTCCCTCATGATTCTGCCCAGTTCATTAATATTCATGCTCATTATAATATCTCCTTCGAAGCTCAGAGCCCCATGCCATCATCCACAATACCAACGATTGCTGCATCGATAGGTGCATCCGGCATACCGCATCCAACCCTCGCAGCACTCCCTGTAGCCACGAGTACCGTCTCACCTATACCCGCACCTACATTGTCAACTGCAACAATACGGCTGTTTCCCGCCTGACCTGACTGCATCTTTTCAAGCGGTTCAACAATCATAAACTTGCTGCCTATTAAGTTATCATTCTTTCTGGTTGATACCAGACTACCTACGACTTTTCCGACTATCATGCTCTGCCTCACATACACTAATTCTTCTTGAATTGGATTATTTTAAAACCGGAAGAATCTTCTCAACATCTGCGTGTGGTCTTGGAATTACATGCTTTGCCACAACCTCACCAAGCTTTGCTGCTGTTGCCGCACCTGTATCAACAGCTGCATTAACCGCACCTACATCTCCTCTTACCATAACGCTTACGAGTCCTGAGCCAATCTTCTCTGTTCCTACAAGTGTTACGTTAGCTGCCTTTAACATTGCATCTGCTGCCTCTACTGCTGCTACAAGTCCTCTTGTCTCGATCATTCCTAATGCTTCCTGTGCCATTTTATTATCCTCCTGAATTCAAATTATTAAATGTTAGCTACTGATTCTGTTTTGCCATTCTGCCTGCGCTGAGATTCAATATTCTCACGACCTCGTCGCACGGATTGGCTATTACCGCCTTGGCAACCGGACGCTTGATTGCCTTTGCATACGCTGCCTCAACAGCCTCTTTGCATGCCGATACATTTCCCGTGACAACCACTGTCACAAGACGTCCTCCTAACTTTCGCTCCCAAGTCACGAACTCCACATCCGCCGTCTTACACATAATATCAAGACAATCAATCGCTGCCGTGACGCTTGGTACCTCAATTAAGCCAATTGACTTCATCGATTATTCTCCTTATTTAAGCTTTGGAAGAATCTTCTCTACATCATTATGCGGTCTTGGAATTACATGTGTGGCTACAACCTCGCCAAGTCTTGCCGCACTTGCCTTGCCGGCATCAACTGCTGCATTGACTGCACCTACATCTCCTCTTACCATAACGCTTACAAGTCCTGAACCAATCTTCTCTGTTCCTACAAGTGTTACCTCTGCAGCCTTAACCATTGCATCTGCTGCCTCTACTGCTGCTACAAGTCCTCTTGTCTCAATCATTCCTAATGCTTCCTGTGCCATTTTATTATCCTCCTTAAAATAATTCATGATATGTTTTATATAATTTTATTTTCAGCTCTTATCAAGTGCGGACAGCTTAAGAAGCTTCTCCACATCTGCTTCGGGTGCCGGAATTATATATTCCGACGCTACACCCGTGACTGTCTCAGCCGCAAGCTTTGCAGCCTCCATAGCCGCCTTGACCGCCGATATACTGCCACGGAACTTCACTGTAACCAGAAGCGGTACCGGCAGCTTATCCGCGTTAGCAGGCTTATTTTTATCAAATGTCTCCATGGTAACATCGGCCGCCTTGCATCCTGCATCACCTGCAACGAATGCAGCCACAAGTCCGTATACCTCTAAGAGTCCGACTGCCTGTGCCATATTCTATCCTCCACTATCTGTTGACTATCGCAATCTTAAGTCCTTCCATCTTAAGGTTGGTTTTAAGCGCCTCATTAATCTCCTCAAGCGGGAACTTATGAGTTATAAGCTTCTCAATCGGAAGTCCGATGCCCTTAGCTCTCTTTAAGAAGTCAAAGGTTGTAGCGTAATCCCTGAGCGTGTAAACCCATGAGCCGACTGTCGTAATCTCCTTGGAGCAGATGTCAAAGTGAGGGTTGATTGTGGCATCTCCGCCATTGATGAAGAAACCAAGCTCACATAATCCGCCGCCGTTGCGGATGAACTTATAAATGTTGCTGTGTGCTACAGGTGAACCTGTACACTGGAATGCGAAGTCTGCAAGATGTCCGTCAAAGCATGCCTCAACTGCACCTGCAAGTGCCTCAATTCCCTTATGATCCTTAAAGTTGACCGTCTTTGATGCGCCCATCATCTTTGCAAACTCAAGTCTCTTTGCCTCACCGTCAACAGCCACGATGTTCTCGATTCCCATTGTTCTGAGTACCGCAATACAGATAAGTCCGATCGGTCCGCAGCCCTGAACAACGACTCTCGAATTGAAACGAAGGATGTTGGTTGTCTTGGCTCTCTCAACCGCATGCACCAAAACCGCACATGGCTCTATGAGGATTCTTGAATCAAGGTCAAGGTCACTTACGTTGAACACGGTTGAACCCTCGCGGATGAAGATGTAATCCGAGAACCATCCGTTAAGATGAACATCATCATCAGGAAGAAGTCCGTATACATCGGCTCCGCCGACATTCTGCTTGTTGAGATCGAACATTGTTATGTCAGGGTTATCCTTGAAAATCATACAAGTTACAACCTTGTCTCCGATATGTAAATCCTTGCCTGCGCTGTCCTTCTTGACATTCTTGCCCATCGCAACGATCTCACCTGTTCCCTCATGTCCGAGAGCTACAGGGATAAGACTGAACGGATCTCTCTTAAACTCATGTGCATCCGTTCCGCAGACACCGCAGCCCTCAACCTTTACAAGGATGTCCCCGTCGCCGAGTGGCGGAATAGGAAATTCCTTTACGTCAAAATGTTCAAGTGATGTGAGCATTGCGACATGTGCCGTCTTAGGTATTGCACCCGGCGTGCTGCTCTTAGGTGCAGACTGTGTTGTCTGACCCCCTGTCATTTCCTTTAAAACCTGTTTTACAATAGCTTCAATATTAGCTGAATCCACGTCAAAAACCTCCGTTTCTTAAACTGTACCTCCGACAAGCTCCTCAAATGCCTGCCGTCCGTATGCTGCCAGTGCGGTATCTTCATCCTCTGTTCCGCCGCTGACTCCAAGTCCTCCCACAATGCGTTCACCAACCACAAGCGGCTCACCGCCTCCGAATATCACTATTCTTCCACCGTTGGTATTCTGTATGCCGTAGAGTGAACCTCCCGGCTGTGCGAGTTCTTTTAATTTAATTGTCGGCATCTTAAGACCGACAACCGTATATGCCTTATTAAATGCAACATCATAGCTCGCAATGAATGAATCATCCATGCAATGCGCCAAAACCGGGTTGGCTCCGCTGTTCATTACAACAATCACAGCCTTGACGCCCATCTGCCTTGCACGTTCCTCGACACGGCTTGAAACCGCCTTTGCAAGTTCAAGCGACATGTCCTGCTTATGCTGCATTATGACATTCTTAACAATCTCAGTAATCTGTGAAGTATTCACAAGCTCACCTCTTTATGTATCTGATTATCTGTTAAGCTGCTCTAACACCTTGCGTGTAATCTCTGCAACAAGCTCAGGTGAAGCATTCGCTGTAGTTGAACATGAGCCTCCGCAGCTATGACAGTTAGGCTTGCCCTCCTTAGCGTTAGGACAAAGGTTGGCAGGATGCTTGCCCGGAAGTCCGAACTGTCTTCTGATTTCGTATAGACGCTCAACCTGCTCCTTGCTGAGTTCCTTAGGTCCGCCAAGCTGTCTTGCCTTGTATAAAAGTTCTGCATAGAACTCAAGTGACTCCATCTTGTGGTAAGCTGAGAGCAAATCAACACTGTATGAAAGTGCACCGTGGTTCTCAAGAAGCACCGCATCATAATATGGAAGATACTCTTCAACCGCATCAGGAATCTCATTCGTTGAAGGTGTGCCGTACTTTGCAATAGGTACACATCCAAGTGCAATTACAGCCTCCGGCATAATCGGTGCCGTGAGCGGAATGCCTGCGATTGCAAAGGCTGTCGCATAAGACGGATGAGCATGTACAACAGAACCGACATCAGGTCTCTTCTGGTATACCCTCATGTGCATCTTAATCTCGGATGACGGCTTAAATCTGCCGTTAGCCTCAATCACATTGCCGTTTCTGTCAACCTTGCAGATGTAATCCGGTGTCATGAAGCCCTTGCTCACACCTGTAGGCGTACACAAAAACTCGTTGTCGTTGAGCTTCACTGAAATGTTGCCGTCATTGGCGGCAACCATACCTCTGTCGTAGATTCTCTTGCCAATCTCGCAGATCTGCTTCTTAATTTCGTACTCTGAAACCATTACGAAACCCTCCTTGATAATTATATGTTGTTTTATATGTTTTTGCGTTGATTTATAATTAAATTATACCATTTTGTTAAAAAACGTCAATCCATTACAGCAATAAAAATGTGGTATTTGGTTGTTTTTTGTCATAATGTGATTGTTATCGGCAAATTTTCATTGGGAGAGATAATCAAGTACCTCGCCGATGCCCTCACCCGTCACGGAGCTGACCATGAAAATCCTTTTGCAGCCCGCAAGCTCAAGCCAGCTTTTTGCCCTTTCAGGTCTCGCATCCGGTCTGTCAATCTGCGTCACAATGCCTATTACCTCCCGATTGCACATACATGTTATACATGGCGGAAACAGTGAATACTCTTCCCTTGCCGACAATAGCAGCCCGACGACATCCGCCTCATAACTGTAGAGTGCGAGTGCCCTTCCAAGTATCTTATTCTCCGCATACTCACCCGGAGTATCTATAACGCAGTCAAAATGGTTAATATACTGTGTCTTATGATACCTGATTTTTTCCCCGCGCATCGCTTGTGTAAGTGTCGTCTTGCCGCATCCGGTCTTTCCCATAAAAATAATCTTTTTCATGTTCTTGTAATCTCACAGATGGTAAAATGAAGCTTCTCAAGGCAGTAGTCCGTGATTGCCTTCATCGCCGCCTCGACCTCCGATACCGTTCCCGTAACTATCAGTGTTCCGCTGAACCGATCTACGAATCCAAGTTCCACGCCCGAAGCCTTCGTGGCGATATCCCCGGCTATGATTGCCGTTTCGGCAGGACTCATAGTGATAATTCCAATCGCGGAATGTGCATAGTCCACTGCCGGGTCAAGTCCGAGCTTCTTGTAAAGAATCTTGTCGGGATTGGCAATGACATGTGCCAGTGTGATCTGTTTTCCCGGAACCAGTTCCTGAATTATACGCTGTTTATTTTCGTTGTAATATTCCATTTGTCTCCTCCGCACTATCCGCCAATCTGTACCTCAAGACCGAAGCCCTGTGCCGCCGCCTCAAGCTCAGCTATGTGTTCCCTGCTCATCGGTGTTATGTGTGCCATAGTGTACTCTCTTCCAAGCCCCGCGTACTTATCCTGACCAAGCCTGTGATACGGAAGAAGGTGAATCCTGTCAACTCCGGGAAGTGTTGACGCGAATCTTGCGATGTTCGCAATCTCCTCCGGCGTATCGTTAAATGTCGGAATCACAGGAACTCTGATTACAAGCCTTGTCTGCCCCGAAGCTGCGATTTTCTTCGCATTCTCAAGCATAAGCTCATTGCTTCTTCCCGTGAACTCCTTATGTTTAAGCGCGTTGGTATGCTTTATGTCCATAAGGTATGTGTCAAGGTACGGCAGGATTCTCTCAATGACGCCGTAATCGGCGCAGCCCATGGACTCCATAGCCGTGTCAAGCCCACATTCCTTTGACGCATGAAGAAGTGCCTCGCAAAAATCAGGCTGGCAGAGGCTCTCGCCTCCCGACAGTGTTATTCCGCCTCCAGACCTTCTGTAGTACACCCTGTCCTTCATGACCTCATCGAGCACATCATCCACGGTCACGTCATAGCCTATCGTCTTAGGTCTGCCGTCAACCATCATAGTCTCAATATCATATCTTTGTGATTCGGGATTGCAGCACCAGCGGCACCTCAGGACACAGCCCTTTAGGAATACTATGGTTCTTATTCCCGAACCGTCATGAACGGAAAATTTCTGTATGTCAAATATTCTGCCCTTCTGTCTGTATATGTCCTCCACGACATTCCTCCAAATTATATTTCTAGAAGCCCTGCTCGGTTCTGTTGATAATGTCATCCTGAAGCGAACGTGACAATGTAGTGAACAATGCACTGTAACCTGCAACACGCACAACAAGTGTCTTATATTTCTCAGGATGTGCCTGTGCATCGAGAAGTGTCTCACGGCTCACAACATTAAACTGAACATGCATTCCCTTCTGGTCAAAGAAGCCTCTTATGAGAGCCACAAAATTCTCAAGCCCCTGTCTGCCCGCAAGCGCCGACGGGTGAAATTTCTGGTTAAAGAGCGTACCGTTAGAGCATATTCCATGGTCAAGCCTTGCCACAGAGTTCGCCGTCGCCGTAGGTCCCTTCACATCCCTTCCTGACATAGGTCCGACGCCGTCCGCGACAGGTGTGTTGGCAAATCTTCCGTCAGGCGTTGCACCGGTCTGCTGTCCGAGAGGAACATTTGCTGATACCGGGTACAAGCCCGCCTGATATGAACCACCTCTCGGATTCTTATATTTTTCAAGCGGCTTAGAGTAAGTGTATGCCGCCTCCCTTGCGAAGCTGTCGACCTCCTCGATGTCGTTTCCGTACTTAGGAAGCTCGTCTATCATTTTCAGAAGTCTTTCGTACTTCTCATTTCCGTTCACGCCGCCCTGTGTCTGCGTGCCTGATGTCTTTCCTGCCTTCACGCACTCTGCTACCACATTTGCTATAAGCTTTGGCGTAATCTCCTGCCCTGCCGCCTTGCATGAAGCAAGTACGGCATTTGCCATTTCTTCTATATTATTCTCATCCGCCTGTGCACCACCGCCATGTCCGAAGTTGTGCTCCAGAGCATCCTTGTACTCAGCCATAGTGACTTTCTTATCGTCGAACACGAGCTTCTTGATTGCATAAAGCGAATCAGCTACATTCGCAATGCCAAAGCCCTGCGGACCCGTGAAATTATATATGGCTCCGCCCTCCTGAAGCGACATTCCGCGTCCGATACAGTCATCCACCATACATGACTCATAAGGCAGCGGGCATCTCTCACGGTGAGCATAATCAATGGAATTATCCGCATCAACCAGAAGTCCTATGCAGTACTCCATCTGCTTTTTGTATGCCTCAAAAAACTCTTCGTAGCTTGTAAACTTCGTCACGTCCCCCGTGTCACAACCGACCTTAACCCCTTTATCAAAGCCCCTGTTAAATACAAGCTCTATGACACGGCACATATTAAAGAATGCCGCATCGTGCCAGCCTTCCGTCTTACCTGCTTTCTGAGGCTCAACACATCCGATGATGTTATACTGTCTGGCATCCTCAAGTGTGAGTCCCCTGTTCATGAGTGCAGGAATGATAACCTCATCATTATAGTAAGCCGGAAGTCCGATTCCGGTTCTCGTAAGCTCTGCAGCTTTTAACAGGAACTCATGCGGTGATTTATTCCACACTCTGACCGACAGCGACGGCTGTGGGAGTGCCACATGCATCGACGCCTCAATACACATGAATGACAAATCATTCGTGACATCGTTGCCCTCTGCATCCTGCCCTCCGGCTATGAGGTTCTGGAAAAGTCCATACCCGGCAAATCCTTCTGAGCTTGCCGCATCCCTCGCCTTGTTGAGGTCATTCAACTTAATCCATATATTATCGATAAGCTCCTGTGCGAACTCCCTTGTGATTCTTCCGTTCTCAATGTCCGCTTTATAATAAGGATACATATACTGGTCAAAGCGTCCCGGAGAAATTGAATGTCCGCTCGACTCAACCTGCAGAAGCATCTGCACGAACCAGAACGACTGACATGCCTCATAAAAATCCCTCGCACCGTACTCAGGCACTCTGTCACAATTCCGTGCCATTCTCTCAAGCTCCGCCCTTCTTGTGACATCCGCACATGAAGCTGCCTCACTTCTGCAAAGTGCCGCATATCTGTGTGCATAGTTGATGACTGCCTCGCAGCTTAGTATCACAGCATCAAGAAAATGTGTCCTCCTTGCATAATCTCCGTCTCCGAAGCGGAGCTTCGCCTTGGCTTCGTTCGCCTCCTCAATGATTCCCCTGTAGCCTGCCGCGAGCACCTTCTCGTACTGAACGGTCACATGTCCGACACCATTGTAAAAATAGTTGCCCGGCGTAAATATGTTGTGTTCAATCGCCGTCCTTGTCTCGGGTGCCATGTAGGAGGCTGCAAGCTCACTCGTCGTCTTGCCCTTCCAATATAAATACGCCTCGTGAAGTGCCCTCTTCGTATCCTCCGAAATATAGAACGGATCAGCCTTGCGGGTCGCTATAGTGTCGAACTCCGCCTCAAGCCATTCATACGAAAACTCAGGAAATACCTGACAGCTTCTGAGCTTCTTGGTAGTACTTCCTGCAATCAACTCCTTATCTCTCAGCACAATCGGAATATTTTCCAGTATATGTGCAAACGCCTTCGCACGTCTTGTTATAATCGGCTCACCCTCAGTCTGCTTATAGCTCTCCGTGATAAGCACTGCTCTGTCCGCCTCAATCTCAGGAAATGCCCCCAGCAAATCCTCTACCATGGCAGTTATTCTCGCCGTCTTTTGAATCGGTTCCGTGTTGAACTTACTCTTAAGCATGGTATCTTCTCCTCAAACAAATAAAATAATCCGGCCGGTGCATCCTTTCCCAGCCTGACTGTTAAGTTATGTTAATTATATAACATAATTCAAAAAAATGCAAAGGAAAACAACAATTTTAAACAAATTTATTGTATGTTTCCATGTTGATTTTGCTTTAATGTCTGATAAAATTCAGTTAATTGTCAGAATTTTCATTCTAATTGTGTCTATGCTGTTTTCCGGCGCAATCCGTTACCTCATAACAAAATATATCCGCCAAAAAAGCCCCTCTTTTTGCATTTTGTATATTTTCAAACACCATATTCTATGATAATATAGAAAGGTATGACCATTCAGCGATTTAAAAATGGCACGCAGCGTGCCGTTTCGGAAAGGACCAATATGTTTGTATATAATAATGAAGTAACACCGACACCTTGTGAGCCGGGTGTCTCAAGAAAAGTGCTCACCTACTCGGACGACCTTATGATGTGCGAGATAACATTTGAAAAAGGTGCAAAGGGCAATTTCCACCAGCATGAACATTTACAGATAACCTACATCGCCGAGGGCAGCTTTGAATTTACAATCGGTGACGAGACAAAAATCGTGAACAAGGGTGACAGCGTGTACATGCCGTCAAACGTGCGCCACGGCGTGACATGCCTCGAAGCCGGAAAGCTTGTGGATGTTTTCAATCCGATGAGAAGAGATTTTGTAAATCAGCAGTAATCAAATATAGAGGAATTAAAAGACATATTTTTATGCAATTGCGAAACGCAATTTTGACGATAAACAGTTGTGCAAATTTAACAAATTCGCAAGCAGGTACTATGAAGCCGCCGGTACTTAGGCAGTGTATTTTACTGCCTTATGTACCGTTGCGTGATTCATGTAGCGAAAGCGTGCCTGTGGTGAATTGTTAAATTTGTACAACGTCCGCTTTCAAATATACAGTTTTGCAATTACCTAAAAGACATATTTTTATAAAAGGAGACAAATCTTAATGGCAGATTTAAAGAGCGAAATTAACAAGAGGCGAACCTTCGCCATCATCTCCCACCCGGACGCAGGTAAGACAACCCTCACCGAGAAGTTTCTTCTCTACGGAGGTGCAATCAACCTTGCAGGTTCCGTTAAGGGAAAAAAGACAGCCAGGCACGCCGTGTCCGACTGGATGGAGATTGAGAAGCAGCGTGGTATTTCCGTAACCTCATCCGTATTACAGTTCAACTACGACGGATACTGCATCAACATTCTCGATACCCCGGGACATCAGGACTTCTCCGAGGATACCTACCGTACACTCATGGCAGCCGACTCGGCAGTCATGGTAATCGACGCTTCTAAGGGTGTTGAGAAGCAGACAATCAAGCTTTTCAAGGTATGCGTAATGCGCCATATACCTATTTTCACATTTATAAACAAGATGGACCGCGAGGCAAATGACCCTTTCGAGCTCTGTGACGAGATTGAGAGTGTCCTCGGCATCGCAACCTGCCCTATGAACTGGCCAATCGGCTCCGGCAAGGAGTTCAAGGGCGTGTATGAGAGAAATGAGCACTGCGTGTCCACATTTAAGGCTGAGATGAACGGTCAGAAGGAGGTTGACACAACTACCATCGGAATTGATGACCCTGCGCTCAAGGACGAACTCGGCTCCGCCTTCTACGACAAGCTTCTCGAGGATATCGAGCTTCTCGACGGCGCAAGCGCAGAGTTTGACCAGGAGAAGGTAAGCGCAGGTAAGCTTTCTCCTGTGTTCTTCGGCTCGGCGCTCACCAACTTCGGTGTCGAGACCTTCCTGAAGCACTTTTTGAAAATGACCTACTCCCCACTTCCAAGAATGTCAAATCAAGGTCTGATTAATCCGTTTGATGAGGATTTCTCCGCCTTCGTATTTAAGATTCAGGCTAACATGAACAAGGCTCACCGCGACCGTATCGCGTTCATGCGTATCTGTTCAGGCAAATTCGAGGCAGGCATGGAGGTTAATCACGTTCAGGGCGGCAAGAAGGTTAAGCTCTCACAGCCGCAGCAGCTTATGGCCTCCGAGCGTAAAATCATAGACGAAGCTTATGCAGGAGATATAATCGGAGTATTTGATCCCGGTATCTTCTCGATAGGCGACACGCTCTGCCTCTCCAACAAGAAGTTTCAGTATGAGGGTATTCCTACTTTTGCTCCTGAGCACTTTGCAAGAGTCCGTCAGTTAGATACCATGAAGCGTAAGCAGTTCATAAAGGGAGTCAACCAGATTGCACAGGAGGGTGCCATTCAGATATTCCAGGAGTTCAACACCGGAATGGAGGAGATTATCGTCGGCGTTGTAGGTGTTCTTCAGTTCGACGTGTTGAAGTTCCGTCTTGAGAGTGAATACGGCGTTGAAATCCGCCTTGAACCTCTTCCGTACGAGTATATCCGCTGGATTTCACCTGAGAGCACGGTTGACCTTACACGTATCGCCGGAACTTCGGATATGAAGAAAATTAAGGATTTAAAGGACAGACCTCTTCTCCTCTTTGTAAATGAGTGGAGCATCAACATGGTCTGTGAGCGAAACAAGGGACTTGTCCTCGAGGAGTTCGCAAAGAACTAATACGATTAATTTTCATGATTTTCCAATCAAAAGCAGGTTCACACATACCTACTAAATCGAACACTTAATGTTCGCTGAACGGTATATGTGAACCTGTTCTTATTTCACTGCTTTCTCTATTTTATATCAACAGAATCTTTATTCCTCTGAGCCTCCTACATTGCCTGTAAAATCATCGTAGGTATCAAGAAAATGATGTCTCACGCCATTCTGCTTATATGCGACAATGGTACTCAGATTCACATTCTCAACGCTTTTAAATATATTACCCTCCACGAATGGATTGGTCTTTTTAAGCTCTGCGATAAGCTTCTTTACCTCAAGCCGCTTAGACTTGCTCTGACCATCCTCGGCACAGGATGAACAGGTGTCCGTGAACTTGCAGGCGCACTGAATGAACTTAAGCTCATTCGCATCGCGCCATGCCTTTATATCATCCTCACGGATAAGATAGAGCGGTCTTATAAGCTCCATGCCCTCAAAATTCGTGCTGTGAAGCTTCGGCATCATCGTCTGCATCTGTGCTCCGTAGAGCATACCCATGAGTATTGTCTCTATAACATCATCATAATGATGTCCGAGGGCTATCTTGTTGCAGCCAAGCTCCTTTGCCTTACTGTAGAGATGTCCGCGGCGCATACGAGCGCAGAGATAACACGGTGATTTCTCCACGTTAAACACTGATTCAAAAATATCAGATTCAAAGATTGTAACCGGAATATTAAGCCTCTTCGCATTGCTCTCTATAAGTTTTCTGTTCTCAGGGCTGTATCCCGGATCCATAATAAGGAATTTTACCTCAAAAGGAAACTTATTATGGCGCTTAAGCTCCTGAAAAAGCTTTGCCATGAGCATCGAGTCCTTGCCTCCCGAAATACATACCGCCACGCAGTCCCCCTCTTTTACAAGCTCATACTCATTAATCGCCTTGGTAAACTTTGACCAGATGGATTTCTTAAAGCGCTTTCTTATGCTCTCCTCAACCTCAGCGGCAAACTCATCGTCGCTCTTCTCCTCGCTCCTTTGCTGCATATCAGCCATAAGCCATGCAAGATAACCTCCTCTAAGGCTCACAGCATCCGCACCATGCTCCCTTAATACCTCTGCAGCCTCTAAGCTTGCCTCACCTCTCTTACAATACAAAAGAAGTTTTCTTCCCGCATAATCGTCAGCATGTTCACACAGAGCATCCTTAGAAAGATTCACGCTGCCCTTAATGTTTCCATAGGCAAATGACAGTTCATCCCTCACATCGACAAGCTCATATCCGTTTTCCATATATGCCGAAAGTTCATTTATATCAGCTTCAGCTTTATAATCTTTGTTCAAATTAAAATTCACCATCTCTTTCTCATATCAATCCAATAACCCATGTACATAACAACAGGGTGTCAAATATGTTTTGACACCCTGACTTTCAGCTTATTATTCTATTGTTTTATTCACACTATGTCAATAGGATATTTATAATTTTCATTCTCTGACATTTCCGCCTGTTTCTGTCCGGCATCTTCGTTTCCGGCTTTCATTGCCATGTTAAAAAATACTATTCCGACCATGAAGAACAATGAAATCATCGCAACACCTCTGCTCATGCTTCCCGTGAGCTGTGTCACAACACCCACAACCGTCGTTCCGAGAAACGCCGCTCCTTTGCCGCATATATCCATAAGCCCGAAATACTCTCCCGCCTGCTCCGCCGGGATAATCCTGGCAAAATATGAACGCGACAATGCCTGAACACCACCCTGAAACATTCCCACAAGCACCGCGAGTATCCAGAACTGAAGCTGCGTGTGAAGGAATATGGCAAATACCGCAATGAACAGATATGCGCTTATACATACAAGAATGAGTTTATCCGTCCTGAACCTTTTTGCAAGTCTGCCAAAAAGGATAGCCGACGGAAATGCAACAATCTGTGTGACAAGCAATGCCGCCAGCAGACCGACCGAATCAAGTCCCAATGCAGAGCCATACGCTGTAGCCATATCTATTATGGTGTAAACTCCATCTATGTAAAAGAAGAATGCAATCAGGAACAAAAATACCTTTTTCTCTTTCTTTGCATTTGCAAGTGTTTTTCCGATTCTTGCAAAGCCATTGCGTACCGCATGCGGTTTCTTCTCAACATAGTGTTTCTGTCTGTATGTCTTAAGAAGCGGAAGCGTCATGACAAACCACCATACAGCCACTATCGCAAACGAAATCATCATTGCCTGCTCCATCGTAAGCCCGATTACCTCAGCCCCCAGCACCAACAACAGACTCACCACGAACGGGATACAGCTTCCTATATATCCCCACGCATACCCATACGATGACACCTCATCCATTCTCTCATCCTCGGTAACATCAGTGAGCATCGCATCATAAAATATAAGGCTTGAGCTGAAACCAACCTTAGCAATTATATATATAACAAGAAAAACAAACCACTGTCTCGCAAAACCGAGCAGGATACATCCGGCCGCGCCGACAAGCATTGTGACCGTAAAAAGAATTTTCTTGACACCCTTCATGTCAGCCATTGTTCCCATAACAGGTCCCATAATTGCAACTATTATGGTAGCAATCGAGGCTGCATAGCCCCAATACGCAAGATACTGTGCATCCGTAAGTCCTGCTCCCTGCGCAAGATAATTAAAGTATATCGGAAGTATCGTGGATACAAGCAGGACAAATGCTGAGTTCCCCACATCATACAAAATCCAGTTTTTCTCTTCCCTGGTCAGTTTCATGCCGGCATACCATCCTTTACATCATGATATTGTGGCATGATTTTCATGCCTGCTGAATTGTCCGTCGTTTTATTTCCGCCCTTTTCATCATTCACGTTTTCATCGACAAGCTTTGAACCGAAGGTATACCTGTATACCGGGTTCCATCCGTCAAGCTCATGATACTCATTTATCAATTTGACAGCGAGGTCTTTGGCATCATTATACAGATGCATAAGCTTTTCATTGCTGTCGGCACAAAGCGGATTCGGCTTATAGTTAACCATAAGACCATGCATCTCCTTATAATTTCCGGATACCTTAAGTATTCCTTTTACAAAAAGCCTTTTTATCCTTGACGGTGCAAGCAGAAGCTTATTGTTATATATCATTCCCTTAAGTGCCACCTGTACCTGCTCCGGAGTTGTTCCATCGTAAAAACAACTTATAACCCCGGCATTCCTCATACTTGGCACAATATGATCCGTCAGGGAATGTCTTAAAGGATCAAGCCCATCCTTTTCCATGAGCATCCTGTCAAACTCGACCTCTATCTCGGCGTGTGTGACACCGCTCTCCGCAATTTTCTTATCAATATACCCATGACAGCTCACATCAAGCGCAAAATGACACATAACGCCATACATGTATGCAAGATACGGTCCCTTATTTGTCTTTTTCTCTATAACCTTCACCGCATGTCTGAAAAATTCTATCCCCGGCCTTTCATGCATTCCAAACCCAATTCTGTTGACCGGATTTGACTTTAACGGCTTATAGTAAAATAAAATGTCCGGTCCATGCAGACCTATAAGATATAACTGACGGTACATGCTTATTGAATGCCACGCTTCACCATCCAAGGCCTCCGAAACCTCTTTCCCCATTCTGTAATGTGCATAAGTTGACGGCATATTCATCCCTCCTAATATGGTAAAAAAATAAATCCTCTATCTATCATCAAGTATAGATAGGGGATTTATTTTAAACTATCACGTTAGGGTGTAAGTTATGTAAAAAATGTGTAATTTTTACCGCTTGTCAGTTATTCAATTTATCCGCAAAGCTTAAAATATCACAGGATACATTCCCTGTATCTGCCTGTATTTTTCATCCTCCCATACGGCTAACCCCTCAAACAAATCTCCTCTGTCAGCATGCATAGCATCATAATATATCATATTAGGTAACACCTTTTTATATTGCCACCACCAAAATAATATCGTATACTATGATATTGAAATCAGAAACGAGGTTTATCATGGGACGAAAAAAATCAATTCAAAGCACACCGGAAAACACCTACACTTCACCTGACGCAGCACGCTTTCTTGCTGCGTGCGACAAAATAATCCACACCGAACATATAGAAAACGGCATCGGTACCCTCAGCGAAAAGACCGTTCACTCGGTGTTAAAGCACTACCTTGAACCTGACACGAGCTTCCATGAAGTAAAGACAGGCCGCTACGTCGCAGACATAAGGACGTCTGACGGAATTTATGAGATTCAGACAAGACAGTTTAACAAGTTAAGAAACAAGCTTGATGCTTTTCTGCCTGAATATTCCGTGACGGTAGTATATCCTATCCCCCACATCAAGTATCTCAGATGGATTGATGCAGAGACGGGCGAGATAAGTCCTGCCCGCAAATCGCCAAAGACCGGCGTGTTCCAGTCGGTATTCTATGAGCTGTATAAGATTAAACCCTACCTGTCACACCCTAATTTCCATCTGCTTCTGCTGCTGATTGACTTAGAGGAATACCGCTTTCTCAACGGCTACGGCAGAGACAGAAAAAAAGGCTCCACCCGCAGTGACCGCATTCCCACGGCACTCTATGCGAGTGAAACCATTTTCTCCGTATCTGATTATAAAAAACTCATTCCCGATGAGCTTTCCGACACCTTCACCGTGAGAGACTTCGCAAAGGCAAGCCACATAACTGCCACGCAGGCACAGCCTGCAGTGAATGTCCTGACGCATCTTGGCGTGCTCGAACACATCGGAAAAAGCGGCAGGCTTTACTTATACGGAAGAAGCCTGTGAGGTATCCCCCGAGACGAACACAGCCATCGTGCCTGCCGAGAGCCTTATGCGCTTTCTTGTCTCATCCCGTATCACACCTGTTGCATCCGAGCTCAGCACACATGTCCAGTTTTTGCCCGCCATGTCTATCACTGCAAATTCATGCGGCTCATTGTGCATGTTGTAGAGAATGTACACATTTTTCTGTTCCCCCGCATAGGCTCCGCAGTACAGCAGACCTATATTGTGCGAATACTCCGCCATAAGCGGGAACCAAGCCCTCTCACTGTGGCAGGATAAATCAGGCATGCCCTTAATCTTGTGGTCATTCATCGAAAAATCATGCTCCGGATGTATACATTTATGTTCATTTCTGAATTTTATGAGTTCCCTTGTAAACTCATACAGCTCTGCATTTTTTTCCAAGAGATTCCAGTCGATATAATTAATCTCATTGTCGTGGCAGTATGGATTATTGTTACCGCCATGGCTCATTCCGAACTCATCACCGGCGACAATCATCGGCACCGATGAAGATAAAATCGTCATTGCCAGTGCATTTTTAATCATCCTGTATCTTTGTCTTAGAATGACCTCCCGCTTTGTCTTTCCTTCAACACCGCAGTTAAAGCTGATATTGTAACGTCTTCCGTCAGAATTATTCTCGCCGTTGTACTCATTATGGCGATGGTCATAGCTTACCATATCCATAAGGCTGAGACAATTCTGGTCAGCCATAAAATTGATGGTCGGATGACCTTCCTCATGCCTCGTCAGCTTATGAACGAAATTTCCGATGCTGTCCTCATCGCCTCTCAGGAAATGTCTCGCCGCCTCCATGAAGCCTTCGTCATATCTTATCAATCTCTTTTTATCGTCGTACAGCTCATTTATTCCGCCGATATGGAAGCTCTCGCCTCCGAAATCGTCACCGATAAGCATGCAGCCTGTAAGCCCCATATCTGTCCTTGCTGCAAACATAAGCCCTCCGCTCCCGATAACTCTGAAGCCGTCAACACCGTACACTGTATGCCAGTGCCTCAACACCTCTACTGCCGTCATCGGTGCCATATCCTGTGGAAACCATATTTCCATTAGCACTGCAATACCTCTCTCATGAAACGTGTGTACCATGTCAGAGAACTCCTGCATACAGTTGTCCCCTTCACAGTATGCTCTCTTCGGTGCAAAATAGCAGCCGTCCGTGTAACCCCAATAATTAATTTTATTCACATATTCTGCCCCATAATGATTGTTCCTGCCGCTTCTCACCGCCGCTACCTCATGAAACTCATAGCACGGCATCAGAAGAACTGCATTCATCCCAAGCTCATGTATATATGCTGCCTTTCCCGCAAGTGCCCTGAAGCTTCCGCCATTCTCAAGCTTTGTAAAGCCTCTGACATGAAGCTTATATATGATAAGGTTGTCCGTCAAATTCTTATTCACATAGCCGTTATCTCCGCATTTTTCCGCATTACACACTTCAAAGCTGCGCATCACACTGCACAGCTCATCCCTGCTCCTGCCAAAATCATCGCCGCCATGCGCGTCAACACCATTCGCATAGCAGTACTCCGGCGCATATATATCTGCTCTCCTGCCCTCACCCACGGCATAGCACAAACCGTCGAGTTCATCCGCATCCATTCCCATAGCTTCAAGAATAAATGAATATATTCTTCCCCTGCGAAAATCCGACGTAACCTCAATGTTCACGCCCGCGTCTGGCGTATTTTTGTCAAACAGTGTGAGTAAAAGCTCCGCATCGTCACTGAAAATACCAAACTGCCATCCATATTCTGTTCTTTTTACTCCCAATCTTATATCAGGAGCATCTTTTAATGTAATTGATGCCTTTTCAGGTATTTTCATATAGGTCACACAACTTTCCGATTATTTTTACCGCTTACGCCTTATTCTTTGCCGCCTCAATCTTCTCGGCAAGCTCGGTGAGGTACTCCCACCTCACATATTTTTCATCAAGCTTCTTCTGCGTCTCTTCCTTCTCCCTGCCAAGCTCTCCAAGCTTTACAAAGTCAGTGGCAAATGCCGCCATATCCGAATCAAGCTTCTCTAACTTCGCCTCAAGGGCAGCTATGTCATCCTCTATGGTATCATACTCCTTCTGCTCGGTGTATGAAAACTTAAGCGCCCTCTCACCCTTGTTCCAGACAGCCTTAGAAGTCTTATCCGTTCTTCCCTGCGGTCCGGAAGCATTCTGTGCGGATGCCATCTTTGTCAGAATCTCATCGGCATCCTGATGAACCTCCTCAGTTATATTGCCGCAGTCGTCGAACACAAATATTCTGTCCGCCGTTCTGTCAAGAAAATATCTGTCATGACTGACAATTATTGTAATTCCGGCAAAATTTTCAAGGTAATCCTCGAGTATAGACAAGGTCTGTATGTCAAGGTCGTTCGTCGGCTCGTCGAGTATCAGCACATTAGGAGCCGACATGAGAACCTTGATAAGGTACAGCCTTCTCTTCTCGCCTCCCGAGAGCTTTCCTATCAGCGAATACTGTAATGTCGAATCAAAAAGAAATCTCTCCAACATCATCGATGCAGACACACTTCCCTCTGGTGTCTGAACATACTCCGCCACATCCTTTATACAGTCTATAACTCTCATATCAGGATTAAGCTCTCCGTTCTCCTGTGCAAAATAACCGATGCGTATCGTATCGCCAATCTCAACTTCACCGCTGTCAGGCTTCTCAGCCCCGGTGATTATCTTCATAAGCGTCGACTTACCGCATCCGTTCCTTCCCACAAATGCAACCGACTCCTCACGGAGAAAGATGTATGAAAAATCTCTTATAAGTGTTCTGCTTCCATAGGATTTACTTATATTTTTAAGCTCTATTGTCTTTTTTCCCATCCGGGTATACACACTTGAAAGCTGTGCCGACTCTGTCTTTCTCGACGCTGCTGCCTGAGCCGATGCCTCCTTCATGTCATTGAACCGGTCTATTCGAGCCCTCTGCTTTGTAGAGCGTGCCTTAGCCCCCCTCTTAATCCACTCAAGCTCACGTCTCATTATATTCTGTCTCTTCTGCTCGGTCGAGTCAGCCATCGCCTCTCTCTGAGACTTCAGCTCTAAGAAGCCTTCATAGTTCGTCTGATACCCGTACACCTTCCCCCTGTCAATCTCAAGAATACGGTTGCTGACCCTGTCGAGGAAATATCTGTCATGCGTCACCATGAGCAGTGCTCCCTTATAAGCCGTGAGATAATTCTCAAGCCACTGCGTCATCCATCTGTCAAGATGGTTGGTAGGCTCGTCAAGTATCAGAATATCCGCCCTGGAAAGAAGTGCTCCTGCAAGTGCAACTCTCTTCCTCTCACCTCCCGACAGCTTGTCAACCACTGTATCATACTCGGTAAAACCAAGCTTTCCAAGTATTGTCTTTGCCTCTCCCTCTATCGTCCATTCATTTTCGTGTGTGGTGTTCGCCTTGATAACATACTCATATATCGTACTTCCCTCAGCGAACTCCGGATTCTGCGGAAGATACCTTATATGCACATTGCTTCCCTTCACAACACTTCCCTCATCGGGAATATCCAATCCCGCCGCAATCTTTAAGAGCGTTGACTTACCTGTGCCGTTAATTCCGATGACACCTATCTTTTCATTCTCATTTATGGAAAAATCGACATGGTCAAAGAGCACTTTGTCCGTGTACGCCTTGCACATGTCCTTTATTGTAAGCAGATTCATCTTTTATTCATTCCTTTTTTAATTCATGCTTATAGTTTAGCAAATTCATTATCATTATGCAATTACAAATCACAGTATTGTTTTTATCATGAGATATATTATAATGAGAACATAGGACGGAGATTAATATATGAACACAGACACTAACGCATCATTTGAAAATACCGAAAATAAAAATATACCTCAGTATAAGAGAGCACACCTGTGGCAGATAGGATTTTTCTCGCTCAACACATGTGCCACCAACCTTTATCTTGCCATGATGGCTTATGTCTCATACTATGCCAACGGAATTGCCGGAATATCCGTAGTCATGATTTCACTTCTCTTAACCGTCATGCGTGTATTTAACGGAGTAACAGACCCTATAGTCGGCTACATCATAGACAAGGCTCACGGGCGTTTCGGGAAATTCCGTCCATTCATGTCACTCGGAAATATTCTGCTTGCAATAAGCTGCATCCTTTTATATTTTACCACACATCACATCCCGATGTTCCTTAGAATACCATACTTCATACTTGTGTACGGACTTTTCATCATTGCCTTCACCTTCCAGACTGCTGTCACCAAGTCAGCCCAGTCAATAATTACCAATGACCCAAAGCAGCGCCCGATATGCACTTTTTTTGACTCAACATTCATAAGTGCCGCCTACGGCGGTGTGGCACTGTATGTGTCGGAGCGTCTCATTCCGCATTACGGCTCCTTCAACAATCCGAAGCTCTTTGCTGAGTTCATAATCGTGACCGTCGTGCTGTCAATGCTCTGCACGCTGCTTGCAATAATCGGAATATGGAGCAAAGACAAGGATGAGAACTTCGTTCTTCCTCAAGGTCCCGGACATGACAATGCCGTCACAATCCGCGCATATCTTGATGTACTTTGGCACAACCGCCCCATCCAGATGCTCGTGATTGCCGCCTCCACTGACAAATTTGCCTCCGTTGTGTATTCACATGCCGCGGTCACGGTCATGATGTACGGCATCATAATGAACAACTACTCAATATACGGACTGATAGGAATTATAACAGCCGTTCCGTCACTCCTCATCGTAGTGTTCGGAATCTCACTTGCAAGGCATTTCGGTCAGCGAAGGGTTCTTATATGGTTTACGTGGGCTTCAATCGTCTTTCAGGCATTGATAGGCTTACTATTGCTGTCCGACAACATTAACACGGTATCCCTAAAACACATCAACTTTATAACAATACTGTTCTTTACGGTATTTGCAATCTTAAACGGCTGCAAATCAATCACAAACAACATGGTTATTCCTATGATTGCCGACTGTACCGACTATGAGCTGTATCGAAGCGGACGCTTTGTACCCGGACTGATGGGTGCACTTTTCTCATTTGTTGACAACTTTGTCTCCTCCCTTGGAACTGCCTTCGTCGGAATAATGTTAAGCATCATCGGCTTCGGCAATGCTTTTCCTCAGGTCGGCGATGCCATGACACCGTTAATTCTCCGGAGCACGATATTCTTCTACTGCATCACACCGATTATCGGCTGGATAATCTCCCTCATATCTATGCAGTACTACCGTCTTGACAAAAAGAGTATGGAAGACATCGTGCGTGAATTGAACAGGAACAATAAAAAAAGTGCCTGAGGCACTTTTTTTATTGCACTACAGAGCAAACATATCATCAAGAAGCTTCTTACCGGCTTCCGACTTAAATATGTTCTCTCTGACCTTTCTTATATTCTCGACAGGAAGCTTCTCCTCAAAAGCATTCACAAGGAAATCCGCTTCGATAAGCAGCTGATAATCCATTCCCGTCACACCGGTGTATGTGTGATGATGCCCTATCAGATAACACACTCTTCCGACAAAAGCCTCGTCAGCCTCAGTTCCCATTACGTTCTCTAATATAGCCTTGGCAATCGCCGGTCCCTCAATCTCCTGATTGCGTCCGTCGCAGTTACCGTACTTCTGCTCACATATGTGGATTCCGATATCGTGAAGCACGGCCGCGGCCTCAAGCACCTGCTGTTCCTTCTCCGATATTCCCTCCATGCGTCCTAAAAGTGCCGCAAATTCGTACACCTTGACGGAATGCTGAATGCGTCTTGCATCACCGCTGTTGTACTCTATCATTGCGTTCATTACCTTATCTGTCAAATTCAAGTTGTCCATATTAAACCTCTTTTTTGAGTGACCTTTCGCAAGCAGGCGGTGAAAACTCACGAATGTGATTTCTCATCTGCCATAAGAGCAATTGGTCTTCGTCAGAAATTACTCTGCAGCATCAGCATCATTCTCCTCAAGCTGCTCCTCTGTGAGTGCAACGAATCCCTGTCTCTTACGAGCCATCTCATCGCTCTCAAGATATTCGTCATAGGTCGTAATCTTATCAATCATCTTACCACCTACAAATTCCATAATACGGTTAGCCGTTGTCTGCACGAACTGATGATCATGTGAAGCAAAAATCATGGCTCCCGGGAACTTGATGAGTCCGTTGTTGAGGGCCGTTATCGACTCCATATCAAGATGGTTGGTCGGCTGATCAAGCAAAAGTACATTTGCCCCCATAATCATCATCTTAGACAGCATAACCCTGACCTTCTCACCACCGGATAATACCTTAACCTTCTTAACACCGTCATCGCCTGCAAATAACATTCTGCCGAGGAAGCCTCTTACATAAGTGACATCCTTCTCAGGTGAGAACTGCATAAGCCACTCAACGATCGTATCGTCACAGTCAAAATCCTTCGTGTTATCCTTAGGGAAATATGCCGTGCTTGTTGTTATACCCCACTTGTAGCTTCCCTCGTCAGGCTCAAGCTCACCTGCAAGAATCTTAAAGAGTGTCGTCTTTGCAAGCTCATCGCTTCCGACAAGAGCAATCTTATCCTCTCTTCCGACTATGAAGGACACATTGTCGAGAACCTTGATACCGTCAACGGTCTTGGACAGGTTCGTCACGGTAAGAACCTCATTTCCAATCTCTCTTGCAGGACGGAAATCAATGTATGGATACTTTCTGCTTGATGGTCTGATATCGTCAAGCTCAATCTTCTCAAGAGCTCTCTTACGGGATGTAGCCTGCTTGGACTTGGAAGCGTTGGCGGAGAATCTCTGAATGAACTCCTGTAATTCCTTAATCTTCTCCTCCTTCTTCTTGTTGGCTTCCTTCATCTGCTTAACCATGAGCTGGCTTGACTCATACCAAAAATCATAGTTACCTGCATAGAGCTGAATCTTTGAGTAATCTATATCTGCAATCTGTGTACATACCTTATTGAGGAAATAACGGTCATGGGATACCACGATAACCGTGTTCTCAAAATTGATTAAGAACTCCTCAAGCCATGCGATGGCATCAAGGTCAAGATGGTTCGTAGGCTCATCGAGAAGCAGAATGTCCGGATTACCGAACAATGCCTTCGCAAGAAGAACCTTAACCTTCTCACTTCCGTTTAACTCACTCATCTGCTTATAGTGAAGCTCAGTATCAATTCCAAGACCATTTAAAAGTGTGGCCGCATCACTCTCAGCCTCCCAGCCGTTCATCGTGGCGAACTCGCCCTCAAGCTCACTTGCCTTGATTCCGTCCTCCTCGGTGAAATCTTCCTTAGCGTAGATTGCTTCCTTCTCCTTCATAATCTGATAAAGGCGCTCATTTCCCATGATAACCGTATCAAGTACATTATACGCGTCATACTTGAAGTGATCCTGCTCTAAGAAGGATAATCTCTCACCCGGAGATATTGTCACGTCACCCTTAGAAGGCTCAAGCTGTCCGGACAAAATCTTTAAGAATGTAGATTTTCCTGCACCATTGGCACCAATAAGACCATAGCAGTTTCCCGGAGTAAACTTGATATTTACGTCCTCAAAAAGAGCCTTCTTACCGATTCGTAATGTTACATTATTTGCACTAATCATTTTTATAAATCCTTTCCAAGCCGATTTGTCCGGCTTCACCCAAAATGGCATACTTAGGATATATTATAACGTATAATGGGGATTTTTCAAGAACTATATTATAAAACCTGTGAAAATCTTATAACATATATTCTTCCGGCTATTCCGATATAAATATATTTGAAACGAAAAACACGCATTGCGAAACCAATCTGCTTATGCTATAATGAATACAAAATAACGCAATGCGAGGTCTTTCATTATGAATATGGCTGATACAATAAAAAAATTAAGGGAAAGTACCGGAATGTCGCGCAAAGCATTTTCCGAACATACAGGCATTCCCGTTCGCACGCTTGAAGATTGGGAAGCAGGACGACGAACTCCTCCTGAATATATTCCGAGACTGATTGCGTATCAGCTCAAATATGAGGAATTAATGAGTACAGCGGAGGAAAAAAATGCACAATAATAAAATTATCACTGTACAAAATATTCCAATCACCATATCTGAGACAGATTTGGATGATTATATTTGTATTACAGATATTGCCTCAGCCAAATCAGGGAATTCAAGAGCAGCTGATGTAGTACGAAACTGGCTCAGGAACAGAACTACTATTGAATTTCTGTCCACTTGGGAAGAAATATACAATCCGAATTTTAAAGTGTTCGAATCTGAACACTTTAAAAAACAATCCGGATTACTGACTTTTACACCCAGCGTAAGTGAATGGGTAGAGCAGACCGATGCAATCGGTTTATTTGTAAAGAAAGGACGTTATGGCGGAACCTTTGCACACAGGGATATTGCCTTTGAATTTGCATCAGCAATCAGCCCTGTCTTTAAACTATATTTAATAAAGGAATTTCAGAGACTAAAAGAACAGGAAAACGATATTAAGAAAATCGAATGGAATGCCAAGCGTTTTCTTTCAAAGAACAATTACTTAATTCAAACAGACTCAGTTAAAAACTATCTGATTCCCAAGTGCAATTACAGAGAAAACCTACAATGGTTACCATACGCTGAAGAAGCAGATTTATTAAATGTCGCTTTATTCGGATTTACTGCTAAAGCCTGGAGGGAATCTAACCCTGAGCTTGCTAAACACAGCAATGTCAGAGATTATTCTTCAATAAATGAGTTGACTGTGTTATCAAATCTTGAAACACATAATGCACAAATGATACGCGAAGGCAAAAGTAAGGAAGAACGTTTTTCAATACTTAAAGGAATAGCCGAATATCAGCTTCGTGTACTAAATGAAGCTCAAAATATTAATGAAAGAATCGAGATTAATGTGGAATAATATTTCACTTAGCATTACTTATAAATAGACATATACATAATAATTATTATAAAGGAGAGATAAATTTATGGAACTCACGGATTTACATGTTCATTCTACGGCATCGGACGGAACCTTCACTCCATCCGAGCTTGTCGCCGAGGCAAAAAAAGTCGGACTTAAAGCTTTTGCACTCACCGACCATGACACCGTTGCAGGTATTGATGAAGCTATGAATGCCGCAGAACAGACCGGAATTGAACTTATTCCCGGCATAGAAATCAGCACCAAGTATAACAGCACCTACATTAAAGATAAAGAAATCCACATTGTAGGACTGTATATTGATTACACGAATGAGCATTTCTTAACTGAAATTGCAGGTTTTCGCGATAACCGCGACGGAAGAAACGAGAAATTAATTGAAATGATGAATAATGCGGGCATGCCGATTTCCCTTGAGGCAATGCGCGATATGTTCGGAGATGACACTGTGCTTACAAGAGCTCATTTTGCACGATACATGGTTATGAAGGGATATGTTTCAAGCAACAACGAGGTTTTCGACAGATATCTCGGCGAGGGCAAGCCGTTCTATATCTCAAGGCAGATGCCCGATCCCGCCCGCGCCGTCGAGCTCATCCGTGAAGCCGGCGGTGTCGCCGTCCTCGCCCACCCTATACTTTACCACATGTCCGACAGCGAGCTGTTAAAGCTGTGCCAGTACCTCAAGCGCCACGGTCTCACAGGCATTGAAGGCATCTACTCCACCTACCGCAGCGGCGATGAGACAACCGTGCGCCGCATTGCGAACGAGTTCGGACTTCTCATATCGGGCGGAAGTGATTTCCACGGTGCGAACAAGCCTGACATCAAGCTCGGCATAGGAAGAGGAAATCTAAAGATTCCTTATGAGCTGGCGGTTAATCTCAAAAAGGCAATACATTAAAATACAGCCGTTGTAAAAACAGATAATCCGCAATCTGTACAAATTGTAAATCTGTTTGAACAACGGCTATATTTTATTCAAATTCTGACTGCTCTTTTGCAAGATTTCAACTATTTAATCACACAATCCAACAGAATATCCTTATCTGCCCAATAAAGCCCTTAAACTTCTGTAGATTTTTATACGACTTCTTTTGCATTTATGAATAATAGATTTAAGTTCTGCATAACCGCTCTCAAATCATCCCTCTACATTAGCTACTGTAATAATACTTAATAACATTATAATGCCATAATACTGTCTATAAGCTTAAAAGTATATGCCATGTAAAAATTTATGCATATCACGACTTTGGGAGAAGCTTAGTTGTTCTTATGACTTTATTCACTGTACAGCCGCATACGGCATGGATGCCGAATGAGTTGCAAACAGCCATGGATGGCTGATTTTGCAACGGTGGCGGAAGTAAAAATAACTTTTCAAAGTCATCAGAACAACTTGCTTCGTACACCGGAGCTGATATGCATAAATTTTACACGTCATACACTTAAGGTATTACTCTTTCTTATTGCGATACTCCGCCGGACTCACTCCCACATACTTCTTGAACTTCTTGTGGAAGTAATCCACGTTCTTGTAACCTACACGCTCCGCAATCTCATAGACCTTGAGCTTATTGTCCATGAGAAGCTCTATGGCGTGGTTAATTCGCACCTGATCAACGTAGGAGTTGAAACTCTCACCCACATTCTTGTTGAAAATCTTGCCAAGATATGCACTGTTATAACCAAATAATGAGGCGATAACCTCGAGCTTTATGTTGGTTGCATAATTGTGGTCGATATAGTGAAGCACATCGTCAAGCACGCTCTCACGCGACGAGCTTCCCATGCTGTTCATTATCTGGTCAAGCTGCTTTGATATGTACTCTATGATATCGTACATGTAAAATCTTGAGGATATGTATTCTATAATCTCCGAATTCTGCGGTATGGCAAAGCTGTTGTTACTGTATATCCTGTTGATATTTTCCTTGATCTGCAAAAATAAGTCTGTCAGGAAAAGTTTTACCTGCCCGATAGGCGCATCGACATTGTAGAGGTACTCCTCGATTCCGTAGAGTTCCTCCGCCACCTTACGTCTTGAAAAGGTCTGGATATAATCCGTTATCTTAGAGCAGTAATCGGAAATTTTTGATTTATCAAGCTGCTCATATACCTCCTTCACATGGGGAAGTTCCTCATACCCTAAGGTGTGCTGCCCCTCTATGCAGAAGAAACGTCTTTTTATGAGTGTATAAGCGTCCATGTACGATATATGCACATCAAAAATATCGTTGACGGGGCGACCGTAAGCGATGAAAAGTGTATCCATAGGACTGCCCTTCTGTGGCGGCGTACTCTCATAGTGCTCGACAAAACGCTCGAACTTTTCGATTGCAAAGCTGCCCTTCAGGATTATGACATTGTACTCATCATCCATGAAGTGCTCAAAGGTACGGCTTCCGTTGTTTGTAACCTTCAAAAGCTCCGAAAACTGGTAAGGCATGTTCTCGCCTTCCTCAATATCAAAGTTCTCATACAGAACAACCTGATATACCGAGGCAGTCATATTAAGTTCTTCAGCGGAAAACACTTCCCTGTCAACCTGACTTCTTACAAGATCGTGCAGTAACTCCTTCTTCGCCTTCTTCCTGTAATGCTCATTGTGTGAGACATTCTCCCTGTCCGTCTTGATCTGTTCACCAATCCTTTTCACCGCCTCAGCAAGCTCGTCCTCATCAATCGGCTTAGTGATATAATTGTCAACCCCGAGCCTGATTGCGGTCTGTGCGAACTTAAAATCGGAAAATCCGCTGAGAATAATGAATTTACCGTTATATCCCTGCTCCCTGGCATTCTCAACCACTTCAAGTCCTGAGAGCTTAGGCATCTTTATATCTAAAAGAACAAGACCGGGATGCATCTCATTAATCTGCTTTAAAGCCTCCTCACCGTTGGCAGCTTCTCCGCAGACCGTAAATCCCAATGCTTCCCAGTCTATTATACACTTAATACCTTCTCTTATATTCTTTTCATCATCCGCTATAAGTACCGTTTCCATGACTTTCCCCCGACACATTTTATAAAATAATTATAAAATATGTCCAGGGCAATGTCAAGGAAACCACTTGTTCTCAATTAAGCCATCATTCCTTTGAGTCATTCTTTTTCTTAGGCTTCAGAATAATAAAAACAACCACTGCCGCTGCAACCACAACTCCTGCAATTATGAGTATTGCCGTCATTGTGCTGACATTTCCGGCTGCCACATCAGCCTGTACCGGCTCTGTATCCTGCTCCTGTGTTGTCTGCTGTGTCTCACTTTCCCGTGCCGTCGTATCAGCTTCACTTGTCGTCTCAGCGGTCTCCTCAGTCGACTCCTCATGCTTGATATCCCTCTCCGGTGCAGGTATTATGTCACCGACCGAATCCGCTTCCGACACATACTCTGTTATTCCCGATACACCGAGAAGAATACTTGCCGCCACTCCACTCTCAGAATATGCCGTGATCGTCGAACCTCCGATTGTGAATGCCTTTGCTGTTACTGCCACCTTACCGTCAGTTACCTGAACCGTCGGCTCAGCTATGGAAGCCACAGACTCGTCGGACGATGCAAAGTAAATTTTCTCGTTGGCATCAGCAGGAGATACATTTGCTATTATGCTGTAGGTTCCGTCCTCATTATCAATCACCTCAAGCTCCATGCTCTCGACATCCACAACGACATTCTCCGTGTCGTCTGTGCCCTCGAATTCCATATTGGAAAGAGTGAATGTTATCTCCACCGTCTTAGGATTTTCTACGGTTGTAAAATCCGCAACATGCTTTTTTACACTGACCTCCTCAACCATGGAGCCGTCCCATGAATTAATCGGGTCATTGGTATCGAATATTCCGGATGACTTAAGTGCGCTCTTAGGCTCTGTCTGTGTCACGGTAAGTTCAACACCGTCCACTACCACACTGTCATACATTATATTACATGACACAAGCTTTGACTTCTTTTCCTGTCCGAGTGTAACCGCATGGTCTTTTATGTATATAGCAGTCATTTTGCTCAGGCTGTCAACTCCTGCCTTTGCGGCATCATCCGACAAATCCTCCTCACAGTTGAATGTGAGCGTGTATGTTCCGTCACCGCTCACCGTTATCGGTTCGCCGTACTCATTTGAGAAAAATGAATGGTCGTTATCATTGTAGTACACGTTTATCGCAAGCGAAATCTCGTCAGCTCCTGCCCTATGACCGACAACCACGCGGGTCACAGCACTCTTTCCCGAAGCCGCTGTAGTTGTTATATATGCCACTCCATCAGACTTAGCAAGCACCTTTCCCGTTCTTGACACGGTCGCAACCTCCTCATTTGATGAGCGGTATGTAAGGTATGCACCTGCATCATTCGTCCGTGCTTCCATATATGTATAGGAATCCGTGTCAAGCTCAAGCTGCTCAGGAACAACAAGCTCAATATCCTCCGTGCTCTTCTGTGCAATAACAGTCACGGTCATATTCTTGGCATATCCATCCTTCTGACTGTATGCTGTTATGGTTGCTGTTCCGATTCCTCTTGCGCGGATTCGTCCGTCATATACCGTTGCCACGGAAGGATTATCGGTTTTCCACAATACAATATCATTCGTGTTCTCAGGCAGAATGTCTTTTACAGAAGTCTCATAGAGTGCACCAACTTCAATACACAGCTCATCCTTCTCAAGCTCAAAATCCGTAATCGGAATAATCTCGGTTCCCTTGCTCAAATCCGAACAGTCTGAAGGTCCTGCAAGATATTTTCCCCTGAGTATCGCTGCAATCAGGTCCGGATATACAGGCTCACAGTTCTCCCTGTCAATGAGTGTAAAGTTATAGTCCGTAGGCTCCTTTGTCAGGTCGTACTCGCCGTTATCCCAGTAGCATGCTACAATCATGCCTGTATTGCAGATTCTGTTGACAACCTCATAGTGATATGCTCTGTCAGCCTCGTTCCTCTTGTCGACGGCACCGTACTCTCCCACAATTACCGGAACCCCCTGCGACGTAAACTTCTCAAGCTGGGCAAACTCAGCAACGAGCTCATCGGTCATCTCCTTTGTCCACTCTGTGTAGGTCGTGTTCTCGGCAAGCCCGAATAGCCAGTTATAATAGTGCACTGACAAGAATAATCTGTTATCAACCGTATCCTCCGGAAGTCTGAAATCGTACTGCGCAGTGTTCGTGATGTTAGTGTACCTTCCCGGAACCGAAAGCCATCTGTATGCGTTGTTGGAGCCCGTTCCTCTTACGGTATCAACGAATACCTGATTAAGCTCCATAACTCTGTCCATATCGAACTGGATATTGTTTCCCGGTCCCGTAACCTCGTTCATGGACTCGAATATAAGGTGCTCGTCGTAGTCCTTAAATCTCTGTGCAATCTGCTTCCACACAGCCTCATACTTCTCCTTCACGGAGTCAAAATCGTCCGAGGCTATTCGAAGCCATCCGGTCTGCTCGGCACCGTCGTGGTGTATGTTCACGATGACATACATATCCTGCTCAACACAATAATCCACGATATCCTGTACACGGCTTAACCATTTATCATTAATCTCATATCCGTTTTCATCATCAATCATAGTTCCCCATGTTACGGGAATTCTCACAGTGTTAAAGCCATTGTCATGTACTGTCTTTATAACCTGCTTCGTTGTCTCAACATGCTGCCATAATGTCTCATTCGGCGTAAAGCCTGTATGTCCGTCCATTGTATTGCCGAGATTCCATCCGGCACCCATCTCCTCCACCATTTCCTGTGCAGAGAGCACACGGAACGGCTGCTGTGTCGCAGCCTCGACAAGTCCCTTGTCGTCGGAAGCATACACATTGCATGGAAGCTGTGCCATAACTGTCCCTGCAAGCATAACTGCTGCGGTAGCGATGGCACACACACGTCCGATTAATTTTCTCATTATCCTTCCTTCTCCTTCCTTTCAATGTCCTTAAAGATATATAATGCCCCTGCACTTATCGTATATATAATGCATGCAGGTCCGATAAGTATCATAAAGTACATTGTTGTCGTATTCCAAAACATAACTACCACTTCAAGTGCCACTATAAGAGTCATCGCAATCGAACGTCCGAAGTATCTTGTATAGATTTCAAAGGAATTCTTCATAGTATTAATAAATGAATTCTCATATCTTGCAAGCAGGGCATATGCATACATAAAGCCCGTTACTCCCATCACGATTGCAAGTATTCCCATAATGAGACATATAATTGGATTTCCCTCAATTTTGTTAAAAAACTCAAAGTCAAGATATGCGGCATAGACTATCAGAATATTAAGGAGTCCAAGCGGTATTCCCTTCTTCCAGTTCTCCTTGAATGCCGCCCAAAAAGCCTTAAATATATATCCCTCACTTCCGTCCGCCATCTTAAGCCCCACCGAGAACGCCGCCGTGGTGGATGCACCGATTGTTACAACCGGCAGTGAGAATAACAGCCAAAAAAAGTTCAGCTTCACTATCTCCCAAAATGTTAATATGAACTTATAAAGCGGGCTGTCCACACTGAAAAACTTCATCAAATATCTCCTTTTATAAAAAGGGGCCGTCACACTTAAGTGCAACCTTAGTGCAACAACCCCCGATATTTTATACTGCTCTGTTAATTACTTAGCATCCTTTGAACGAACTGCTTCCTCAAGATTATGACGGATTGCAGCTTCATTCTCATTCCACTCTATACACTGCTCGTAGCCGTACTCATACGCATCTGAAATCATCTTGGATACGATTGACTCGAACTCTGCATCTGTTGAAGCATATATTGCATTCCAGCTTCCGTTTACGATACACTTGGTAACCTGATTCCATGTTACCTCAAGTTCATCAGATCTTACACCATCTGTGTATGTTGTAGCAGGAGCTACCTTGTACTCATGCTGGTTGAGATATTCCTGAACGGAGATTGCTCCTGTCTTATCTCTCCAATCCTGCTCAATATCGCAGGAAGCTTCAGCTAAATTGCTCTTCCAGTTCTGCCAGTTGTAGGTCTCACCGTTAGAATCAGGGTTCTGTGCATCAAGAGACCATGTGATGTTGTTAATCTGCTGACGTCCGTCCCCGAATGTACCTAAATCATCAGGCATTACCGTGTTGACATCCCTGATTGCACTTGCACCAAGCTCAGTAAAATGAGTGTTCTTGTCTTCATCATAGTACCATGTAACGCCCTCAGGACCGTACTCTGATACCATTCTTCCCTCAGGTGTGCATAACCAGTTGATGATCTCCATGCAAAGCTCAGGATATTCTGTCTTAGCACCTATTGCCCATATTCTGTTTCCTCCCGCAGTGTCCATACCATATACGATAGGAGTTGCATCCTCAGGCTTCATTGTGAGCATCATCTTATTCTTGGCTATATGATCCTCAGTATTGTATGCAAGAGAACCTGCATAGTTGAAGATTGAGAAGAATACACCGCCGTTTAATACCTTATCAATCATCTCATTGTAGGTCTGTGTCATTGAATCCGGATCAAGAAGACCTCTCTGGTACAGAGTGTTAAAAAACTTTAACATTTCAAGATATGGTCCGTTCTCCTCAAGAGCGCCGTGGAACTCACCTGTATCGCTGTCATACAGTCCAAGATGAAGCTCGTCGTAACCATACCACGCTGTCGCCATAGACTTAACATACATTACCATGTTGCCGTCCCAGTCAGGCCATAAGGAAACACCGTAGGTCTTATTTCCCTTATCATCTGTAGGACATGCAGCCTGCATATCCGCAAGTAAATCTGCCAGGTCATCGAGTGTCTTAACCTCAGGATAACCAAGCTCCTTATATAAATCCCATCTTAAATCCCATGTATAGAAGAAATCCTGATGATCCTCACTGCTTGTTGCTATTCCGTGACCGATACCATGAACAAGACCGTCCGAGTTAATCTGCTTATTCTTATCAAGAGCGGCCTGCATGTTCTCAACTATGTACGGACCGTACTGCGTCAAAATATCATCCTCGTTCCAGTCAAGAAGAGCACCTGACTCAACTGCTGACTTGTATTCCTTACCTGCACTTCCGAATACAACTATGTCTCCTAAGTTTCCGGACTCCATTCTTGTATCGAAGGTTCCGTCTGATTCAGGAATGATATTGAGCTTAACATTGAAGCGGTCCAACATTTCCTTGGCAAACCATCCAACCTGCTCTCCGTTGTAGTTAGCTAACTGGCTGAACACCGTAAGCGTTATAGGATCGCCGCTTGTTTTTCCTCCATCAGCAGCATTGCTCTTGGAGCATGCGCTCATTGAGAGCACCATCGCTGCCGAAAGTGTGACGGCAGTGATTTTCTTAAATAATTTTGATTTTCTCACTTTTTTGTCCTCCTTTTAATATATTTATTGTACTAAAAATTGAGTCTTAAATCAATACAATTTACCCCTTAACGGCACCTAACATAATACCCTTCTCAAAGTACTTCTGAAGGAAAGGATATACAAGAAGAATAGGTATGATTGTTACCATTGATACCGTATACTTTATTACCTTCATGTTCATCTGCTGCTGCATTGCCGCACTCGCTGCGGTTGTATTATTCATAATACTGTCAAGGTTGCTTGATGAGTTGAGGTATACATACAATCTGTGCTGTAATGTATATAACTTCGGGCTGTTCTGCATGTAGATAAGGGAATCTGTAAATGAATTCCAGTGGCCTACCGCACCGAATATTGTGATTGTCGCAAGTATCGGCTTACACAGCGGGAATACAATCTTTCTGAATACCGTCATGAAGCCCGCACCATCTATGTATGCACTCTCTTCAAGCTCTGCCGGTATCGACTCAATGTATGTCTTTACAAGGATGATATTGTACGGTGCCACAATTCCCGGAAGAATGTAGACAAGGTAGTTATCAGTAAGACCTAACATGAGGAAGTTCAAGTATACAGGAATAATACCTGCATTGAAGTACATTGTTATAACGAGGAATCTGTACCATAACTTTCTGTGCCACATCTCCCTCTTGGTTACGAGATATCCGGCAAGAGCGGATGCAAGAACCATAAGGAAGGTTCCTATAAGTGTTCTTGATACCGATACAAGGAATGCATTTCCGAGGTCATTAACCTGAAGCATCGCAATGTAGTTGCTGAAGTTGATTCCAATCGGGTAGAAATTAATCCTGCCCGCACGAACCAAATCATTCGATGATATGGTATTGATGAACAAATAATAAAATGGGAAGAAGCATGACAGTGTAAACAATGCAAAAAATGTGTAGTTAATAATGTTGAATACAATGTCTGAAGGTTTTAACTTGTACTGCTTCTTATGCTTTTTGTAATAAGCTCTCTCTGCCTTAGCATCGAGTTTTTCCTGTGCTGTCTTTGCCATATTCCCACCTCCTATACAATACTTTCGCCACGGATTGCTTTTGATATTCCGTTAGCTACAAAGAGCAAGATTACACTCACGATTGTCTTTACCATACCTACAACCGTGGACAGAGGAATAAGTCCTCCACTGATACCAAGCTTATATACATAGAGGTCTAACACCTCGATTGTGCTTGTATTGTTGGCTGTCTCGAATACAAGGTACTGATCCATACCATTACTTAAGATACCTGCAACTGCCATAAGGAGAAGTACACAGTATGTAGGAAGAAGTCCCGGAAGCGTTATGTACCACATCTTCTGGAATCGTCCCGCTCCATCGACCGTAGCCGCTTCATAGAGCTGAACATCAATTCCTGATATTGCCGCTATGTAAATGATTGCGCTCCATCCTGTTCCCTTCCACATGCCCCATGCGAGCATCTTGAACCATGTTCCCGAATCACCCATGAGATAGTTGGTTGCGTGGTTCGTTCCGGTTATCATTGTAAGGAAACCATTTAAGAAACCATCTGTTGAGAAGATTGCATATGCAATGGCATATACCAAAACCCAGCTTATGAAGTTAGGAATTGTTGTAAAGGTCTGTACAATCTTTCTGAACCATGAACACTTAATCTCTGAAATAAATATCGCGAATGCCATCGGAACCCAGCTTGTTGCAATTCCAAGTCCACTCATAACAAGTGTGTTCTTAAGAACTCTTACGATATCTCTTCTTGTTGCCGCATTGCTGAACAGGTACTTGAACCACTTGAAGCCTACGAAGTTATCAGTTGAGAGTGTTCCTCCTGCCGAATAATCGTAGAATGCATATCTCCATCCGAACAGTGGTAAATAGCAGAATATAAATGCAAGCATTGCAAACGGAAGGAACATAAGGAATAGTCTGTACTTCGTCTGCATCTCCATCTTGTCTGTCTTTTCTGCCTTAGGCAGTACCACAAGATTCAATATTGAGAACACAAGCTGTATAACCGCAGCCACAAGGAAGATTATATAGCCTGTAGTAAATCCCGGCTCAACCTTCTCAGGTCTGCTGCATGCCATCATCTCATTATAACCAAGCATAAGAACCACAAGTCCTGCACTCTGTATAACTGCACCGACAAGCGAAATCTTATTGCTCAGATTTTTCATTTTAAGATTTCCAAGAGATACACAGGAGCCTGCCGCACATACAGCAATACCGATGCATATAAGCATGCTTCCCATAAAAATAAATGTATAAGCAGACTGTGCTACCCAGCCCTGACGTATTGCTCGTCCTGCTCCGCTGACAAGACTGCTGTATGACACACCTGCGGTAAATACCGAAAGGTTCTTGCTGATCAGTGATGAGAAGCGTCCCGGATTAATTGCGGGAAGGAACATCATGAATACTGACAGAAGCGAAACCAGACGTGACACATAGTAGAACTTATTAGCTGTTTTCTCTCTTTTGCTAATTTTTTCGTTCATCTTGATACCTCCTTGCTTTATGCTTACATTATATATTTTTCACATTTTTTTTAATACTGTCATTATAAGTTCAAAATTGCATTCATTTTTTGCGGTGCAGTTCTATAAAGATTCAAGTGTCAAAACATGCCAATTTAATTAACAAATGTATAACGTGTTATGTTTATGCATATCATCTCCGTTGTCCGATGCAGGTTGTTCTAAGCACTCTGACAAGTCATTTTTTACGTCCGCCAACGATGCCAAACGCCCATCCATGGGCTATGGCATCTAAGTCAGCATCCATGCTGACTTTGGCTATATGGTGAACAGAGTGCCAAGAACGACCATGCATCTCCCAAAAGTCGTGATATGCATAAACATAACACATCATACACAATTAAGTTTATCAGGCATGTTTTGACACTCGTATCCTGAAATGTTAAGGTCAAATAGGCTAAATGTCTTCACCATGTATAAAAGAATATATTTATGCATTTTGTGACTTTTGGCAGAAGCCTAGATGTTCTTAGGACTATGTCCACTATCAAGCCAATTCCGACATGGATGGCGGAATAGATGCAAACAGCCATGGATGGCTGATTTTGCATCGGTGGCGGACGTTATCAATAGATATTCCATAGTCCTTAGAACATCTTGCTTCGAACAACCGGAAGCAAAATACATAAATATATTCATTTAGACATTTAAAATACTAATGCCTATTTGACCTAAGCATCATATATAGTAAAAAACTGCCGCCTGACATTTCGTGCCATGGCGACAGTTTCATTTTTGATTGACCGTTATTCAGTTGCCGAAACTCTTTAAGCCCTAAGCTTACTTCTTCTTCTTAACAGCTACAACCACGATTGCCGCAACAACAACTACCGCTGCAACGATTGCGATGATAACACCCACGGATACGCCACCCTGTGATGCCGCATCTGCACCTGCTGTGGTTGTTGCCTGGTTAGCTGCCTGCGTTGTAGAAGCTGCTGTTGTCTCAACAGGAGTTGTATCACCGCTCGGCACTGCATCAGGGTTATCGTAAGCAAAACCGGATACCGTGAATGTAACCTCTATATCCATACCTGCGGATAATGTATATGCGAACTCATTCTCGCCGTTGAAAGCATCGTTGTATGTATTGATGAGGAGAGTCTTGATATAATCCTTGGTATCAGGATCCTGATATGACTCCTCAAAATCATATACCTTCTTACCACCCATCTTAACCGTGATGTCTGTAATCTTTGCATCGCTGTCAAGAGGAATATCCGTTGAAAGGAATAAGAGGTTAAGTGTCTCTGCATCGTCTGCAAAATCAACACCTGTAAGAGAAACTGTGTATGTACCGTTGCCCTTGATGACGGCATCTGTGATTGTTCCTGTTCTTACAACCTCATCGTTGCCGTTCCAGCCTGTAATCTGGTCGAACTCAGGAGTTCCGAGACCATAGCTGTCATTCCATGCATTACGGAATGAGTAAGCTGCCGTCTGAACACCGAAATATACGTTGTACTCGCCGTTAGGATCAAATGCACCGTCATTGCCTGCTGCCTCACCTGCTTCAGCCATCTTGCCGTAATCGGATACCGTAAATGTTACCTCTACGGACTGAACACCTGAAAGGTCATCGGATGTCCAGAGACAAGCTGTGGCATCCATAAGGTTGCCGTCTGCGATACGATGGTCAAGATGCTTGTCATCGCCTGCTGTTGCTGTGTCATCAGGAGCGTTCCACTCATTGTAAAGGTTAACTCTTGTATCTACGCCTGCACCGTCTGAAGAACATGTGTAGCTAGGTCCCTGAAGTGTAATCTCCTCACCGTTGAGCTTGATGCTGTCGATTGTGATTACACATGCAGTACCGAGAAGTGCCTCGCCGTTAGGAACGATAAGAGCGTTGTACTGTGCAAGTTCCTGTGGCTCTGCTGCATTCATGGATACTGTGTATGTGCCGTCTCCTGTGATTGTAGCATCAACATACTCAGCCTCGTAATCGCCCCAGCTCTCATTGTTGATTACAAGGTGTGCAACTGCCTCTGTTGCTGCGTCAGAGTTATCTGCTGCCTCAGCAGGACCGCCTGCTGTTCCGAAGCCTGATACAGTGAAGTTGACAACGATTGATGTAACACCTGTAAGCTGGTCTGCTGTCCAGAGACATGCTGTGGCATCTGCCACATTTCCCTCTGCCACACGGCAGTCGGCATGCTTGTCATCTCCGGCTGTTGCAGTTGCATCCGGTGTATTCCACTCGTTGTAAAGATTAACTCTTGTTGTAACACCTGAGCCGTCTGCCGAGCATGTGTAGCTTGGACCCTGAAGCTCAATCTCTTCTCCGTTAAGCTCAATGGAATCCACGGTGATAACCGCACCTGTTCCGAGAGCCTCCTCACCGTTGACAACCTCAAGGGCATTGAACTGTGCAAGGTTCTGTGCCTCTGCTGCCGTCATTGATACCGTGTAGGAGCCGTCTCCCGTAATCTCTGCATTAACCCACTCAGCGTCGAACGGCTGCCAGTCTGAATTGTTAATGTTTAAGTATGCTGTTCCGTCAGGAAGTGCCGATGCATCCTGTGCAGCAAGCACCGGAACCGCATTTGAAAGTACAAGTGTTCCGGCAAGAATACTTGCCAATACTTTTTTGAACTTTCTCATAGATAAAAACCTCCTTAATTTTTCTGCCAAGGGGTATACGAAACCCACCCTCAGCGTTTGATACAATTCTATGCCATGGGTGGGAATAAAAAAACATTGTCTTTTTTACATGTTTTACACGCTAATTTTTACTTTTACCATAACTTTTATATACCTTTGGCAGGCTCGTCGGAATAGCGCGGAAGAATCACCGTGACCTTCGTTCCCTCACCCTCGGTGCTCTGTATGTCTATACCGTAGCCATCGCCGTAGCAAAGCTTGATTCTCTGGTCGATGTTAGACATTCCTATGCTCGAATGCTTAGATATGCTGTCCTCAGTCATGCTCTTTTTGACACTTTCAAGCTGCTGTACCGTCATTCCATTGCCATTGTCGGTTACATCTATTATCAGATATTTTCCGGTTTCAATCACGCCTTCTGCTTCTTCCTCCGATGTGCATCTCTCATGCACATGTATCTGAATATATCCCGTGCCATCGACGCCCTCTAAGCCATGGACAACCGCGTTCTCCACAATCGGCTGTAAAAGCAGAGGCAGCAGCATGTACTTTCCCGTGTCTATGCCGTCATCGACTGTCAGACTGTAGTTAACCCTGTCGTCAAATCTGATTTTCTGAATCTTTATATATGTCTCAATGTGCTCAAGCTCATTTGCAAGCGTGGTGTACGTCGTTCCGATATTCACAAGCACATATCTCAGCATTTTTCCGAGAAGCTTGATTCCCGTCGCAACCTCCCTGTCCCCCGCCGTGAACGCTTTCATCCTGAGGGTCTCGAGCGTATTGTAAAGGAAATGCGGGTTAATCTGGCTTGCAAGCATCTTAAACTCCATCTCCTGCTGCTCATTCTGAAGCTGTTTTTCATTGAGCATCGCCTCATACATTGCCACCTTCTGCTGCTCTATCGTATCAACCATCACGAGCAGGTCGCCGTACGCCTGCTGTAATTCATAGCTTCCCGAAAAGCTCTTTAAGATGTCATAGTCCTCGTTGCTCGCTTTGTGCATCTCATCTCGTAGTGTATTTACCTGACTCACGAATGAGTGTGAGAACTTTATCATAAACACCGCCGGAACCACAAGTGCCACCATTACGGTCGACACTGCAACCAGCAAAGTCTTGATAATGCTCCACAGCGCATTTTTGTCAATCGTCGTTATGTACAGATTGCTTCCCGACTGCTTAAGATTCAGGGAGCTTACCTCAACAAGGCAGTTCACTCCCTCAAACTCCTCCATAAACTTGCCCGAGTAGTAATCCGTGTCATAATCCACCTCAAACGGCAGCACGGTTCCGTAATAATCACGCCTTGAACCGTAGAATATCTCCTTATCGTCAAACGATACAAGCGTTATGTAATCACTGTCGCCTAAGCGCCCTTCAAGGTAATTCTCACTGATTTTGATAACCATGACAGCCTCGCAGCTGCTTCCGAGAACCGTTATTTTTCTCACGAGTGCATAGCTGTACTCGACATTCTTATATGCATTCGGCTCAACAATAAGCTGATAGAACGGACTGTACTGGGCTATCGCGGTCTTATACCAGTCCTTCTCCTTTATCGCGTCCGTCACAGGTCTGAAATACTTAAAGCTCGAAGCATATGGTGTTGTAGTGTATATCGTTATGCTTCCAATCTGGCTGTAATTTTCCACGAAATTGTCTATAAGCGTATAGCTTCTCGCCGCATCGCGAAACTCCCTCTCACTGCCGTACCCACCGCCCAGCATCTCAATCGTTCTGCTGTCGTAGGCAATACTGTCCGATATATTGTATATCTGGTCACTTATCTCCTTCATAATCTTCTTTGATGAATTGTTGCTCCCGTGAACCAGATCCCTGTGATGAGTAAGAAGCATGCTGTATATATTTAATACAAGAAAAATACCAAGAGCAAGCACCGGAACAACAACAGCACACACATATACTATATTAAACTGTTTTCCTATCTTCATTCTGCTGAAACCGTTCATGTCATCACCCCCGCAATCCCATATTTCCTGATAATCCCAGATAAATATATCACACCACACAATATGACACAACCTACAAAAATCAAGGCAAAAAGATGTAAAAAATATGGTATCCATTTTTAACCTGTTTCTATATAATATCAGCTAAAGGGCTACATAGCCTTTTAATATTATGCCAATAAACAGTTGTGTAATTTACCTGCAAATTACACAACGTCACGGCAACTCAACAGGAGGTATAAAATGAAATTCTCTAACGGCTGCTGGCTTGAGAAGGAGGGCTGCTCCTGCTTCTCCCCACAGGAAGTATATTTTACAAAAATTGAAAAAAACAAAGTGACCTTATGTGCACCTACCATCAGGATAATCACCAGAGGCGATACCCTCGGAAGCATCAATCTCACGGTTGTAATCACCTCACCCGCCAAGGGCGTGATAAGGGTTCAGACCAGCCATCATCTCGGCATGGCAGCCAAAAGCCCTGCGTTCGAGCTTTCCACCGGCGAGGACAACATGAGCGTCACTGAGACTGACGGGCTCATCACCATCACAAGCGGTGATTTATCACTTGAGATTAACAAGCTGCCTTGGAGCATGACATATAAGCACAAGGGCAGAGTTCTCTCTAAGAGCGGCAGAAAAGACCTCGCCCTTATGAAGACCGACTGGAAGGGTTATGCCTACGACAAAGGAGACTACACCGATACATACATCCGCCAGCAGTTATCCCTTGGTGTCGGCGAGCTTTTGTATGGCTTTGGCGAGCGCTTCACTCCTTTTGTGAAGAACGGTCAGTCAATCGACATCTACAATCAGGACGGCGGAACAAGCACCGAGCAGTCCTACAAAAACATTCCATTTTACGTTTCCAACAAGGGCTACGGTGTGTTCGTAAATCACCCTGAGAAGGTATCCTTCGAGGTTGGCACGGAGATGGTTACGAAGGCAGAGTTCTCCGTTGAGGGAAGCTATCTTGACTATTTCTTCATCGACGGACCTTCCATGAAGGACGTGCTCGTAAAGTACACCGACCTCACCGGCAGGCCATCGCTCCCTGCTCCTTGGACATTCGGACTGTGGCTCTCCACCTCGTTTACGACAAACTACGACGAAAAGACCGTCATGAGCTTCATCGACGGCATGCTTGACCGCGGCATTCCTCTCCGTGTATTCCACTTCGACTGCTTCTGGATGAAGGAGTTCCACTGGTCTGATTTCGTCTGGGATGAGCGTGTATTCCCTGATCCTGAGGGCATGTTAAAAAGAATCAAGGCTAAGGGACTCAATATCTGTGTATGGATTAACTCCTACATTGGGCAGGAGTCAGTGCTCTTTGCCGAGGGCGTTAAGAACGGCTACTTCGTAAAGAGAACCAACGGCGATGTATGGCAGTGGGATATGTGGCAGCCGGGCATGGCACTTGTCGACTTCACGAACCCTGATGCCCGCAAATGGTACCAGAGCAAGCTCGAGGTACTCCTCGACATGGGCGTCGACTGCTTCAAGACCGATTTCGGTGAGAGAATTCCTACCGAGGATGTCGTATACTTCGACGGCTCAGACCCTAAGAAGATGCATAACTACTACACATACCTCTACAACAAGTGTGTATATGAGCTTTTAGAGAGAAAGCGCGGCAAAGGTGAAGCCGTGTTGTTCGCCCGCTCCGCAACTGCTGGCGGTCAGAAGTTCCCTGTTCACTGGGGCGGCGACTGCTGGTCAGACTACGAGTCCATGGAAGAAAGCCTTCGCGGCGGTCTTTCGTTATGTATGTCGGGCTTCGGCTACTGGAGCCACGACATAGGCGGCTTCGAGAGCACCTCAACACCTGACGTATATAAAAGATGGGCTGCCTTCGGTCTGTTAAGCTCTCATTCCCGCCTGCACGGAAGTTCCTCCTACCGTGTACCTTGGGTATATGATGATGAGGCTGTTGATGTTGTCCGCACCTTCACGCTTTTGAAGGCTTCACTCATGCCATACCTCTACCGCAATGCCATCTATGCATCACAGACCGGTATTCCTATGATGAGAGGCATGGTGCTTGAATTTACGGACGACCGCAACTGTGCATACCTTGACAAGCAGTACATGATGGGCGACAGTCTCCTCGTTGCACCGATTTTCAACGACGAGAGCATCGCTGAATTCTATCTCCCTGCCGGAACATGGACGAACTTCTTCTCCGGCAAAAAATACAAAGGCGGATGCTGGTACTCCGAAAAATGCGGCTATCTCGAGATTCCTCTTTTCGTGAAGGAGAACTCCATCGTCGCAATAAACCCTGACGCGAACCGCCATGACTATGATTATGCCGACAACGTGACCTTCCGCGTATATGAGCCTTCCGACTGCTCCACAACTGTTTATGACATGAAGGCAGATGCCGACACAGCCATAAGCTTAAAAAGATCCGGAGATGAGCTCACAATCGTGATTACAGGGACTAAGAAGTGCAATGTTGAATTAATCAACATGACCACCGATGCGAACCTGACAGGACTTAGTGCAGGAACATATAACGTAGCTGTGAGATAATTCGACAAATCAAAAGCAAGGCTCGAACAGGTCATGGCCGACCTGCAACAGATGCAACTACAAAGAGCTGAATATGAATCCTTCCTCAAGACATTCAAACAGCTGCCGGACTCTTTGGAAGAGTTCAGCATCGACAGCTGGAACAGTCTTGTCGAATACGCCACCGTTTACAGCATAGATGATATCCGCTTCACCTTCAAGAACGGTCAGGAAATCAAGGCATAAAAGAACAGCCCCACCACTGGATTATGCTCCAGTAGTGAGGCTGTTTTTTACTTCTGTTCAATTTTGGGATTTGCAGGTAGCGTCCTCTTTATAAGCTCAAGGATAATTTCCTTAACACTATCAACAATTTTAATAGCTACTTCATCACTGAATACATTTCTTTTTTCTTCCATAAGATAACCTCCGCAATTATAATTTTTCCAAGTTGTCGATAAATGCTTGAAGTCCAGCAAGTACGCCCGGATATTTTTTCAAAAACTCATCTGGTTGCTTCTTCATCAAATAGTTCAATTCGTCTTCAAAAAGCGCATCGAGTGAGATGTCAAGTTTAGCTGCCAGCACTAGTAGCTTCTCTACTTCTGGATAACCACCGTCACGCTCCCATTTAGATACAGCCTGACGGCTGAAGTTCTCACCGAAGAAACCGGCCACGTCGTCTTGGGACAGTCCTTTTTCTTCTCTTCTAGCTTTTAGCTTCTCTCCAAACATATCAATCACCTCTCTTTCTGATTACATTTTATTTGGTGTGGAAAAAAAATCGAAAACTTGAATTTGCATCTAGCAACTTGAAGTTGCGTTTTTTATCCCAGCTTGTATTTCTGAGCTAAAGACACAACCATACGACCATACAACATGTCTATCATTGCTACTTTTTCTGGTCCAAACCAGCCTTGCATGAAAGTATCAAGCGCCTTTACAGTATCTAGCCCCAAAAATTTCTCAATTGCTGAATTATCTATTTCATCTTTGAAGTCCGTAGAATGCATTTTGCAAATAGCTCTACGACCATAATAATTAAAAATTACTCCAAATGTAGTTGCTAAAGTTTCAATATTTGCTGGAAAGTCATCTCTTTCAATCAAACTTACAGCAAGGTCATGTGGAGCCAAGGTGAACTGCAAGGCTGTTTTCTCGCCTCCAACAGTTTCAAATTTCTGCGTCATCGAAAAAGAAAAAGTGTCACTAATCTTCTTCACACCTAAAAGCTTCATGAAATCAATCTGAGCAGCATGATATTCCGTATATCCTCGATTACTCATGTGTTTTAATTTGTCCTGCTGTGAAAACTTTTCTGCATCAGCGATGTGTGTCAATTCATGAAACATCAGGTAATCTGCTCCTAATTGAGGGAGATAAACATTCTCCCACAATTCTAAAGTATGTTTACCTGTAGGCACATCATAAAAAGTAGCTGCCCACGAATCAAAGCCCTGCTCCTTTGACTTATCCAATGTAACATGCTTTGTTCTTACTTCAAAATCAGGAAAATCTGACTCACCAATAAAAGCACAATAATCCTTTACACATGCTTTTATATATCTATCCAGCTCCGCTTTCATTTAACCACTCCTTTGTTCTTGAATTTTGCGTACGTTTCTAGCATCTGCTTTCCGATGGCTTCCGGGTCATAATTGTTTGCTTCGCAAATCATTCTCAAACCATCCGGTGTAAGTATTCTTCCGTATGTCCTGTCTTCACACAGTTTATTATAATCTTCCAACTGTTTCTTTGTAATTGTTGGCATATACAAAACCTCCGTATAAAAAAATAAGCCGGTACGGGACCGACACCTCAAACGACACCTCGGCACCTCAAGGGCTATGCAACATTAAATTGTATTAAATAGCGAGTCTTACTTTCACAGATTACATCGTCACTTGATGGCGCCATCATCTCAACCATCATACGAATAATATGTCTTGGTGTTCTAAACTGTCCATTAAGTCTTGATTGCGCTATTTTCGATAAAAGGTATTCATACACATCTCCTCTTACGTCAGCAGTCTGAATTTCATTCATCATCTTATAGATTTCATCTAACGAATCCACGACCTTTGACAAAACAAGCGGCGTTGGCAATTTAAAAATCGCATCATCCATATATTTTGAATATGCACTGTTTTTGTCGCTGTGCAATGCTTTAATAAAAGGAAATACCCATTCCTGCATAACAGAATACATTCTGTCAGCCGGGTAATCGTGAAACACAGACCATTTAAGCTGCGTTCCGTCAATTGTTCTTTCACCAATCTTTACTTCATCCGAAAAAATACTCTTATACGAAAGACCTAGCATTGCGCTTTCTTTTGCTCTCGTATTATCAGCTTCATCCAAATCATGAATAAACATCAGATAGGTAATCTGCTCAATTACTTCAAGAGGATTTACCAAGCCTCCCGCCGCGAAAATATCCCATAAACTGTCAATTTTATTTTTTAATTCTCCTGTGACCATTTACTCTCTCCATATCCATTTATATTTTGTATAACGACCGCCGCCAATTTTTTCAATTTCACCATTCCTCAGCAATTCCGCCAAAGCCCTCTGTACTGTTGTATCGCTTATATCAGGATTCATTTCTATCAGTTCAGCCTTTGTAATTGTCCCTATATGTTTTTGGATTATTTTTCTTATACGATCCTGCTTTGATATATTAGTATCTGTCAATAGCTTTACTCTTGCTTCAAACTCCTTATACGCATTGACAATTACTCCAAGCATATAATTTACAAATGGTTTATAGTTGTTTTCATTCTCATGCCAGTTAATCGAACTGTCCTGGAGCACTTCATAATATGTTTCTTTAGACTCTTCAATTATTTTCTCAATACTGATATATTTACCTACTATGAACCCCGACTGATACATCAGCAGCAATGTAAGCAACCTGCTCATTCGTCCGTTACCATCATTAAATGGATGAATACATAGAAAATCAAGTATAAACATCATATCAAGTATTAACGGATCAACATCATCTTTTGCCTCTCGAAATGCCATACATAATTCTTCAACGGCTTCCGGCGTTTCCCATGCAGCTATCGGTCTAAATCTAACATGCTCATCACCATTTCCATCAACTTCTCTAATGATGTTATCCGAAGTCTTGAACATTCCACCTTCAACACTTGCAAGAAATTTATATAAATCTCTGTGCAACTGCAAAATATAATTAGCATTAATCGGAATATAATCATAATTTTCATGGATTGTGTTAAGTACATCTCTATACCCTGCAATCTCTGATTCATCACGATTTCTTGGTGTTGTCTTTGCCTGTACCAGATTTTTCAAACGATCATCTGCCGTCGAGATTCCTTCGATTCTGTTAGAAGCCTCCGTACTTTGAATCTTAGCTATTTCAACCAATTCAATAAGTTCATCTTTATGAGCCTCAATAAATAATCTCTGTTCTCCTTTGTATTCATTAATAAGCGTAAGCTTCTTAACTATCTCGGGAGTTAACAATTTTTGCCATTTTTCTTTATAATTATAATCCCTCATGCAATTACCTCATTTTAGATTTAATTTGGTCATTTAATCTTCAAATGACCAAATTGTTTAATCGTAATTTACCACACCTCAATTACCTCGTCAAGCATTTTAATTTAGTCATTGTACCTCAAAATGACCAAATTGTTTTTTAATGACATAATTAAAATTTTTATAAAGCTGATGACAAATTCTATTATTCTATCTCATTGCCATCCAATCTCTCCAGCATCTTCTCAATATATTCCTCCACCTCATCAAGTGTCGTAGCGTCGGCTATGCTTGCATACGCCCCTCTGTTAAACACAAGTCCTGAGTCGCTTTCAAGAAACGCATATCTTTCACCGTCCGCAAAACCGTAATCCGCAATATCTCTTTTGTCCAAGCTTGCCCCGTTTTCCGTCCACAAAGCGGTCTCATCATCATAAACCATCGGCATGAATATTCCCGTCATTCCCGCCTTCATGGCAGAGACCGTGGTGCTGTCCGTCGCATACATAATTGTCGAAATCGGACACGGAAGCAGTACCGAAACAGTATCTCCCTCGCTGAGTGTACCGCGGTAAAGCTTCTCAACCTCAATCTGCGCAATCGCGAGGTATTCTTTTTCTCCGTTGAAGCTCACAACGATATTCCTGATTTCTTTTATTGTTCCCTTGAAAATAGCCGTATCAAATTTCGTAAACAGCTCCTCCTCAGTCAGCCAGTCTAAGCTTCCTGAATGTCTAAGGGAAATGAACGGATTACTTGTGTAACGCGCGGTCACATTATATGATTTGTCCGACAGTTGTATTTTGTTCCTCTGCATATTTATAATGGACACACCTATTAAAAATACTGCTGCAATACCTATCGCAATAACGACACGCCTGATTATGCGTGACTTTGCCGCCTTTCTTTTATAGCTCACAGCCTCAACAATATATCTGTCATCAATCTCCCCCATAGCTTCCGAAAACTTTTTGACATTCATACCAACACGCCCCTTTCCAGCAAATACTTCTTTAGATTTTTCCTCATACGGGTAAGCCTCACTGAAACATTTTTTTCTGAAAGTCCCACAAGCTCCGCAATATCCCTTAAACTATCCGCAAACCAATAGCGCCGCATAAAAATAACCCTGTTTTCACTTGTAAGCGTGTCGAGAAACTGCTCAATGATTTGTGCCAGCTCCTTCACCTCAATTTCTTCTTCCACACTCTTTTTGTCCGCTATGCAGGCTTCAATCTCCTCCAGCGCAACCGTATATTGTCCTCCCCGTTTCACCGCCGCCTTCTTCCAATAGCTGTTTAGCGAGATATTCCTGACTATCTTTAAAATGTAGGATAAAAGCGGATTCGGACGTGCAGGCGGGATTGCATTCCAAGCTCCGAGGTAAGCATCATTTACACATTCCTCCGCATCCTGTGTATTATTAACAATGTTATATGACAGCCTGCTGCATGCTTTTCCGTATTTACCGTCCAGCTCCCGTATACCCTGTTCCGAACGCGCAAAAAACAGCCCTATGATTTCCTCATCCTCCATCTTGTCACCTCCTGATTTATGGTTTCACTTATACACTACGATTCTATAAATCAATACTACACTTTTTTATAAAAAATTGAAGAAAATTTTATCATATTAATATAAAAGAAGATGTATACAATGCACGCATACATCTTCTTTTTATGACTTAAAATAGGATTTAATCTGTTAATTATTAATTATTGTCACTTATCGTTCCAGAATCAGAACAAGTTATTTTAAAAGTTCCATCTTGATACTGATACGGAACTTCTGAATTATAGAAATAATATTCAACTTGTGATAATCCCCCATACATATCGCAACAAACATATTTTTAGTTTTTTCATTTCATTATACCCTTTCCTTAAACATTAAGATTAAATCCTATAATAATCCCATTTCCCTAAAAATGTTTTCTATATTTTTCCATTCCAGCATATAGTCATTTAATTTTTTCTCACCTTCAACAGTCAATTTGTAATATTTTCTAGTAGGTCCATTAGAAATATCACTATAATATACTTCTGTCATTCCCTCCTGATTAAGTCTCCTCAGTATTGCGTATAATGTACTTTCCTCTGTATCAGGAAAAAATTTCTGCATAATCTTTATAAGGTCATATCCATATCTATCCTCCTTTAACAACTGCAAAATACATATATTTAAAATACCTCTTTTTAGCTGTGAATCCATTTTATAACGCTTTCCTATGCAAAACAGTGCACATTAAAATTGTTTCTATGTAAATAATTAAACCTTTCAGTATCATGACATTGTATTTATTAATACTATCATATCGCATTCCTAACTGATTTTTTATGTAGAATATAATTGTTATTACCCCTAATACATGAAAAATAAATGTACATAATCCATTATCATATTGTATATTTTTCTTACATTCATATATTGAAAAAATTATTATTCCTGCAATAAACAGATTGGCTGCAAACGATAGTATTCTTCCGCTTTGAACATAATTTATTTTTGGTATAAGAAATATTAGTGTCATAAAAAATAATATTACAAAACAAAATAATACTATATTTTTTCCCACAAATATTCCATCGGAATATCCCTTATAATTAACTTTTTTTCCGGAGGAATAAATAAGCTCCAAAATAAAATATATTCCCATCAAGGCGATTCCTGAATATAAATAGTTTATTCCGCTTCTATTCATAACATATATCAAAAAGGTACTTATTATAAAGTGCAATATCAAAAGCACGCAATAATGTATAAATACATTATTGAATATCATATGTATATTAGAGATATGTTTACTTTCTTCTGACAATAAATTGTTCACTATTTTTCGAGGTGTCCCAAGCTCCTCACAAACCTGAGCATATTCCTTTCCCATACCCATTTCATTTTTAAACCAATCATCATAGTCATTTATAATACTTTTTTGTTCTTCATCACTATAATGAAACGATAGATAGAATGCCAGTTTACTTATAAAATCATTTTTTTGTTTTCTTTTCATTGCACTTCCTCCCTTCTACTGTTTGTCACTCAGTAGTTAAATATTAACATACTAGACGATATAAGTCAACCATAATTATTATTGAATATAGTATTTTTTAATCATATCACACACATAATCTTCCACATCCTCGAGCGAGGTTGCGTCAGCTATACTTTTGTACGCATCCCTATCGAACTTCAATCCTGATTTTGTCTCAAGAAACGCGTATCTTTCACCGTCCACAAAAACTTCTTTAAACTTTTAATACATAATCAAACAGTTGTGTGATTTTACTATATTGCAAGCCGGGTGCTTTGTAGCCGTCGGTGTTTAGCGACTGTATTTTAGTCGCTTATGCACCGCTACGAGTTACAACGCAGCGCAAGCGTGCCCGGCGGTAATATAATAAAATTACACAACGTCCTATTTAAAATATTTGGAAATTTCCCCTATTCCCTGCTCCACACATAGCAGAATGCCTGCGTTCTCGCAGCAAACTTATACTTTTTCAGAAGTTCCCTCACCTCAGCCTTGGTATACCAGCCAGGTGTAATCTCCTCGAAAGTGGAGGTGCTATCCTTGAACTCTCCCCGCGCTTTTCCGACTATGCACACATTCGTCTCGTTGGAGAAGCCCACCGCACTGTAGCTTGTACCGATGAGGTCGTCTATCCTGTAGAGCTCAAGTCCCGTCTCCTCGAGAAGCTCCCTGCACGCACTCTGCTGTGGCTCCTCGCCCGGATCAATAAGCCCTGCCGGGAAATTGTACACCCACTCGCCTACCGCCATACGGAATTCCTTGTTGAGCACAATCTTCTCATCCCTCTCATCCGTCGCAATGATGACGACCGCGTCAGCCACTTTGCCATGCAGCTTCTCATAATCCGTTATGTCATCGCTGCGGCTTATCATCTCATATATCTTCTGCCTGCCGTCGACCGTCTCATATTCTACATCGTAGCGCGTTATGAATCTGCCTTCCTCGCGCTTAGTAATCTTCTTGAATTCCATTTTCATTTTCTCCTGTCAATCATATTTATACGGCAGATATTTATATAAATACCGCCATATTCCTACAGCACTATGGCGACTCTCTGTCTTATGTCCTCCGCGCTCACACCAAGGCTTATGACATATTCGCCATGGTCATATACAAAGCCTGATTTATCTTCATCGTAGTATGAAAATGCCCTGTCATCCAGCTTAAACTCAACCGTCTTTTTCTCTCCTGCCGCGAGCTTAACCTTATGAAAGCCCTTAAGCTCCTTCACCGGTCTTTCAACCTTTCCGTTCGGAGGTGTCACATAGAGCTGAACCGTCTCCATTCCGCTTCGCTTACCTGTGTTGACAAGCTCTGCCTCAACCTTGACTGCACCATGCTTTTTCTGAACCCTGATATTTTTAATCTCAAAATTCGTGTAGGAAAGCCCGTGTCCAAAGCAGAAATTCGTCTTTACATTGTTGCTGAGATAATATCTGTAACCAACAAACACGCCGTCCTTATACTCGAGTCTGTCCTCCCTGCCGAACTCACCGAGTTTAACCGAATATACGTCCTCCGTGCACTTTGGAAATGTCTCAGGAAGTTTACCCGAAGGATTTACCCTGCCGGTCAGGACATCGACAACCGCCGATGCACCCTCAAGACCTGAGTAATAATACCATACAACCGCTTCTGCCTTGTCAAGCCAAGGCATCTCAACGGGAGCACCTCCCATGATGACCACCACCGTGTCCGGGTTGGCATCAAGAACCGCCTCAATAAGCTCGTCCTGACAGTACGGAAGCTTTAACGTGCTCTTGTCCGTCCCCTCGATATCATAGTCATGGTTGAGCCCGGCAAATATGATTGTCTGCTTATTCTCCTTTGCAAGCTGTACTGCCCGCTTTCTGTACTCCTCCGCCTTTTTATGTAAATCCGCATTCTCCGCACCTTGCCTGCCATCAGCATTTTCAAGCGAAGCCTCCTGCCAGCTCTCGTCCTGCCCCTGTGTCCTCTCAGGCACCACATAACCCGGCTCATAGACAAAGTGTACATCCCCGCCGCCGACATTCATAAGTGCCCTGAGCGGTGTCACCTCATAGAGTGCTTTAATCTCGGCACTTCCACCTCCGTTTGAATGAATGGAGACAGCATTCTGACCTATCACCGCGACCTGGGTGTCAAGCTCAAGCGGAAGAAGCTTTTTGTCATTTTTAAGGAGTATAACTGCCTCCTCGGCAGTTCGCCGAGCTGCCCTTATATGTTCAAAACTATGGAAAGAGCCTTTTTTCCTCGTTCCGGTACCCGGAAGCATCTTGAGCCTGTACATCATTCTGAGGATATCGGACACTTTTTTATCAATATGCTTTTCCTTTACCCTGCCCTCCTCGACAGCCTTTTTGAGCGGTTCTGCCATGCAGTACTCGTCAAAATTATATGTGATGGACATCTCTATATCGAGCTCGCTCTTGGCGGCTGCCACAGTGTCATGCACACCTCCCCAGTCGCTTATCACGGTTCCGTCATAGCCCCATTCTTTTCTTAAAATATCCCCTAACAGATATCTGCTCTCACAGCAGTGCTGCCCGTTAAGCATATTGTAGGCTCCCATTATCGAGTAGGAGTGTGCTCTGTTCACCGCGGCATCAAAGCCCGGAAGATACATTTCATAGAGTGTTCTCTTATCGACTATAGTGTCCACCCACAGTCTGTTCGTCTCCTGACCGTTCACCGCAAAATGCTTCACACATGCAGCCACGTCAGACTTCTGTATCCCTTTGATAAGAGGAACCGTCATCTCCGAGACAAGATAAGGATCCTCACTCATGTACTCAAAATTGCGCCCGCAAAGCGGCGTCCTCTTGATGTTAATTCCCGGCGCGAGTATGACATCCTTGCCCCTGCCCCTCGCCTCCTCACCGAGAACCTCACCGCACTCTTTAGCACGCTTAGGATTCCAGGTGGCTGCTATGGCACTGTTAGACGGAAGATATGTAACCATATCCTCCTTGTCATAAATACCCTTCCACTCGTTATCAACAAACTCCTGACGGACACCCATAGGTCCGTCCGACATATGAAGCTCCGGTATTCCAAGGCGCGGCACACCTTCCGTCCTGAAAAGACCCGCTCCGTGTATCATCCCTATTTTTTCATCAAGTGTTAGCTTTTTAACGAGGCAGTCAATATATTCTTCCCTCTCCTTAATTTTCTTTCCCATAAGTCCTCCTTCAGTACACATTGTAGTTTCGATTCGTTAAAATTCCTTAATCCTATCATCAGCGTCATCTGTGGTTTTGTCAATACTCTTAATCTGCACATAGTAGCTCACACTGTCGTTTACCACAACCCGAACCCTGTCACCGACCTTATGCCCCATGATTGCCTTTCCGATAGGCGACTCAATGCTTATGTAATTGTTCATCGAATTCCCCCTGATGCTCGTCACAAGCTTGTACACCTCGGTCTCATCATCATCCTCAAAGTACACCTCAACCGTATTGTTCATTCCCACTTCATCATCCGATGAGGTATCATCAACTATCGTGGCATTTTTGAGCATCCTCTCAAGATATCTGATACGTCCGTCGTTTCTGTTCTTTTCCTTCTTAGCCGCATAATACTCAAAATTCTCGCTCAAATCTCCCTGCGCTCTTGCTTCCTTTACATCCTCAAGTATTCTCTTTCTCTCTACAAGGCGGCGGTACTCAATCTCCTCCTCAATCTTCTTTACATCACTTGTCGTTAATTTTTCACCCATTTTTCCTTACCTCACTTCTTTTATTTCTCAATAGGTGTTTGCGAAACGCAGCTTTGATGATAAACAGTTGTGCAAATTTAACATATTCGCAAGCAGGTACTATGAAGCCGCCGGTACTTAAGCAGTGTATTTTACTGCGTTATGTACCGTTGCGTGATTCATGTAGCGAAAGCGTGCCTGCGGTGAATTGTTAAATTTATACAACGTCCGCTTTCAAATATATAGTTTCGCAATTGCCTATTTATTTCTCAATTATTTGTTTAAAATATCTTTATACCATTTTCCGGAATCCGACAAATCTCCGTCCTCAAAGCCTGAGAGCTTACTGCATCCGCTAGAGATAAGTGCGGAAGTTTCAGCCTTGTTTGACAAATTCCATATAAAATAGCTGACGCTATAATTGTCCATAGCCTCTATCCACTTGTTTCCTTCATCATAATTATTGGCTCCGTTTCCCGAGGCATCGCAGATACCGAACTCGGACACAATCACCGGAAGCCCCGCATCTATCGCCGCCTCCATTCTCTCCCTCAGATAGTCCCTGTGCGTATCCGCATAAAAATGAAGCGCATACATGATATTTTCATATCCGGTAATCGGATTCTGCGCTGCTTTGTCGATATCCTGCGACCATGTCGGTGTACCGACAATTATTATGGCGTCAGGCGCATTCTCCCTGATGACAGGAATAATCTTCTCTGCGTAGGACTTTACGCTGTTCCAGTCCGGTCCGCTGTTCGGCTCGTTGCATATCTCATATATCACATTTCCGTAGTCCTTATACTTCTCTGACATCTCGGCAAAGAACTTCTCCGCCTCATCGGCATAGTTCCACGGGTCATGGTCATTTAACACATGCCAGTCGATAATGACATACATACCAAGCTTTGTCGCCGCCTGCACGCCCGTGTCGATTAGTTGCTTTAGCTTCTCCTTGTTGTCATCGCCACCCTCACAATAGCCTCCCTCTGCGGTATACATCGCAAGTCTCACGGCATCTGCTCCCCAGCTTTTAAGGTCAGCAAATGTATCCTGATTGACATACTGTGGGAACCACCCTATTCCGTGCGTGCTCACGCCCTTAATCTGATAGGCCTCCCCGTGCTCATCCGTGAGCGTTGTGCCGTCAAGCTGCAGCTTTCCGTGAAGCGCATAAGGACTGTCACCATCAATCACAGCAACTCCCCCCTTGCCGCCATTATCCGTCGTTGTCGTCTCCGTCTCCTTATCTGCCGGCTTCTCCTGTGTCGTCGTTTCCTGTGTTGTCGTTTCTTCCTGTGCAATCATACTCTCCTGACCTTCCGTCACATTCGTTGTCGTCCCGTTCTGAGCTTCATTAGAATCCGTTTCCGTCCGCACCATCGCATCACTTTTTTCCGCATCGCTCTTTTTCGCACATGCCACACATAAAACAATAACCGTCAAAATCCCTACAACTGTTAAAATTCGTTTTCTAACCTTCCCCATACCTTTTTCCCTTTCGAGCTTTAATTATGATGTCCGTATTTTCTCCGATATCACGCATCACATCCCGATACCATATATATAATGCCATATTTTAGGCTTTTCTTCAACCTTCATAAAAATTTAGGTATCAAAACGTGCTCTATGAACTTAATCGTGTATAGTATATTATATTTATACATATCACGACTTTTGTGAGAAGCTTAGATGTTCTTAGGACTCTGTTCTCTCCATAGCCCAAAGCGGCATGGATGCCGATTTAGAAGCAATGCATACATGGAAGTATGCTTTGCTTCGTTGGCGTATAAATAATAAACATTTCTCAGAGTCCTTAGAACAACTTGCTTCGTACAACGGAGCTGATATGTATAAATATAACATACTATACACATAAAAAATCCCACATGGCACCGATTGTGCCACGCGGGATTTTCATATGCATATTATATTCTGTCACGCATTATGTATTACATAGCCTCATGAAATGTTCTGCTTATAACCTCATCCTGCTGCTCCTTTGTGAGCTTGATGAAGTTAACTGCATAACCTGATACTCGGATGGTAAGCTGCGGGTATTTCTCAGGGTGCTTCTGTGCATCTATAAGAGTTTCCCTGTTCAATACATTGACATTGAGATGATGTCCACCTTTCTCTGCGTATCCATCTAATAATGAAATAAGATTATCAACCTGTGCTGTACTTGCTGTCATTGCAATTACCTCCTTCCTTTGATGCTCACAATATAGCACCAACAGGCAGGTAATTATGTAACATTTGCAACATTTTTTGAATTTTTTTGTGAAAAAAATGTGAACAAAAATCAGCCTGTTTTATTCTTCAAACAGCTCCTCAAACAGCTCTATATCCGTTACCTTTATGAGTTTTCCATGTATGGAAACAATGCCGTCATCCTGCATCTGTGTGAGCGTCCTCGACAGTGAAGGTCTTGTAACTCCGAGATAGTCTGCAAGCTCCTCCCTTGTCATGTCAAGCTTCACTTCATTCTTCTCATTGAGACGTTCATTCATCCACAAACCAACCTTTTGTTTTAAGGTTGTTCCCGTAACAATATGAAGCTTTTTCATCATCTCAAGATTGCACTTAGACTGTATATCAAGAAGATTGTGAATAAGCTGCTTATGATGTTCACATGCACTTGCACAAAATCCATACACAAATGAATATGGCAGCATCAGCACCTTCGACTTTTTGACCGCAACGGCATCATACCAGTAATACTCTTCCTTCGCAAAAAAGAAAACTTCGCCGAATACGTCTCCCGGAGCCGCCGTCATAAGGATATCTCTTCTTCCTGACGGAAGATACTTAGTGATAATTACCTGACCTTCAAGAAGAAGATATATGAATACAGGCTTGTCATCCTGCCCGAATATCGTCTCACCGCTCTCAATCTGCTTTTGTGCAGCCATTGAACACTTTAACATGCGCTCTATCTCATGTGAAGTTATATTTTTAAACAGCAGGCTCTGTGTATAGTCTATCATAAATACCTCATCCGTAAGTCTGTTATCTACTGTGGTTCAACGCTGAATCCCGCAAGCTTCATATCCATGTCAAACATTATTGTGTATGTCAGCTTGGTATTCTCGTATGTCACCTTGTACTGCGTCATGGCATAATACTTATTCGACTGCTTTGCCTCAAAGCCCTCCTTGCTCTCAATCTCCACTCGCGCTCCCCTGTCATCTCCAAGGCTTGCAACCGCTGTCTCCAAAGCCTCATCCGTCATCTTCGCCGCCATATCTTCATTGCAGTAATTTTCGCGGATTGCCGTATAATCGGCAGCTTCAAACAACGAAATGACCGCCTCCGACTCCTCATATACCTTCTCGGCCGCAAAATTCTTCGACTCTGACAGCTTCGATGTCTTAGGTGTCCTGATATAAAGATAAATAAGACCTCCGACTATAACTACTGACAGTGATATAATAAATCCTGCCAATATACGCTGCATCATACTCTTTGTGTTTCTGTTTACATTTTCCTGCTTAGTCATTCTGACCTCCAAACAATTATTTTAATATTTCACGTAAATATTCCGTTATAACATCGGCTGCTGCCCCGTGTGACGGCACACCGGGATGATTATTTGCCCCCATCCACTCGGTCTTAAGGTCCGGGAGCTGCAGATATGCAGCATTTTCATCGTTGTAATCCATCTTGTATCTTTCAAGTGTCTCAAGGATATAAGGCTCCATCACTCTGCCAATCATACCATAAAGCCACACAATATGTGCTTTCGGATTATTCTTTCTGATTAAAACGAGGAAATTGTACACTGCCGTCTCAAATCTTTCAAGCGATTTCTCCTCAAAGCTTCCATCTGCGTTAAGCTTCTGCTTAAAACTCTCACCTGTATTTTCATCCACCCATGCGTTATTCTGAAATGCTGACGCATCATTCGTTCCCAGATTAACCATGACGGCATCCGGCTGCCATGCATCAAAGCTGTATTTATCTCCTGCCCCTGCTTCAAGCTGTCCTCTTCCGCTTAAAAGTCCGCATACCTGTTCATAATACCTCGGAAGAGTGCGTCTCGGATCATTGTCCCAGCTTGAACATACACCCCAGCCGCTCTGTGAGATGATTCTGTAATCAGCACCCAGATTATCTGCCGTTGTAAGTACATAATGTCCTTTTGTGGAAAATACCGCTGAATTCCACTCCCAGACACCGTAAGCTCCGGCAAGCCCCTCTCCCGATGTTATGCTGTCACCTATGAATTCAAGCTTATATTTCTTAGGCTGAAGCTTTCTAAGCTTTCCATCACTGTGAATTTCACTCACAATAAGGAGCCCTGACTTATCAGCCATCATCGGCTGTACTTCCTTAACCACACGAATCTTTCTTACATTATCAGGATTCATATTGCGATATATGGTAAGTGTACTTCTCCCTTTTGGAAGTGCAGTTCTTATCATGGAAAATCCATCAATCTCGACTCTTATCCACTGTTCATATATCTCATAATCGGTTATAAACTCTATTGAAAGCTCACTTCCGTCTATTGAAAACTCAATTCCGCTTCCCGTCCAGAAAAATACCGGTTCCTTCTTATCTGCCGTTCTGCCCAATATATGTATATCTTGCTCCGCTCCCGGAATGTATGTATTCATTCTTCCGCCCCTTTCATACGCAGTTAATATATTTTAACAAAATAAACCTCACATAACAATACTTATCATTATTATTATAACATAATAAATCTTAAATTTTTATAACATCGTACACAATTCCATATATTCCCTTGCCATTTTCAGTTCAAAAATATAAAATAGGTGTTATGTCTTTGTGTGTATTCTCATATACAGACATACCTATGTAAACGGAAAGGATGAACTTCAATGAATAACGACAAAGAATTTTTGGCAAAGGAACCCATAGGCAGACTGCTTGTAAAGCTCGCCGTTCCCACCGTTGCCGCACAGATGATAAACATGCTGTACAACATAGTTGACAGAATATATATCGGTCATATTCCCGCAAGCGGCTCCATGGCTCTTACCGGCGTAGGTGTGTGTATGCCTCTCATCATGATCATATCCGCATTTGCAGCCCTTGTAGGCAACGGAGGTGCACCACGCGCATCAATCCTCATGGGCAAGGGTGACAAGGACAAAGCCGAAAAAATTCTCGGCAACTGCTTCACAACCCAGCTCATCATATCGGTTATACTCACGTTTGTAATGTATATTTTTAACCGTCCGCTTCTTCTTGCTTTCGGAGCAAGTGAGAACACCATAGAGTATGCCGTGAGCTATATGAATATATATGCCCTCGGAACATTATTTGTCCAGCTCACGCTCGGAATGAACACCTTCATAACCGCACAGGGTTTTGCCAAAATCGGAATGTTCTCCGTGCTTATAGGTGCCGTTGTCAATATTGCTCTTGACCCTGTATTCATATTCGCACTTGACATGGGCGTTTCGGGTGCGGCTCTCGCCACAATCATTTCACAGGCATGCTCCTGTGTATGGGTGCTCTCTTTTCTCTTCGGAAATAAGACTACCCTGCGCATCAAGAAGGAAAATCTGCCATTACGTGCCGGCATAATACTTCCATGCCTCGCACTTGGTCTTTCGCTGTTCATTATGCAGGCAAGCGAAAGCATCATCTCCGTATGCTTTAACTCATCATTGTTAAAATACGGCGGCGATGTGGCGGTTGGTGCAATGACTATTCTCACCAGCGTAATGCAGTTTGCAATGCTCCCTCTTCAGGGGCTTGGTCAGGGTGCACAGCCTATAATGAGCTACAACTACGGTGCCAAAAACGCATCCCGCGTAAAAAAAGCATATTTTCTTCTTCTCAAGGCAAGCCTATGCTACTCATTCGTGCTCTGGCTGCTTGTGATGCTGTTTCCACAGATCTTTGCAGGAATGTTCACCCCTGACACAGAGCTTATTGCATTTACCAAGACAGCTCTAAGAATATATATGGCTGTGATGTTCATCTTCGGAATACAGATTTCATGTCAGATGGCATTCAACTCTCTCGGAAAAGCGTTATCATCAATTATTGTTGCCGTCATGAGAAAGTTTGTGCTTCTCATTCCGCTCATCTACATCATGCCTCACATATATACCGCCAACAAAGCTCATGCCGTGTATATGGCTGAACCGGTAGCCGATATTATAGCAGTGAGCTTCACGGCAATACTGTTCTCATTCCAGTTCAGAAAAGCATTGAAGGAAATTGAGTAATATAAAGCAAAAATGTGCCTTGGCACATATAAAACAGCAGACATGTGAGAATTTCCCGCAATAGCGCATCCCACATGCCTGCTGTTATTATTTACCAATCGCTGTCCCAGTCGGAATCATTGCTGTCCCAGTCATCCCAATCGTAGCTGTCCCAGCTGTCGTCATCATCGTCATCATCGTCATCATAATTGTCATTATTGTAGCTCTCCTCGACATAATTCTGATAATACGACGTATCGTCAAAATCCCATGCATCGCCCTCATAGTATCCGTCCAGCGAAGAATAGCCGCTTCCGACATAGTAATCCCGTACATAATCATCGTCGTAGTCAAAATCACTGTCAGGATACCAGTCACTGTATTCATCATCATAATAATACCAGTCACCGTCAAGATAATAATACAAATCATCCCAGAGCGAACCGTCATCGTAGGTCACCTGAAACACATAATAGCCCTGCCCCGGTCTTCTCTTAGCAGCCTGCCTGTCAAAATAGCCTTCGGCAAGGATATAAATCGAGCCGACAATAACAAGAGCTATAAGAAATTTGTCAAATATTATTGTTGCATTGGCTCTTGATTTTTTTTTTTTCTTCGTCTGACTGCTGTACTCATTCCCGCTGCTGCCGGAACCTGATGTGTACTGCCTTTTATTGAACTCCTCCTGCATCTTATCAAATAAAATCTGACAAGCCTCCGCCTCATCAAAGCCTCTGTAACGTTCAGCCGTACTTCCGTCATTCTTGTTCTTTGCGACAACCCATTCCCCCGTGAATCTGTCCTGGTAGATATAGAACCATCTCGGCTCATGTCCCTTATCCTCGCCCAAGGCAAATCTTATCGTATCAAGCGGAATATTATGCTTCGCAACGAACTCCCTGTACTCCTCTAAAGAATTAATCCTCATATCTGCCCTTTCCCATATTTAACCATATGATTTCATAGAAACTTATATTAAGTGTAACACTACAGGACTTGACAGACAATAGTAAAAGGGTTCTATAATTCTGTATATTTCACTCTCTGCCCTTTATCTCCACCTCTTCTTCCACATAATCACCCTTCCTGTCTTCAGGTAACTTCTTATATGATAACACTGCCGTGTCAGACACAAAAGCTTTCTCCTCGCTGTCATAAGTGTAGCAGATATGTAATGTTGCAAAAGACGAACTCACATGAGAATCATTCTGCATGTAAGGAAGATATGTAGACCAGATTTTACCTTCTCTTGTCATAAAGCTGCGATCAGACCAATGCTCCACAACATATTCATCTTCTTCAGGGATGCTGTAATTTGTCACATAATTGCCATACCACGACCACCCGTCATATTCATTTCCGTACCAGTCCCGAATCTTAAAATTATACTCTATTCTGTCCTTGTCCACCCACGTTACGTCAGTTATGGACATTTCCGATAACGGAACAAAATCATCCGGCTCTCTAAGCTTAAATGCCAGCTTCTCAAATGGTTCCAGCTTAATCACCGCTATGTTATCGTCCGCAGCTTCGCTCTTCATAGAACAGATCACAAGTTCATCATTTTCATCACCATCAAAATCATAGAAGTATACACTCAGCCAGTTATCCAGAAAAACTGCCTCCACACTGTCACTAAGCATCATGCTTTTGTCTTTATATACCACCATGCATCGCGGTGACGCATTTTCCTGTTGAACTCCGATTAAGGCAACTCCCGATTCAGTGTACATTCCCTTACATCTTCTTCCGTCGAGCAATATCTCACACGGAGCAAAGCCTTCATTCTCCCAGCCCTTATAAAAATAGTATTCGTTTTCATAATCCCACATTTCAAAGTCTTTCTCATCGACCACAACCTCGTCAGAAAATTCGGCAAGAAAGTCAGGTGCTTTTTTAGGCACCTGACTTTCTGTATTCTCAGCCTGTCCATCAACAGAGTATGTGGTCTGCTCCCCGACCACATACTCCGTTGATGAATCAGTCCCGCTTTCACTGTAATATTCACCTGCCTCTGTGACACTCACACTCTCGATTGTATTTTCAACACCTCCATCTGCACTCCTGCTGCAGGCGGTAAGCACAAAAAGTGATGATAAAACACATATTATACAGTAATTATATTTTTTCATACTATCCCTCCATATTCTTTTATATTTTCTATTCACCAACAATATTATACTATACTTCTTTCTATTCAAACATTCCCCTTTTCAGGTCATGTTTCCTCACTCAAAAAGGGGAATGTTTTTTCGTCTGATACAATGATATAGTTATTTTAATAATATTTTAAATTATCTAAAAAGAAAGGATTTCACATTATGACTAAACAAAGAAAACTATTATCCAAAATTTTTGCTTCATTACTTATCTGCATTATAATTCTGACTTCATCCGGCGGTTATGTAATAATACATACTGATACCTGTACAGGGCATAACAATCAGCTTGCTCTTTTGCATGATGAACTCAATGTAAATGACACACATGTCAATAATACAAAATAATTACTTTATGAATCAATCCAATATTTTTCTTATAAAAATATCAGCTACTGATTCGTTATCGTATATCTGACAAAGAGTTGCACATTCCATTAGAACGGTATTGTACTTCTCTTTGTCCTTTTCTTTTATATTATCATTCCATAAGTTGTTATACTTGTGCCACCATATTTTTTGCGGTCTGTATAACTGCAGCTGCAGCTTTGCCGACGTATCTGCAAGTTCATTTGACAATTCATACTTTCCCTGATTTCCAAGCATACTTGAATATCTTATAATCAACATGCGATATACAGACTCTGCACAGGATGATACACTTTTCTCGTCATTGTCAGTAAAATACTCATACAATAAACTTAGAAAAAAAAGTGCATTCTCATAGTCCTCTAATTCTTCATAATACCCACTTATTAATAAAAGACATTTTATCTCGGCAGAAGTAAAATATATTCTCTTGTTCATTCTCTCATTCTTCATAAGTCCACGTTTTTTGTTTTCAGAAAAATTTCTGATATTTTCAATCGGCACAGTAAGTTCAACAAGATTAATCATATTATGCAAAGCTTCCTGCGTAGTAAGCTTTCCAAAATCCTTCATAATCATTGTTTCAGCCCATCCTAAGATCTGCCTGTTATATTCATAATCCGGAAGATTTTCTTTCAGCTCACACAGGATTGCAAGTCCTTCTGTGGTTTCGTCTCCTCCTATAAGATTCCACATCTCCTCCTCTTTCTCTAAGTCAGCAAATCTTCCTGCTATGATTGACGAATGCTGGTATGTGCATGGCAGATTAAGTTTCTCGTATATCTTCTTCATATTGGTATAATGCAGACTGCTTCTATGCTGTTCAGTCTTTTCTATTGTCTTTTCTGCACATATTCCTTCACTCAGCTCCTTCCGGCTGATTCTAAACAAAGAACGTCTTGCCCTTATTACATCATTAATACAGTATGCCATTCCTTCACGATATATGTAGCAGTCATTAACCATCATAGCAGGAATACCACGACGGCGATACTCATCGGTCATAACATCATGCCATGTTTTAATCCGCTGCTTTTCAATCTCCATATTTTTACGGCATTCCAGTTGTATAGCTCCCTTCATATTCATGCACAGTCTGTCCGCAAGACGCGTCTGAATTTCGAAAAGTTCTATAATGTAATATGATTTCTTGTCCGCTCTAAGCATATCAACCGCAGTTTTACATAACTTCCACATCCGGCTTAAAATGTCCGCATCTGATGTATTTATATTTAAACGGCAATAATATACAGTAAGTTTTGAAAACAGTTTTGTTCTTGCCTTGTTATCATAATAATTTCCATTCATATACTCAATAATTGTTGTGATACTGTTTTCAGTTTCCTTTTTATCGCCTGACAGCCAAGCTGCCTGTACATACAGATTAAGCTCATTCACTGAGAGCTTATATTTTGCAAGCGTATCTGCGTCAATTCCATTATCTTTGCTGACATCGGATGTCAGAGCTGCCGCCCTCTCATAATATGTGCTGTCATTTCCGGCTCTTATTCCCTTCATCGTAAGACAAAACTGCATTCTGAGTCTTGCATCAGTCTCAAACTCATTTTCATGGTCAGAATCTGTTGTCCATAATTCCTGAGGCTTAAAAGCGGCATATTTTAACTTATATTCTTCAATCAGCTTATCTGCCTCACTATATCTGAAATCTGAAATGGCATTTATAATTTTTACCCTGATTTTCCACTCCTCATACTCCTCCGGAGTAAGCATATTGTCAAACCATTCCGGAGCAAGTCCTAACCTTCCAATCAGAGCATTTCTCAGTAAATATCCGGGAAGTTTATTACCTGCTTCGATATCCCTGAGTACTCTTACAGAGCATAACCCATTCGCAAGCACCTCTGCACTTATCTTCTTTGTCTTTCTTATATTATGAATCAGCTTTCCAAAATCATTATTTCCGTATTTCCCCATTGTTTCACACCGCTCCATGAGCTTTATATTCTTTCCGTAATTCACGTTAAGCACTGTAACCCTCAACTCAAATGCAGGCTCATCAACAGATCTCCTGCTTATTGTTGTTGGAATAAAAGCATAGACTCATGAATTAAGGATGGGAAATTTCTTCCCACTGAATTACAGACTTCTCAAGAAATATTATTTGGTTATACTTTAGCATATTGTATCATAAATGTCAATGTTGCAGATTATAAATATAAGCGTTTAGCACTGCGGCTTGCTACGCAATCCACAGCACGTATATCGTCATGACATCATAGATGTCATGACGATATACGTGCGTCGCCAAATAAAAAAGGAGTCCCGAGTGCAAATAAATTTGCATCGGAACTCCTTTTTATTTGGCTTGTGCTAAACGCTTACATCATTCCGCCCATGCCTGCGCCTGCCGGCATAGCTGGTGTATCTTCCTTAATGCTTGCAACTGCTGACTCTGTTGTAAGGAATGTAGAAGCTACGCTTGTTGCGTTCTGAAGTGCACTTCTTGTAACCTTAGCAGGGTCAAGGATGCCTGCATCAACCATGTTAACATACTCTTCATTGAGTGCATCAAATCCTACGCCGACCTCTGACTCACGAACCTTGTTGATGATGACCGAACCTTCAAGTCCTGCGTTTGCTGCGATATGGAAGAGTGGAGCCTCAAGTGCCTTGAGAATAATCTTGGCACCTGTCTTCTCATCGCCCTCAAGAGTATCCGCGAGCTTAGCAACCTCCTTGGATGCGTGGATATATGCAGAACCACCACCCTGAATGATTCCTTCCTCAACTGCTGCCTTAGTAGCTGCAAGTGCATCCTCAAGACGAAGCTTAGCTTCCTTCATCTCTGTCTCTGTGGCAGCACCTACACGGATAACTGCAACGCCGCCTGCGAGCTTAGCAAGTCTCTCCTGAAGCTTCTCTCTGTCGAAATCGGATGTTGTCTCCTCAATCTGTTTCTTGATCTGGTTAACTCTTGCTGTGATATCGTCCTTGTTACCGCAGCCATCAACGATGATTGTGTTCTCCTTCTGGACCTTAACTGACTTAGCACGGCCGAGCATATCAATTGTTGTATCCTTAAGCTCAAGACCAAGCTCCTCTGAGATAACCTGACCGCCTGTAAGAATTGCGATATCCTTGAGCATCTCTTTTCTTCTGTCGCCGTAGCCCGGTGCCTTAACGCCAACTACCGAGAATGTACCACGAAGCTTATTGACAATGAGCGTTGTAAGAGCCTCACCCTCAATATCCTCAGCGATGATAAGAAGCTTAGCGCCTGTCTTTACAATCTGCTCAAGAAGAGGAAGAATCTCCTGAATGTTGGAAATCTTCTTGTCTGTTATAAGGATGTATGGGTTGTCAAGAACAGCCTCCATCTTATCCATATCTGTTGCCATGTATGCTGATACATAGCCTCTGTCGAACTGCATACCTTCTACAAGGTCAAGCTCCGTCTTCATTGTCTTGGACTCTTCGATTGTGATTACACCGTCATTGGTAACCTTCTCCATTGCATCTGCCACGAGCTGGCCTACGCCCTCATCACCTGCTGAAATAGCGGCAACCTTTGCAATCTGCTTATAGCCTGTAATCTTAGAGCTCATTGAAGCGATTGCCTCAACTGCCTTGTCTGTAGCCTTCTTCATACCCTTTCTTAAGATGATTGGGTTAGCTCCTGCTGCAAGGTTCTTCATTCCTTCATTAATCATAGCCTGTGCAAGGACTGTAGCTGTTGTTGTACCATCACCTGCAACATCATTAGTCTTGGTTGCAACTTCCTTTACAAGCTGTGCGCCCATGTTCTCGAAAGCATCCTCAAGCTCAATTTCCTTAGCGATTGTAACACCATCATTTGTGATGAGTGGGGCACCATAGGACTTATCAAGAACTACGTTACGTCCCTTTGGTCCAAGTGTAACTCTTACTGTATCTGCTAACTTATTAACACCGGCACCCAATGCTGCTCTTGCTTCTGCGCCATACTTAATTTCCTTTGCCATAATTATGCCTCCATAAAAATATAATCTTTATTCAACAATAGCGAGAATATCGCCCTGTCTTACAATAACGTACTCTGTATCCTCAAGCTTAACCTCATTGCCTGAATACTTAGAATATATAACCTTATCGCCAACCTTAACCTGCATTGTAACTTCCTTGCCGTCAACTACTCCGCCCGGACCGACTGCAATAACCTCAGCCTGCTGTGGCTTCTCCTTAGCCTGACCAGGTAAAACAATACCTGACTTGGTTGTCTCCTCTGCTTCTAACTGCTTTAAAACTACTCTGTCTCCTAATGGTACTAACTTCATGATATCCTCCATTCCACCGCTCAGCGGTAAAAGCTATATGATGATTCCGAAATCGCACCCGCTGTGCAATCACGGACATCGGTCGAATTTAATTGATTCGCCTTGCATCTGTTCTACTTCATGTAGAATTATCACTCACATCATCACAGTGCTAATTATAGCAGATGAATTTGAGAATGCAACCCATTTTATATTTTTTTTATATTTTTTATTTCTTTCCTATTTTCATCTCTTTTCCATAATAAAACAGATACTGCTGGGCATAACCGCCATATTCACCGAAAAGCCTTTTGGCAAGCCCCGCAATCACCCTCTTATCCTCCTCATGCCCGATATACATTTCTTCCATAATGCGCTTAATCCACACATCAACCGGAAAAGCATTTCTCTTGCCGAGTCCGAAAAGTGCAATACAACTGGCAACCTTCTCACCGATACCCTTAACTTTCATAAGGCTTTCCATAACCTCATCACAGCTCTGCTCTCTGAGTGTATTCTCATCAAGCTCACCACATATATAATTATTGCAGGCATCCATTATATAAGGTGCACGAAATCCCGTCTTACAGTCACTAACTCCATCCTCACCTGCCGCAATAATCTCTCCGGCAGTCGGAAATGTATAAAAAACTCCCTTATTTTTTATCCCCCCGCAAACGGCATCCGCATCCTTCACATAATACTTCTCCGCGCCGTCTGCTTTTTTCCCGTATCTCAATGACATATCCGACACTATCTTTTTAATATGCGGAATCTGCTTATTCTGGGAAATTATGAATGAAATCATAGTCTCAAAAAAATCCTGATTCAGTATTCTTATTCCCCACATTGTGTCTATTGCCGGCTTAAGCTTGTCATCAAGCTCACATATTTTTTCCTTAATTCTGCCATAATCGGTTCCAAAATCAAAGTAATCAAACCAGATTTTATCAAATGTCTCCCTGTCAGTATCATAAAAAGCAACCGAGTAATCCTCGTTCTGGGCTATATGAAGGAATCTTCCCTTTGCCGACACATAATATTCATTATCACCTGTTTTCTCAAAATGAAAGCACTGACCACATTCTAAGGTCTGGCCAAGGTGAAAATCCCTGATTCCGTCAACATAGAGATTGCCGTCCATTTCCTGTACCCTCATTGTCTGCTTATCCTTGTCACTCATAACACTGTCTCCATTTCGTATTCTGCCATTATTTGCCCCGTTTCCACTTATCCGCCTCCGGCATCGGACAATACATCTGCCTCTTTCGTGCCCTGGCAAGCACAAAACAGCCGCAATGACTGCATGTAAGACCTCCTGCAAGATCCGCACAGATGCTGCATATATTAAGGCGCCTCTCATACTCCGCATCGTCGACAACATCCTCCTTAGGCAGCGAAGCAACATAAGCCGCTATGCTCTCAGTCATCATATCCTCCTGAAGATTAGCCGGAATTTTACAGTTACATATTTTTTCCACTATGAAAACGCCTCCCAAAGAAGCCTCGTGCCTCTTACAATCTCATCCTCGCGAAGCCTTGCATATCCTAAAATTATCGTGCTCTCTTTCCCGGTCAGCTTTCTCATTGTTTCGGCTGCATTCAACGCATTATTGCGCTCATTACCGGTTTCCAGAAAGTGTGCCGAAAGAGGATATACCCTCGCTCCCTTAGCGGCAGCTTTTTTCACCAGCTCACCTTCCGTGATTGTATCTGTCGACAGCAAAATATGAAGCCCTGCGCTCTCCCCTGATACCTCATACTCATCCCCGAATTTCTTTAATTCCCCCAGCAGCACATCGTGCTTAGACTTGTATATACCTCTCATCTTATTCAGATGTCTCTCGTAATATCCCTCTTTTATGAACCTGTTGACAATATTCTGGTCAATTCTTGACACTGTATTGGAATACCGCATTCCAACCTTGGCATAGCTCTCCATAAGCCTGTCCGGAAGAACCATATAGCTCATTCTCAGCCCCGGCGCAATCGATTTTGAAAAAGTTCCGATATATACAACCTTTCCGTCCTTATCAAGTCCCTGAAGTGCCGGAATAGGCTTTCCTCGATATCTGAATTCCGAATCATAATCATCCTCTATAATATACCTGTCGTCCTTTTCCTTTGCCCACGAGAGCATCTCCATCCGTCGCCCTATACTCATTACAATTCCCATCGGATATTGATGTGAAGGCGTGACATAAGCTACATTAACATCACTTTCCCTAAGCAGTCCGCAGTCCATTCCATACCCATCGAGCATAATCGGATGAACCTCCCGTCCTATTCCGTTTAATACAAAATAAGCCTTGCGGTATGCGGGATTCTCCATCGCATAACTTAAAACCTTATTATGCGCATTTGTAAGAAGCTGATCAAGCAGCATAAGCAGATACTCATCCCCTGCCCCGACTATAATATTGCCGGGGCTGCAGTTGACACCTCTTGACTCGTGCAGATATCCCGAAATAGTCTCTCTAAGCTCAAAATCCCCCTGCGGCTCTCCCATATTAAAAAGCCCTGTGTCCCCGCTCATAACCGCCTTGCTCACCTTGCGCCATGAATTATAAGGAAAACTGTCAAGCTCTATTCCGCTTGGCGAAAAGTCAATCTCATACTTCTCATCCTCTTTCGCAATATGCTTTATCACCCTGCGCTCCACCGCTGCAAGGTCATACAGCCCGTCAAGCTTCAGCACATAATATCCCTTGCAGGGTCTCGACTCTATGTAGCCTTCACTCAGAAGCTGGTCATACGCAAGCTGTACCGTGCTTCTGCTCACATTAAGATGTGCCGACAATGCTCTCGTTGACGGAAGCTTCGTCTCTGCCCTAAGCTTTTTATCCCTTATTTCTTTTTTTATATAATCATAAATCTGCTCATATATAGGCTTTTTCCCGCCGGCAGCAATCGGTACCGAGAGTTCCTTCATTACGCACCTCCGCAATACTTCGAGTAAAGTGTTAAAGTATGACATGTTATATTTATGCATATCAACTTCATTGTACGAAGCAGGATGTTCTAAGTCCTCTGATGAAAATTTTCTATACATACGCCACCGAAGCAAAGCATACATCCTTGTATGCATTGCTTCTAAAGCAGCATCCATGCTGCTTTTGGCTGGAAATCTGCCAGAGTCCTAAGAACATCTAAGCTTCTCCCAAAGTCGTGATATGCATAAATATAACACGTCATACCCCATTAAACTTACTGCGCATATTTTGACCCCAACATCATCTATTATAAAACTGCTCCATCAAATAAACAAGCTCACCCACATATTTATTGTGGCACTATATCATCTTTTATTATATAATTAATTAGGTAATTGCGAAACTAAAATATAAAACTAAACAGTTGTGAAGCGGACATTCGCAATCACCCTAAAATATGCCCTGCGAAAGGAGCCCCATTATGAAAGAAAAAATATACACCATTCCCGTCAACGATGCCTTCACAAGCACCTGTGAATGTCCTATCTGTGTCATGTACAAGACTCTTGAGGACAACAGCGTAGAATACACAATGGGACCAAGCTACATGGAGGATGATGTAAGAAGCGAGACCGACCGCCTCGGCTTCTGTGAAAAACACATAAAGCAGGTCTACCACATGGACAACCGTCTCGGAATGGCATGGGTAATGAAAACTCATTTTGATAAAATTATAGATGATGTAGAAAAGCTTCAAAAAAAATCCGGTTCAAAATCCGGCTCATTTTTTAAGAAAAATACGGATGACAGCCCTCTTTTATCCTATCTGCACACGCTCAACAATTCCTGCTTTATATGTGAGCGAATAGAAAAAGTCTTTATGCGGTATATTGACACAATATTTATGCTGTGGGAGGATGATACTGAATTTAAAGAGAAATATAAAGCCTGCAGCGGTTTCTGTAACAGGCATTATGAAATTTTGACCGCTGAATCAAAAAAGAAGCTGCACGGCAGCTCCCTTGAAGAATTCAACGCCGTCACAGACAAGCTCTACCTTGACAATATGAAGCGTGTCCGTGACGACATAGCATGGTTTATCAATAAATTTGACTACAAATACAAGGATGAACCTTGGAAGAACGCCCGCGATTCAGTAATACGCTCAGTCACAAAAAGCAACAGCATTATTGATGTCAGTGAAAAATAAACAGGCTCGTGCTTGAAAGCTTAATTCCGTCTTTTCCCTTCTGTACAACCGCGATGGAATCGCCTTCTTTCAAGGTGATTCCATCCACTAAAAGGACTCCGTCACTTGAAAAAATCGTATCCACATACTCGTTGTTTACCATCACATAACTGAATTCCGTAAAATTCTCACCTATCACAATAAAATGATTATCCGCATTGCTGACACTTTTTATTGATATAGGCTTGTGTCCCATCTGAAGATTGGTCTGCGAATACGGCAGCTCTCCGCCATATACATCCTTGTCTCCATAAAGAATATCATACTCTAAGACACGGAGTCCCTCAAGGTATTCATCGTAATCCTCAGAATGCCGCAAAGTACTGTGATACTTTGAGATAGCACCGCCACTAATTCCGAGCATATCAAGAACATGGCTTGTCAGCTGGAATGCCTCTATATCTTCATTCTCCCTTGCCAGTCCTATATTATTCCATATAACATACTGTGTTGTATATGTGTTTCCACCGCTCAACTCTTCATCAGTGATGTCAAATGCCGGAAGATGGTCCCCATACATCACAAGAACCGTAGGTTCACCATTTTTCTTAAGAGCACTGATTAGTTCCTTTACAAACGCATCCATCTGATGAGCCTGATTAATATAATAAGTAAACGGCTGCACATAAGTCTCGATTGTCTCACCGGATGCCTTGATATCGGTATCTTTTATCTCGTAATCCGCCGGGTAATCGCCATGTCCCTGAACTGATATGGTGTATATGAAATCCCTGTCATCAGAAGAATTAAGCACCTCGATAATCTGTGAAGTGAGTATACTGTCATCAGCCCATCCGATTTCATTATACTCTATATCGTTCATATACTCTATCGATGTAAAGGTATCAAAACCCAGCTGTGAGAACACTGTATTTCTGTCATAAAAAGTTCCGTCATTGTCATGTATTGCATTGGTTGTATATCCATAGTTCTTAAGATCATAGCATATTGAATCGCATGCATTGTGTGCAAGAACAGTCTTATATGGATACTCGCCCGGTCCGAAATCGTCAAGATTCATCCCTGATATAACCTCGAATTCCGTGTTGGCTGTACCTGCTCCCACGGACGGAACCGACAAAAAGCCCGACGGATAATACTCATACAGCCATTCAAGCGTAGGCAGCACCACTCCATTATATTTAACATCTTTTAAAAGCTGAGGGTCAAATAATGACTCAAGCTGCAGAAAAATAATATTGGGATACTCTTTTGCCGGCTTGTTGTCCTGTACCACCTCCGGCTGTTCGTCCGCAGTTTCTTTTTCTACATATTCCGTCGTTGTCTCCTCTGCATTCTCGCTCTCAAGCTGTTCAATCTTCTGCAAAATCTCTTTTATTGTGTCCTCGTTGTACTCCTTCGGTTTATCTATACCGCTGTTTAGCAGACTATTTGAAAAACAATAGGCAAAACCATATTCGTCATAGGCATTACCTATGTTTCCGAAGTTGCGTGCAAGCACACCAACGGATAATCCGATTCCGGTAACGCCCCACACGACAAACCAGCATGAGAGCACAACAACAAGTGCTTTAAAATAATTGATTTTTTCTTTATATTTTGGTGCCTTAAACCACCATACAATCATCGCTGCAATAAACAGTACTGCCGCAATAACAATAATAACAATCTGTGCGTTGGTCAGATAGACCGGAGCAACCTTAAACGCATATTCAAGCAGTCTGAAATCCTGTGCGGTAAAAGGAGTATGTCTGAATCCCCTCACTACAAAATTAACCACGCCCCCGGCAATCCACAGACCGCATACAAGCGTTATCGTAAACACCTTTCTGTGTACAAGAACAGCAAATGACATTGTAAACAGTACAAGCAGCACGCCATAAAGGAAACACAGAGGGTTAACCGCAACGAATTTCAGTCCCTCGACAACCGAACGTCTGCTGAACATTTCCACAACCAGATTGACGACAATTGCCAGTAAGATAAATCTTACCGGCAAATTGAATTTGGAATTATTAAGTTTTTCTTTAAATATTTTTATCTTCTCTTTCATAGCACATACTTACAACCTTAATTACTTACCCTTAATTGCTTCCTTAAGATCTCTTGCCTTATCCTTAATCTTAGGATTGGCTGTATTAGATACAAGAATCTTAGATAAAATTCTTAGTGCCTCATCATTCTTTCCTATCTGACGCGCAAGGTTAGCCATAAGATAGTCGAGAGTCGTCTCATCCATTCCGCATATAGGAAAAAGCTCTCTTGACACACTCATCACGAAGCCTTCGTATGCATTCGAAAGCATCTCTTTCTCATTCTTTGCACACTCTTCCTTCTGCTTGTTATAATCCGGCTCCTCAGGCTTAAGGTTCTCAGCCTTACCTCTGTAAAGCCATGCAAGCTTAAGACATGTGTATGCTCTCTCGCTGACCTTTGCCTTCTTTATTACCGTGTTGAGAAGTGCAAGCTTATATCTTGCAATGGCTTCGTCATAGGTATAAGTCTCACCCGTCTGCGCAAGTCCCTTAAAATTAACGGAAATATTATCATGTATGAGCTTAGCCTGATGTGTAGTCATATAACTGAAAAATCGGCTGAGTGCACCATAGCCGCAGTGCGGACACACGATAACATCGTATTTTACTGAATCAATTCCCTGATACTTAGGTCTTAAGTCAGGGTCAGAACCTATAAGATGAGGCTTGCCAGTCTTTACGGTCTTAGTCTTGAACTCATTGTCGCATACAGGACACTGTACCTTCTTGTCAAACAGAAAATCTGCTTCATTATACTGAGGCCCTGCTTTCGCACCTTCCTGCTTTGCATTCTTCTTTTTTTCTTCATCGTCATCAAATAACTTTACATTGTTAAGTCCTGTAAAGCCCATTGAAGAAAGATCGGAAAATATTTCAGACATTATACTGCCTTCCTTTCTCTTTTTTACCTTGTAATCACTTAGTTAAGCTTGAACGAGCTCTTAAGAGACACTATTCTGTTAAACACAAGTCTGTTTTCATCTACAGGCTTTCCGTCATGGCTGTCCACGCAGAAGAAACCGTTGCGGACGAACTGGAAACTATCAAGAGGCTTGGCATCCTTAACGCCTTCCTCAATATAACAGTTGTCAACCACAGTAAGTGAATTAGGATTGATATTCATTGTGCCATCCTCATTGTATACACCCTTCTCTTCATCCACAAGATTCTCATAAAGCTTAACCGTGGCATTCACACAGTGATGGACAGGAACCCAGTGTATTGTTCCCTTAACCTTTCTTCCTTCGAAGCCTGAACCGCTCTTAGTCTCAGGATCATAAGTACAATGAACCTCGACAACCTTACCGTTCTCATCCTTAACAAAGCTCTCGCACTTTACAAAATACGCATTCATAAGGCGTACCTCATTGCCCGGAAAAAGACGGTAATACTTCTTAGGCGGCTCCTCCATAAAATCCTCACGCTCAATGTAGAGTTCTCTCTCAAAAGCAATCTTTCTGCTTCCAAGCTCAGGATTCTCAAGATTATTGGGTGCATCCAGATATTCAACCTGTCCTTCCGGATAGTTGTCAATCACAAGCTTAATCGGGTCAAGCACTGCCATTATTCTACTCTTCTTAAGTCTTAAGTCGTCTCTGATGCAGTACTCAAGCATGGCATAATCGACCGAGCTGTTAGCCTTTGCAACACCTACCAGCTCAACAAACTTCTTGATTGATTCAGGTGTGTAGCCTCTTCTTCTGAGCGCACTTAATGATACAAGACGCGGGTCATCCCAGCCGTCAACGATGCCTTCCTCAACAAGCTTCTTGATATATCTCTTACCTGTAATAACATTGGTGAGATAGAGCTTTGCAAACTCAATCTGCTTAGGCGATTCATCCGGTGAATTCTTATATCCGCACTCTATTACAACCCAGTCGTAGAGCGGCCTGTGATCCTCGAACTCGAGTGTACATATTGAATGAGTTATTCCCTCAATGGCATCCTCAATAGGGTGCGCAAAATCATACATAGGATAAATACACCACTTGTCACCTGTTCTGTGATGTGTCATATGTGCCACACGATAGATTACAGGATCTCTCATGTTAATGTTAGGCGATGCCATATCAATCTTGGCACGAAGCACCTTCTCGCCGTCGGCGTACTTACCTTCCTTCATCTCCTCGAACAGACGAAGATTCTCCTCTACGGAACGGTTTCTGTAAGGGCTGTCCTTTCCCGGCTCCGTGAGCGTACCTCTGTAAGCCCTTATCTCATCTGCCGTAAGGTCACACACATACGCCTTACCCTTCTTGATAAGCTTAACGGCATTCTCATACATCTGCGGGAAATAATCCGATGCAAAGAACAGTCTGTCCTCCCAGTCTGCCCCAAGCCATGCAATATCCTTCTTTATTGACTCTACGAACTCTTCCTTCTCCTTGGTAGGGTTCGTGTCATCAAATCTCATATTGAACTTTCCGCCATACTTAACGGCAAGACCGTAATTAAGTAAAATTGACTTAGCATGTCCTATATGAAGATATCCGTTAGGCTCAGGCGGAAAACGTGTCTTTACGACCTGACAATGTCCTTCGGCAAGATCCTTCTCTATAATCTGTTCAATAAAATTCTTTGAAACAACTTCCTCGTTATTATTGTTATCCATCGAAAATATATCTCCTTTGAATCTTTTCTCCATTTCGTTATTGTAACACAATAACATCAGCTAAGTAAATACCTTTTTCATGTATAATATGTGCACCTAGCAAAGTGCTCCATACACTGAATTTAATAATTTTCTTATGAGCTTATCATCTGTACCGTTGCACTTTTGGATAACATACATCACCACCATATTTTCAATAGGGTCAACAATAAAATAGTTGCCCGTCCAGCCATCCCATCCGAATGCCCCGAGCTGCACGCTGCATCCCGCACTGTGAGGTGTATCCATCACACGGCAGAGATTCCCATAACCATATCCTCTAAGCGTCTCCCAGGTAAGATCAGCTCTGCATTTGTCCGAAAGCTGGCTGCTTCCCATGAATTCAACGGTGTACGGCGAGAGAATCCTGACACCGTCGAGTGTTCCGCCGTTTGCAAGCATCATTGCAAAGCGTCCGTAATCGCTTACGGTCGATACAAGTCCCGCACCGCCCGACTCAAATGCCGGCTTCTCATCATAGCCCTCCATTCCAAGATGCTTTTCCCCATCTACTGCTATAACCCCGGGTTCAATCACATTGTATATCTGTGCAAAACGTGCTTTCTTCTCATCAGGTACATAAAAATCCGTATCCTTCATGCCGAGCGGTTCGAATATCTCTTTTTTGAGAAAATCACCAAATCTCATTCCCGATGCCGACTCAATCACCGCACCTAACACGTCAGCCTCCGTACCGTATCTCCAATGCTCTCCCGGCTCAAAGGCAAGAGGCTGCAACGCTATTCTTCTGATGAAATCCATTGTGCCCGTCTTTACCCCCATATCCTGCTCACCGCTTATTGTGTCATACAAAAGCGCCATTCTTCTTCCTGCCTCATCTCCAAGGTCAGGGTACACTGTTCCCGCAGTCATATTCATCAAATCCCTGACTGTCATTTCATGCTCGGCAGGAATAACATCATCACCTGATATAACCTTCATATTTTCCTTTGCAAATTCAGGTAGATATGCCGAAACCGGACTGTACAGGTCAAGAATTCCTCTCTCCATCAATATAAGTGCCGCAACGGAGGTAATCGGCTTGGTCATTGAAAAGCACCTGAAAATCGTGTCATGTGACATCTTATAATTTCTCTCAATATCGGCATACCCCGTCTCATAGTAAAATCTTTCCTTGCAATCCTTGAACACAGCCACACTGGCTCCTGCCGCATGACCGTTTTTTACATATTCCTCAAAAAGCGTCTTAACATTCTCAAGTCTTTTATTATCCATGATTGTCCTCTTTCCACGATTTTGTTATCGTTATTTTTCTAAGTCAAAGTCCACATAAAACTATATCTATTGTAACACCATAATAATATTTGTTAAAGAATAAATTTGTGATATACTTAATGTAATAAATATGTAAAGGAGGTTCCCCATGAAGAAGAAAACCAAAACAGCCATAGCCATAGCTGCCTCCGTCACAACAACAGCTGCAGTATCCACAGTTGCCGGCTCTCTGCTTACATCCTTCTGTCTTAAGAAATCCGGTTTTTTAGCAGACCGGTATTGGAAACCGCAGAAAACAGATATAAATACTCTCACACCCGGAACTCCGAAATATATCATAGAGAAGAATTATCTTTCGGCAATGGAGCGCATGCAGGAATGGCACAAAAGCGCAGTTCGCGAGGACATAACAATAACCTCCCGCGACGGTCTTAAGCTTGCGGGACATATATTTCCCGCTGCCACTCCAACACATGACTGGGTTATGCTTGTTCACGGCTACCGTGACGTTCCTGTCAATATTCTCACATACGCTCTTCCGTATATTGAGCGCGGTTATAATATATTCTACCTTGAGCAGCGTGCTCACGGTGACAGCGAGGGCAGATATATCGGCATGGGCTATCCCGAACACTATGACCTTCTTGACTGGATTGATGTAATCACGGCACGCGATGCCCAAGCCCGAATTGTCCTTCACGGACATTCCATGGGCTCATCAACCGTACTGATGGCAACAGGCGAGCCGTCACTTCCCGCCAATGTGATTTGCGCCATAGCTGACTGCGGTTTTTCGTCCATCTGCGACGAATTTAAATTTAACCTCAGGCAGTTGTTTCATCTCCCGGCATTTCCTGCTCTGTATACAGCCAATATGGTTTCTAAGCTGAGGACCGGGCTTGATTTTAGAAACGGTGATGTCATAAGCTATGTGAAAAAGAGCCACACACCGACCTTTTTCATCCATGGCGACTGTGACGTGTTCGTTCCTACATCAATGGTGTACAAGCTTTATGATGCCGCATCATGCGAAAAGCAGCTCTATGTTGCCAAAGGAGCTGCTCATGTTGATTCGCAATATATTGACCCTGAGTTATACTACTCTAAGGTATTCTCTTTTATTGATAAATATCGTACTTCTTCCCATCCTTAAAAAATACCGGTATAACGTCAAGAGGAGCCGGAACCGTGACACGCTGTCCTCCGTCATATACCTTACCTGTATATGCATCAGTCCATGATGCACCTGCAGGAAGGTATACACTTCTCTCGACAACCTTCTCCTCCATTACCGGTGCAACGAGAAGGTCAGGTCCGAACATGTACTCATCCTCCGTATTCCATGCTGTCTTATCATCGTTAAAATCAAAAAACAGCGGACGCATCACAGGTGCTCCCGTTAGACTTGCCCGGCGCATGCACTCTCGGATATATGGGCGAAGTCTCTCCCGGATAAAGAGATATTTTTTGAGTATTTCGTAATTATCCTCACCAAAGCTCCACACCTCGTTATCCTGTCCCGATGTGAGCTGACGAACATTGTTGATAAACTCCTCCTCTCTCTCGTACCAAGGCGAACGCTCACCATGCATACGGAACACAGGGCAGAAGCATCCCCACGCAAACCATCTGACCAAAAGTTCCTTAAAATAAGGGTCCTTTATATTTCCGCCTACGAAACCGCCTATATCGGATGTCCACCACGGAATGCCCGCAACGCACATATTAAGCCCTGCCTGAAGCTGCTCCCTCATAGCTCTGAATGATGAATGTATGTCTCCCGACCAGGTTAAAACACCGTACTTCTGACTTCCTGCCCATGCACAGCGGACAAGGCTCATGACATCCTTCTCACCTTCAGCCTTTAGTCCGTCATAGAACCCCTTTGCATATCCGACCGGATATGTGTTTGTACACTGAAGGGCCGGTCCCTCATAGTATCTGTAATTATCAAAATCATAAGGTCCGTACTCCGGCTCCGCCTCATCAAGCCAGAAACAGCGAATACCTTTCTTGTAATAATTTTCCCTGCACTTTTCCCATACGAACTTCTGAGCGCCCGGGTTAGTTGCATCGAAAAATACCGTATTTCCCATCCATGACATGTGGTAAGCCATCCCTCTGTCAGGTGTGACAAGATATCCCTTATCGCTCATCTCCCCAAAATTCTCACTTCTCTCATCAATTGTCGGCCATACGGAGACTACAGGCTCAATTCCCATCTCCTTTAATTCCTTTACCATTCCTTCCGGATCCGGCCAGTCTCTTGGCTCAAACTTGAACTCTCCCTGCATCGTCCAATGAAAGAAATCAACAACAATCGCATCCATCGGAAGTCCTCTTCTCTTGTGTTCCCTAGCAACCGCAAGAAGCTCCTCCTGATTGCGGTATCTGAGCTTGCACTGCCAGTAACCAAGCCCGTACTCCGGCATCATAGGAGTTCTTCCTGCTGCTGCCGAATACTGTTCCTCAATCTCAAACGGAGTGTCGCCTGCCGTTATGAAATAATCAAGCTTCTTCGTACTCTTTGCGTACCATTCCGTCTTATTGGTTCCGAATGATGCTGTTCCTATGGCAGGATTGTTCCAGAAAAATCCGTATCCTCTGCTGGAAATCATGAAAGGAACGCTCGCCTGTGAATTTCTGTGCGCAAGCTCAAGAACTGCCCCCTTTTTGTCAAGATGCTTCTCCTGATACTGCCCCATTCCGAATATCTTCTCATCATCATAGGCCTCAAAACGCGCCGTAAGCTCATAATCCGTTGTTCCGGGAATCGGCTTAAGCTCTCTTGCATCCACACGAATCGGAACACAGTAACGATTGATGCGGTTTCTGTTTCTCCAATATTCCTCCGTCAGAAGCTCACCTCTCTGATTGTAGAAGCTAAGCCATCCTTCGGTAGAAATCTGTGCCGTTATCTTACCGTTCTTCATCCTGTATATTTTGCCGGTCTGATGATATTTTTTGTATTCATCCCCCTTATACCACGGGTCTGTCGTATCAACCTCCTCACAGGTTATCTCAGGCACACACTCCTCAACTTTTTCACAAAGAGCCCAGTCATGGGCATCCATAACCGGCTCCCCCGTCATGCGCACTCGAAGTGAATTCACACCCCAAGGCTCAAGCCGGAGCGTGTATCTTCCGTCTCCGATTACAAGACTGTTTCCTTCCTGCCATACTCTCATATATTTTCTCCTTCCCCACAGGCTTCACCGTATATGACACCTCTTGAGCCCGTCGCAATAAAGAATCTTCCAAACACTCTCTTATCTCCGTCAATACTGTTGATGTCTCCGAACATCTGCCTGTCCGTATTGATTCTCTCATAGGTATTACAGTCATCAAAGCTCCTGTAAAATCCATACTGTCCGTCTATAACGCCGCACAGATAAACTGCCTTTTTTTCTTTAAGGTAATCGCCTCTCGGACGTCCAAGCCCCAGACCTATTCTGAACACGGAATCCCCGTCCGCCGACAGTCTCATGAGCGTCACACCGCCATTTTCTAAATTGTATATAAGCTTATATAAGCCGGCATCACCCGTTGCAATGTATATTACTCCGCTCTGTCCGCCTTCAACACGGATCTCAGTCTTATCTGCTGTATCTATACTGCCAAAATCAATCCGCGGGAGTCCTGCTGCTGCGATATTAAAGCTCTCGCCCGCATCCGTACTCACATAAAACTGTCCGCTCTCTCCAAAGCCATAGAACACACTGTTGTTAACTCTGTCCGCAAACACCTTTAACTTTCCGTTGTTATCATCGACTCCGTCTATTTTTACCTTAAAGTAAGTCTGCCCTCCATCATGGCTTCCGACAACCAGCTTAGAAGGAAGCTCTATACAATCCGCAATGGACCATACAATATTATGTGTGTCAGGTGACATTGCCACCCACCCTGCATTGACATTAGGTTCCTCTATTTCATGCAGCTTCGCATCAATCGCATCACTTAATCCATACGGCATCGGAAGTCGCGTAAACGTCTTAAATCCATCGTCCGTTCTTACAAGTCCGCCTTTTGTCTTTCTCTTCCAGTTACCTCGCGCCGTCACAATGGCTGTATCATAATTCTCGTCCGACAAGTCAGCATTGATACAGGTTATGTATCTGTTACCCTCCGCATCATCAAACGAATTGCGGCAAGGCTCGTCAAGCTTATCAAAGGCAAACGCACCAAGATCCCCCACAATATCCAGCAGCTTTACATCTCCTCCGAGCGGGGCATACACATTAAGATGCACCGTCTCCTCTATCCCCGTACATTTGTCATGATATTGTGCGTTATCTGCTGTGAACTTATCACTGCCGAACACTCCGGTGCCGGAATTAAACCACACCTCATCCTTATTAAACGGATTAATCTTAATATCACTCATCCAATGCAGTATTGAAACTCCGCCGTTATACTGTGGCTTCATATACGATGTGTTAAAATAAATGCCGCCCTTTTCAAGCCCCTCAAGACTGACCATCCAGCTGTTACCATAGTCATGAGATATATACACAGCCTCAACACTCTTTAACTCTCTGCACAGAGTGGAACATGCCAAAAGCCCGGGTTCAACGCTGCATGAGCTTATCCCTCCAAAGCCGTAATCGAGATATCCCGAAGCACCCATAGGCGTAATATCATCATATCCCGCTATCCTGCCATCCCTGAAGAAATATCTCAGCACCCTTCCTCCTATGACATCGCCCGTATCACAGCTGTATCCCATGTCAACTATATAATTGAAGCGCCCTGTGCTGTTCATGGTAACATACAGATATTTCCCATCGTAATCATATCTCGATGCAACCATACCGTTCATCTTACAATCAGCAATCTCATAGCTTTCCGGTTCAGCCAGCTTATCAAAAGTCTCCCCTGCATCATACGACACATACATGCTGTGCCCGCGATGCTTTTCATCACGCCGTGTGGTAAGTCCGGCAGTTCCCGCCACTATCGTCCTGCCATCAGCACTGACCCACACGAAAGTGGTATAGTTCTCCGGCAGCGGTAGTTTCTCCCAGCTTACCCCCGCATCACGGCTTCTTAAAAGTCCTCCGGTCTGACTTGCAAAATACAATGTATCCGAATCGCTCTCATCAACCACGAGCCTCATTCCGGTGCCACGTCCACTCAGATTTCCATGAACCATCGTCGGAATCCGTGTATATGTAAAGCTCTCCCCGTAATCATCGGATATACATAGTTTTCCATTCGGCTCTCCGTTAACTCCGCATGCAATGTACAGCCTCTCAGGCTTATCATTGTCAAGTGCAATCGCAATCGGAAAAGACTCCGCAATGTCCATCATCGTTACATGGTCGATAAGACTTTTCCATCGCTTCTCAGCATACAGATACCTGTACACACCGCCTATGTCCGTCCTTGCATAAAGTATGCCCGGCACCTTCCCGTGAAAAGCAAATCCGGTCACATAGCCTCCGCCCGGTATCGGTGCATTCCTGTAGTTATACGGTATCTCAGCCCTGATTTTGTCCGTAATACAAAACATCACAATCCTCCCATACATATTTACGATTTGACGTTAAAATATATTATGGTTAGATTGTGACATCAATTTGTATACTTTTCTACCCTATTTTTTTTACCTGTTTACTGTTGCTTTACGACCTTGAGTGTCATATCGGTTCCGGCATGTGTCACCGTTACAATAATATCATCCCTTACATAATAGCTTGTAAGACCATCAGGCGTTGAGCTTGAGAATAAAAATCCGCTGCTCTCAAGATACTCACCGTATGAATTAAATACCTCGTCCGATATTCCGGCAAATGACATTATCCCGCCATTGTCGACTGCCTCATATCCGGTAAAGCTGCCCTCTGTCATGTAAGGAACATTTGAAAACACAAGATCCTTATTGTCAAAATAGCTGTATCTTGAATCCGTACTCTCAGAAGGCTTGGTCGGCTCCTCCGTCTCCTGCTCGGCAAGCGTAAGAATATCCCAATAGTTCTCTCCTGCCTCTATGTACATTGTGCCGTCCTTATAAATCAATGTAACACACATCTTTCCCGTCGATGCCGCCAGATAGGCTCTTGTTCCATCCTGACTGTTGAGAGTATATTTGCCTGCATTGAGCACACTCTGCAGATAGCTTGTATAGTTCTTCTCTGTCACACCGCTGAAACGAAGCCCTTCCACATAGCTCTTATCAAAATGCTCCTCAAATACTCCCGCATCAAACATCGGCAATGTATTAAATACACTGTCCTTACCTCCAAAATACACCGCAACACCCGTAAGCGTCTCCTCTGTAGTTGTCTCCTTCTCGGTGACCTTGGTTGTCGTCTCCTTAGTCGGCTCTTTTGTGTTCTTTTCGGTCTCTGTCGTCTTTTCGCTTACATCCTCAGCTCTACTCGGCTTCGCGGTCAATGTCTCAGATTCGCTGTACTCGAATGATCTGCTGATCTCCGAAATATCGTCCTTCTTTCTGCATGCAGAAAGTACCGCAGCCGTCAGAACAACCGATGACAATATAACTGCAAATCTTCCTATTTTTCTTCTCATATCCTTATTCCCCTTTTATGTCAATTTTATATAATATGAATACAATTACACGTATTCACATACACATTATAACTTATAAACCGTTAAAAGTCCATCACTCATATTTTACCTTTCTCAACAGCAGCTTTCCGACAAAACTTACTGCAATGTTGCTCAATGCCATCGCATACCATACTCCCGCACTCCCGAACGATGTCCACCTGTTAAAGCTAAGCAGGAGCGGGATTCTGAAAAGCCATACCCATGCAAAAGTCATGTACAATGACAGCTTCGTATTCCCCGAACCGTTAAAAACGCCCATATAATTCTGATAAAATGCAAGTCCGGGGAGTGTTAAAAGCACGACGAGCATATACTCCATCGAGGCCTGCACGGTGGCGGCATCCTTTGACATGAAGCCGACTAAAATCCCTCTCACGGGAAAAAGCAGTATAAGCCCCAAAAAGGTGAGCACAAGCGACATATTCCTGCTTGCCCTGTACGCCTCCTTTGCCCTCGCGATGTTCTTTGCACCTGCGTTCTGCCCCACAAAGGCGGACATGGCTGTTCCGAGCGCCATCACAACCGCGAGCAGAATGTTGGAAATCTTGTTTCCGATTGAGAATGCCGCCGACACCTCCTGCCCCGCCTGCAAAATTATCGCCTGCAAAATTATAAAGCCGAAAGAGCCGACCACCTGGCTTGCAACAGACGGTGCCGCAATCCTAAAGAGAAGCGCCAAGCCCTTTTTGTCCGGTTTAAGCTCACCTCTGATTGAGAAATCATCCCCGCCGTCCTTTAGAAGCCTCTTACCATAAAACGGCAGTATACTTAGCTGTCCCGCCACTGAGGCGATTGCAGCCCCGCGCGCACCAAGCCCGAAGCCCATCACGAGCACCGCGATAAGTGTGATATTCACAACCGCCGCAATAAGCGAAAATATAACGGGAATCACCATATCCCCCATCGCCTGTCTTATTGCACAGAAAGCCGAGAAGAGAAAGAGCGGCAGCATCTCAAACGAGCTTATTTTAAGATATACGACCGCCTCCCGAAGCACATCCCCCTCCGCGCCCATAAGGCGCATAAGCGCGGATGCCGCTGCAAAAAGAAGAACATTTATGCCCACCCCCATCGCACAGGCGGTCATCAGAAGAAGCCTGCCGTAATGTGCGGCTTTCTCTTTATTTCCCTCACCGAACATTCGGCTTATGACCGCTATTCCCGCCGCGGAAAGACCATTGTTGAAGGCAAGCATTATGTTTATCACGGGCCACGCAATTCCGATGCCTGCCTGCGCGGCGGACGCGTTACTCATCTGCCCCACAAAGAAGGTATCCGCTATGTCGAGAAGTGCAATTATGAAGTTCGAGACCATGAGCGGAAGTGCCGTGACAACAAGCGCCCTGTATATATTTTTTTCATGAAGGATGAGCTCCGTCTTGTCTCTCTTAAACCTAAGCTTACCCTTGGTTCCTTTTTTCATGTGAGCCGCGTTGTCCTTTACATCATCGTTTTCCCAATATTATTCCCGCAAATTTACATATTATCGGTTCTTTTTCTGTGTTCACTGACTATAATATGGTAAAGATATTCAGGAGTACCACCAATATGTCCAATTTCTTTGTACAGCGCATAACATCGCGGCGCATTTTTAAAAGGCTTGTCTGCCTGCTCCTCATTTTTGTCTGCTTCACGATGAATATTACATACAGCCTACTCGGTGCCGAGCCCGACGTGAGTGCCCCGTCCGCAATCCTCATGGAAGCCTCGACTGGAAGAGTAATCTACGAAAAGGATGCCGACACAAGATTAAGACCTGCGAGCATAACCAAGATAATGACTCTGATACTGATTTTTGACGCCCTCGCAGACGGAAAAATCACGCTCGACGAGACCGTCACCGTGTCCGAGCACGCGGCGAGCATGGGCGGAAGCCAGGTATTTCTCGAGCCCGGCGAGACGCAGACCGTCGAGACGATGATTAAATGTATCGCAATCGCAAGTGCAAACGACGCGTGTGTCGCCATGGCGGAGCACATCTGTGGCTCGGAGGGTGCATTTGTCGACAAGATGAACGAGCGTGCCACAGGTCTTGGCATGCGCAACACCCACTTTGTCAACTGCTGCGGGCTTGATGACGATGGGCATGAGACCACCGCACGCGATGTCGCATATATGTCGAGAGAGCTTATAACCAAATACCCCCAGATTCATGACTATTCCACTATTTGGATGGACACAATCGTCCACTCGACAAGACGCGGCGACTCGGATTTCGGTCTGACCAATACCAACAAGCTCATACGGCAGTATGAGTGGGCAACAGGGCTAAAAACAGGCTCGACAAGCCTTGCAGGCTTCTGTCTGTCCGCGACGGCGAGCAAAAACGATATCGACCTGATTGCGGTCGTCATGCACTCCCCGACGGGCAAACAGCGCGTTGCCGACTGCATCTCACTCCTAAATTACGGCTACGGAATCGTGAGCCGCTATGAAGACACAATGCCTCCCGAGCTCCCGCAGATTAAGGTCAAGGGCGGAGTAAAGTCCGATGTGAGCTGCTCCTACAGCGGTAATTTTTCTTACATTTTCATGAACAACTACGATGCCGAAAAAATTAACTGTCACTTCGAGCTGCTCACCGACACGGAGGCTCCCGTCTGCGATGGCGACACGCTTGGAATGCTCGTGTACGAGTACGACGGCACGCCGATAGGCAGTATCGATATAGTCGCATGCGAGAGCATAAAAAAAGCCGGATATATCGACTATATCCGGCAGTTGATGAGCATGTTTTTCTAGTTTGACTCACCGTAGCTGTTATATTTATGTGACAGGAACCTGTCGTAGTCCTTCCTGAATTCCTTTGATAAATCATTGGAATATCCGACTATTGTGCGTGGCAGGCGTTGGCTGTAGCACTCCATAGCCTGCTGCATACATTCTTCCGCCTGCTTTCCTGCAAGGCTTATATAGCTGACCTTCTTATCATAATGAATTGCCGTCAGCCTGTAGCTGTTAACGCTGTACCTTGAGTTGATTCTGGTATAGTATACCCACACAAGGTCGTTATTTTTAAACACTTTCCACTTAGTTCCTTCCATGGAAAAGGTAAACTTATTTCCGACAAGTATTAAACTTGCCGTCGCCCATGTTGATACTTTTCCCACATTTGACGCCGTGGCAAAATCTCTCTCCAACTCAGCCATGTCAAGGTTGTTCTTCTTAGCGAACTTTTTAATCTTCTTTACCGAGCTGCCTGTAGCGTATGAGATAAACACAATCAGCAGTATGATTGCGAACATCACAATCATGACTACAGGAAATATAAGAGACTCGCTCATAAAGAAAAAGTTGACGTCACTGTCTATCGTGTACATAAGCGTACAATCGCGGTAATCGGCATCAAATAAATCACTCGCCCAATCACCCGCTGTCTTTTTGAAGTTGTTAAGCTCCGAACCCGTCATTTTACGAAATTTTCCCGTAACCGTCACGCTCTTGGGCTTTTTGTCCGTACTATCGGTGAGATAATTATATGTAGCATCCGCCTGCTTTGACCATATCTTTCTTCCGTCAGCGGCGTCGGAGTAGATACCGAGCATATACCCGCTCTCCTCATCGTAAATGAGATAGCCGTATCCCACAACATTGGTTGATGATGTCGAACTTGTCTTTTTGTAATACTGATCAAGCACATATCTGACATCAACCGTTACTATCTTTGCATTAAGCTTATCGTATTCCTCGGCGTCAAGTATCTCGTCCCAGTCTACATCGTCCCTGAGTGAGTCAAGCGCAATAGGCTTTATATGGCTGTACACTATATACGGAACGCAAAAGCCAAGGCATATCACTATCGCGACACCCAGCATGATGAAAAGCTTCTTATAGTTTTTCCTAACCGCCTTTTTCATTTGTTCAATCATCTGTCTTTTTCACAACCTCCAATTCTATACCTGAAAGCATAGCCGCTATGCGCGAATATGTCGAATAAAAACTACCTATAATTTTATTCGCATGCGAAAGGCATATAAGCTCGGCAAAGGCATCCGCTATTCCTTTGTCACTGTCGCGCTCGAAGTTCTTCTCCGCCATATAGTAAATGCGGTCGCCGAAGCGTCTTTTGAGCTCCAAAATGGTGTCCAAATCATCGGACGCGATATAGAAGGTCACCCTGTCGTCCTTTTCAATCTCCCTCTCCATCGCCGCAATGAACACCTCTATCGGACTGTTATTTATACATACCTGATTGTCGGTACGCCTTATGTGCACACCGATATTCGTGCTGCTGTCTATTTCTCCTATAACCGAATCCGCCTTTTCCCTTACATAGTCCGTCGGCTTAATAAATTCAAGCGGTCTGTCTATCCCCGCAAAGTCGTGAAACTGCGAAAATGCCCTTATGAACTTTAGATTATTATTTTTCATAACCTCCTCATAATAGGCATTCCCCTTCTCGACAAACAAATCGTTCGTCATATCGACATCTGAGAAGTAATCCGCTTTCTTTCTCAGCTTCTTCTCAAGCATCCGGTATCTGAAATGGGAAAAGGGCTTATCCTTATACCCAAAATCCTTGGCATGGATAACCCTTATTCCATCCGGCAGAGAGAACACAGCCTCATTTCCCGCTCCCATAACACGTTCGGTTTTCCACAGCACAGTAAGCTCATCACCGGTCTGCTGCGCCCAGTGATAAGCTGATGCCATGCCAAGAAAACGATTCCCAAGTCCTGCACAAGGTTCAACTATGATCATACTCTGCTCCTTTATTTATCTTTTATTTAAAAAGTCCTTTTCTCTTCTTGGCAGTTCCGCCCTCAGTTGTATCCGTCGGATTGTTACCGCGCATAAGCGCATCGTAAGCACGAAGTGCATCCTTCTGCTCAGCAGTCATCTTCTCAGGCACCTTAACAGTGAGCGTCACATAATGGTCACCTCTTAACTTGCTGTCACGAAGAGTAGGAATTCCCTTGCCCTTCAAACGAACTCTGGTTCCACTCTGTGTTCCCGCCTTGACCTCATAAAGCACTTCACCGTCAATGGTCTTAATTCTGATCTCATTTCCGAGTGCCGCATCTGCAAAGCTTATAGGGACATTTGAGAATACATTGTAATCCTCCCTTGCAAAAACAGGGCTCGGAGATACGATAACCTCTACAAGAAGGTCTCCTCTTGGTCCGCCGTTGGTTCCCGGCTCACCCTTTCCGCGGATTCTTATGCTCTGTCCGTTGTCAATTCCGGCAGGTATTGTAACCTGAATTTTCTTGCGGTTAGCTATATAGCCTGTTCCACGACAGTCTGGACACTTATCCTTAACGATGGTTCCCTTACCGCCGCACTCAGGACATGTTGTCACATTTCTGACCATTCCGAATAAGGACTGCTGTGTATACACAACCTGACCCTTACCGCCGCACTTAGGACACTGTACAGGCGATGTTCCCGCCTTAGCTCCCGTTCCGTGACATGATGTACATTCATCCTTAAGCGTTATGTCAAGCTCCTTCTCACATCCGAAAGCAGCTTCCTCAAATGTAACCCTCACGGACGCTCTTACATTGGCACCCTGCATAGGTCCGTTGCTTCTTGCTCTGCTTCTTCCGCCGCCGAATAAATCTCCGAAAATATCTCCCATGCTTCCGAAGATATCATCCATATTAAAATCGTATGCCTGACCACCTGCACTGCCGTCAAATGCCGCATGACCGAACTGGTCATACTTAGAACGCTTCTCCGGATCACTGAGCACCGCATAAGCCTCGGATGCCTCCTTGAACTTAGCCTCAGCTTCCTTATCTCCCGGATTTGCATCCGGATGATACTTCTTAGCTAATACTCTGTATGCTTTTTTAAGCTCTGCATCAGTGGCAGTCTTAGGTACCCCAAGCACCTCATAATAATCTCTCTTATCTGCCATTGTTGTTCCTCCTGTTATTATACACTCAAATGGAGTGAATAACTCCATCTGAGCCATCCACTCCACTTACTTTATGATTTCTTGGAATTGCTCAGCAGCTTCGCTGCACTCACAATTCTACATATTATACCTCTTTGTAGTCGCCGTCAACAACATCATCACCATAATTGTTTGAAGATGTACTCTGCTGACCACCCATGTTGCTCATGTCAGGACCTGCGCCTGCTGCACCTGCTGCGCCCTGAGCCTGCTCGTACATCTTAGCGAATACAGGCTGTGCCGTATTCATGAGCTTCTCCTTAGCAGCCTTAATCTCATCGATGTCGCTGTCGGACATGTTCTCTGCATTTGTTCTGTCAAGGATTGCTCTGAGAGCCTTAATCTCGTTCTCAATGCTCTCCTTCTCAGCTGCGCTGATCTTGTCGCCTACCTCATCAAGAGCCTTCTGTGTCTGGAATGCCATTGAATCAGCCTCATTGCGGGCATCAATGCCTTCCTTACGCTTCTTATCCTGTGCCTCGAACTCAGCAGCTTCCTTTACAGCCTTATCGATATCGGCATCGGACATGTTAGATCCGGATGTGATTGTGATGTGCTGCTCCTTGCCTGTACCAAGATCCTTAGCTGATACATTAACAATACCGTTGGCATCAATATCGAATGTAACTTCAATCTTAGGTATTCCTCTTGGAGCAGGAGCAATTCCGTCAAGTCTGAACTCGCCGAGAAGCTTGTTATCTCTTGCGAACTGTCTCTCACCCTGTACAACCCTGATATCTACTGCACTCTGGTTATCTGCTGCTGTTGAGAATACCTCGCTCTTCTTAGCAGGAATAGTTGTATTTCTCTCAATAAGTCTTGTAGCCACACCACCCATTGTCTCAATAGAGAGTGAAAGAGGTGTAACATCAAGGAGAAGAATATCACCGGCAGCCGCATCTCCTGCAAGCTTACCACCCTGAATGGAAGCACCGATAGCTACGCACTCATCCGGGTTAAGTGACTTACTTGGCTCCTTGCCTGTAAGCTGACGAACCTTATCCTGTACTGCAGGGATACGTGTAGAACCACCTACAAGTAATACCTTTGTAAGCTCTGAAGCAGAGATACCTGCATCTCTTAATGCGTTCTGAACAGGGATTGCCGTTCTCTCAACAAGATCATGTGTAAGCTCATCGAACTTAGCTCTTGTGAGGTTCATATCAAAATGCTTAGGGCCATCTGCCGTAGCTGTGATGAACGGAAGGTTGATGTTGGTTGTTGTAGCTGTTGAGAGCTCCTTCTTAGCCTTCTCTGCTGCTTCCTTGAATCTCTGAAGTGCCATCTTATCGTTAGAAAGGTCTACACCCTCATTCTTCTTGAACTCAGAGAGCATATAATCTGTAATTCTCTGGTCGAAATCGTCTCCACCTAACTGCTTATCACCATTGGTAGCCAAAACCTCAATGACACCATCACCGATATCAATGATAGATACATCGAATGTACCACCACCGAGGTCATATACCATAATCTTCTGCTCCTGCTCATTGTCAAGACCATAAGCAAGTGCGGCTGCTGTAGGCTCATTGATAATTCTCTTTACATCAAGACCTGCAATCTTACCTGCATCCTTGGTTGCCTGACGCTCTGCATCATTGAAGTATGCAGGAACAGTGATGACTGCCTCTGTTACCTTCTCACCAAGATAGCTCTCGGCATCTGCCTTAAGCTTCTGGAGAATCATGGCTGAAATCTCCTGTGGTGTATACTTCTTATCATCAATTGTTACCTTGTAGTCCGTACCCATATGTCTCTTAATGGAAGAAATAGTCTTCTCAGCATTGGTAACTGCCTGACGCTTAGCAGGCTCACCTACAAGTCTCTCTCCTGTCTTAGTGAATGCAACGACTGACGGTGTTGTACGAACACCCTCTGTATTGGCGATAACCTCAGGCTTACCACCTTCCATAACAGCTACACATGAATTAGTTGTTCCTAAATCAATACCAATAATCTTACTCATAATTTTTTCCTCCTGAAATTATATGAAATGTATAGTTTCCTAAATCTTAGTTAGCTACCTTTACCATGCTGTGTCTAACCACACTGTCACGGTAAGTATAGCCCTTCTGGAATACCTCGACGATTATGTTCTCTCCGACATTCTCATCATCCACATGCATAACCGCATTGTGAAGATTAGGATCGAACTCTTTATCAAGCGCCTCGATTTCCTTAACTCCTGCATCTTCAAGCTGCTTAACAAGCTGCTTATATATCTTATCCATACCCTCGACAAAAGGCTCTGCCTTCTGTTCCTCAGATACGGTTGCAAGACCTCTCTCAAAGCTGTCTATAACCGGCAGAAGCTTCTCAATTATGTTCTTCGCTCCCACCTCAAACATCGCTGTTTTTTCTTTCTCAGTTCTCTTGCGGTAATTATCAAACTCTGCAAGAGTTCTTCGATACTGGTCAGTCAGCTCATCAATCTTCTGATCTTTTTTATCCTTCTTCTCCTTTTTGTCTTTTCCGAAGAAGCCTTTTTTCTTACTGCCATCTTCTGCCGATTCCTGTCCCTCGGATTCCTCTGAAATCTCCTGTGCTTCACTTTCCTGTGTATCTTCTACAGTTTCCTCTGCAACAGTTTCCTCAACAGTCTGTTCTTTATTCTCATTGGAACACTCATTATCCTGTGTGTTCTCATTTGAAATATTTTCTACATTCTCTTCATACTGCTCTGCCATCTGTTCTCCACCTTTCTAACTATCCTTAAACTTCGAATCAAGCTGAACCTTGATACTCTTAAGTGCTTCCACCACCTTCTCATAGTCCATTCGCTTAGGTCCGACAATTCCGATGGTTCCCTTGACACCTTCATCAAGCTCATACGTTGCTGTTACCACACTGCAATCCTTCATGGTCTGAACCGGTGTCTCATTGCCGATATATATCTGAATTCCCGTGTTATCATCCTTATTGAGTGTGTCATTGACGAGCTGTGAAAGTTCTTTCTTCTCCTCAAAAGTGGAGATAAGCTCACTTGCCTTAGACTGTGTTGACAACTCAGGATATTTGAAAATATTCGTCGCACCGCTGGTGTATATCTGAAGATCATCCGGTGAACCTGCCACCTCAGCTACTGCATCTAATATATCACGTATAAGCTTGGAATATTCTCCTGCCTGCCCCGTGAGCTTAGATATCAGTGTCAGATTAATCTCCTCAACCGTAAGTCCGTTAAGACTGCTGTTAAGAAGAAGATTGAGCTTAAGAAGTGTCTCATTATCAAGCTCTGAATCTACCTCAATAATCTTGTTCTTGATAAGATTACCATCTGTCACTATAACCATAAGTATCTGTCCCGGTTCAACCTGCGAAAGCTGTATGAACTTAAGTCTGTTACCCGTATACTTAGGTGCAGTGACAAGTGTTGCATAATTGGTGTTATCGGCGAGTGTCTTAGCAACATTCTGTAAGAGCGTCTCAACCTTATCCACCTTATCAAGAAGCATATCCTGCATCTTAAGAAGCTCATGCTCCTTATCATCAAGTTCCTGCTTCTTCTCTGCCATCATTCTGTCCACATACAATCTGTAACCTGCGTCGGAAGGAATTCTTCCCGCTGAAGTATGAGGCTGAATAATGTATCCAAGCTCCTCTAAGTCAGCCATCTCATTTCTTATGGTGGCTGAGCTGAGATTCAAGTCCGTATATTTTGAAATGGTCCTTGAACCTACCGGTTCGCCTGTCTCAAGATAGTTGCGGATGATTGCCTCTAATATCTTAACTTTTCTATCGTCAAGTTCCATCTGCCTCCTACCTTTCTTTATTAGCACTCCTTTTATTTGAGTGCTAACATTTTTGATATACTAAAAATAGCACTCCTTTATATATTTGTCAACATTAATTTTTAAATTTATTCTTATTTTATATTTTGTTCATTTTTTAACCCAAAAACAGCTGTGAGCTAGCTCTCACAGCTGTTTTTGGGGTTAAGGGATATTTTTACCGCTAATTATCCGTTTTCATCTCATATATGTTAGTACCGTCATACAATACTATATTATCATCTTTGCAGTACAGCTTAGTTCCGGCATTAACGCAGCTTGCTTCCATATTACGATTCGGTATTTCGTTACTTGAAACAGTAATTTCGCCAACACATTCATAATCAGGAAACCAAAGGTCAAACACGGAGGCTGTTGCACTGTTTTTAGTACTTGATGAATCATGAACATATAATATATCATTATAATAAAGATATATCTTCGCCACCTCATTCTGCTTTCTTCCCGTCACGCTCTCCTGCTGTGCGGTATCCGTAATCTGTATATCAGAATCCTTTTGGTCTTTACCTTGGCAGGCACACAGCAAAACAGCCATGCTTAACACAATAAAAAACGCAAATACTCTTTTTTTCATTTTATGTCTACCCCCTATACAGTTTTTATTAGTTAGAATTTATTTAAACAATAAGCTTTTTCATAATAATCTCCATTCCGTCGCCAAATCGACGGCACAAATTGTAATGAAAGTCTTTCAATATTCCACCGTACTGATAAAACATTTTTTAAGAAGCTACACTACAAAGCATGTGGGAGTAAGTCGTCAAGACTTTCTTCGTTTTAGACAGCATAATAATCCGTATAAGTTCCATCTTTCAAGCACAAATAAGTGGCTCTATAAAACAGTACAGTAAGAATTGTTTTAACTTCCCCGCTAAATATGTGATGGAAAATTCAATGGCTTCTTAGCTTCATAAAACAACAATAGTTCCAATGGTTGCCAACAGCCGCTTGTTAAAGCGTGTCATTTATTGGCTGCACTCTACCTTCTTTCGCAATACACCTCCTCTTATAAATCACGTTTGTTCTCACATCATGTCTCTACAAAAATAATTATAACATGTATTGATAATATCGTCAATTCCCATCTGCAGTTCATCCTTCTCATACAGCGTCGTTTTCTCTCCACCCTGATGGTATCATAAAAAAGCTGCATGCAAGGCTTATTATGCTTTGCATACAGCTAAATATTGCATATGATGTTGGGGTCAAAAGGTATTTTGCCCCCAATGATACCGGATTGCTTCAGATTTCTGACCTTTTGACCCTGATATCTTACATATTATTTTATAAGCTTACTTTCTTGTCGAGAAGCTGCGCTGTTCCCACAACAGCTCCTGCTATTATAATAAGAAAGAAAACCATACACGGCAGGGCTGTTATTACCACCTGCTGCATGTTCTCAGGTGACTCATACAATACAGGAAGCAGACCTCCGATTTTATTGACTGCATAGAACAAGAATATGTACAGAATAACACTTATTAATCCCTTAATCTTTCGGTTCTGTAGTACCGTCGCGGTTAATGTAATGCACAGATAAGCCAGTGTGACAGCCATGAAGAAATTGATAAGGAAATTAATGACAAATAAAGAAATTCCGTAGGCAATATCGGTAACATTAATTCCGAAATTCTTCACAAGGTCAAATACCATCTCGATTACGCTTACCTCCTGCTCCCACATATCCATCAGAAGCTTCCAGTCTATAAGCCACAGCCCGGCAAGCAGTAGTGCAACCATCACCCCGTTCAGAAAGGTGAACAAAAGCTTGGAACCGATAATCTTTATCGACCTGTTAGGAGTCATGAACACAAGATAGCTGGTCTTGTTCGACAATTCCCTGCTGTATGTGACAATTCCGAACGCAAATACCATAAAGAAGCACACAACAGCGCAAAAGAACAATATCCATGCACCGGCAAGTGCCTTATTCCTGTTCTGGTCAATAAAGCAGGCATACATAAAATATATCTGAGCAAGTGCAATAATGCCCAGCATTACCGCAATTCCATACAAATTTTTACGAAACTCGTATTTTATAAGCTTTAGCATATCATTCTCCCCCGCTCTATGCATAGATACTCTTATAGAGTTCAACAATCGACTTGCCCGACTCCTGACATAGAGCCTCAGCATCTCCCTGCATGATGACTGTACCCTTCTTTATGAAGACAGCATAGTCAATTATCTTCTCAAGTTCATCAACAAGATGGCTTGACAGTATGAATGCTCTGTGTCCGTCAGCACTTGCCATTATTGTGTTAATAATCTTCTCGCGGGCAATTATGTCAATTCCGTTAAGCGGCTCATCAAGCATTATCAGCCTGCTGTCCCTCGCAAGAGTGGCGGCAATCTTCAGCTTCGCCATCATTCCCGAGGACATCTTAGATGCCTTCTGCTTCTCATCAAGCCCCATCTCACCAAGCAGTGCCCTGTACTTATCCATGGAAAAATCCTCGAAGAAATCGCGGTAGTATTTTCCTATATCAATACAGTTCATATATGAATAGAAATAGCTCTCCGTCGGCATATACGCGATATGCTTCTTAGATTCCACGCCAATCGGCTGTCCCTCATACAGAAGCGTTCCCGATGTCTGTCTCGTGAGCCCGGCAATCATCTTCATGAGTGTGGTCTTACCGCTTCCGTTAGGTCCTAACAGCGCGTACACCTTTCCCGCCTGAATATTAAGGGAAATATCCTCCACAGCCGTCACGGTCATATACTTTTTCTTAAGATTAACGCATTCTAACATAACTATTCTCTCCCTAAAAATACATCAGTTCTCCGATACTATCTGATAAACATCAATCTTGAACCGGTCAGCAGCGCTTATCCCCACAAAACGGCAGCCGTACAATGTCTCTTCCTCGCCGAAATTCTCCATTCTTACGATTTCAATTACCGTATTGAAGAATTCCTTTGTCCATAATACAACCTGTGTATCGTAAAATGAATTAAGAGCAAGTCTCTCCTTTGTTCTGAATGCCATTCCATCCTTTGAAATGTTAACAACATTCACTTCAAATTCTTCCTCTTTAAGTCCCATCGGAACATGATTGTCAGTCACCTTCTGAAGCTTAATCTTTACATTGATTCCCATTCTCTTTGACTTTCTCTTCTCTTGAATTTCCGACATTCTACCTTCCTCCTTCTATGAAATAAACATTGCGTCTCCAAAACTGAAAAATCTGTATTTTTCCTTAACTGCAGTCTCGTAAGCATTAAGAATATTCTCCCGTCCGGCAAGTGCCGATACCAGCATGAGAAGTGTTGACTCCGGCAGATGGAAATTCGTTATAAGACAATCTGCCGCCTTAAACTTATATCCCGGATATATGAATATATCCGTCTCTCTGCTGTCCGGATGCACGATTCCGTTCTCATCCGTAGTCGACTCAAGAGTTCTGAGGCTCGTTGTTCCGACGCAGATTATTCTTCCTCCTGCCGCACGGGCAGCATTAATCTTTGCCGCTTCCTCCTCAGTCACAACAAACATCTCAGAATGCATATGATGCTCCTGTATGTTCTCAACCTTGACAGGTCTGAATGTTCCAAGTCCGACATGAAGAGTAACATTCGCTATGATAACCCCTTTATTCCTAAGCGTTTCAAGAAGTTCCTCGGTAAAATGAAGCCCGGCTGTAGGTGCCGCCGCTGAGCCCTCATACTTAGCGTACACAGTCTGGTATCTGTTCTTATCCTGAAGCTTATGTGTAATATACGGTGGAAGAGGCATCTGTCCCAATTCGTCAAGCACTGCCTCGAACACACCGTCATAGTAAAACCGTATAAGTCGGTTTCCATCCTCGACAACATCAAGCACTTCAGCGGTTAATCTGCCTTCACCGAACACTATTCTGTCTCCCGGTCTTGCCTTCTTTCCCGGCTTTACAAGCACTTCCCATATATCATTCTCTCGTCTCTTTAACAGAAGAACCTCTATAGAAGCTCCGGTTTCCTCTCTTACACCCATAAGTCTTGCCGGAATAACCTTCGTATTATTGAGAACAAGGCAGTCTCCGGGATTGATATAGTCAACTATATCCTTAAATATCTTGTGCTGTATGGCACCTGTATTCTTATCAAGCAGCATAAGCCTCGACGAAGATCTGTCCTCTAACGGATCCTGTGCAATAAGCTCCTGCGGTAAATCATAACTAAAATCATGTAAATTCAAAATACTTCACTCCTGTGTATACAATTATATGTTGTTATTATATCCTCAACAGCACCTAAAATCTATAGTTATTGTTCTATTGCATTATAGGTAATTAGACCTATATTGTTATTTCATTTTTACCATTTATTGAAATAGCAAAAGCTGCAACCCGAATGTCCCATATTGAAGGACCCGGGTCACAGCTTTTATCTTTTAAAATAACAGATTTTCCAACTGTCAGCTTCTCATAAGAGCACCGTATACATCTCTTAAAAGCTTGACTATTCCGTCCACAGCCTTGTCTGTCATCTCGTCGGTTACATCCTGCTCATGTGATGCAAACACAATTCTGAATGCCATGCTCTTCTTGCCGAAGCCAAGCTTTTCGCTCTCAAAAATATCGAAAACATCAACCTCAGATACAAGTGCATCAGCTTTCTCGATTGTGGCAATGATATCACCACACTCAACCTTCTTGTCAACTATCACTGCGATATCTCTGCCTGTCTTGGCAAATGTCGACTCCGGTGTGTATGTTATCTCCTCTTTAAACTTAGTTTTTAAGACATCATAGTTGAGCTCGGCAATAAATATCTTAGTGTCGCTTTTCTTATCCTTGGCAATAGCCATCGAATCAACAACATCATATCTTAACTGACCAAATGTACCTATCAATGTACCGTCACAATATACCTCTGCCGTTCTTCCCGGATGAAGATACGGGACATTACCTCTCTTATAGGTAAATTTGATATTATTATAGGAAGCAAGATTCTCAAGTGTCTCCTTCATCGTGAAGAAATCTTCCTCCGAACCTGATGTACCAAGGCACAATGTCTTAACCTCATCGGGTGCCTCCGTGAGCGGTAATGACTTAGGAATATATACATTGGCAAGCTCGAAGAACCTCAAATCCGTATTTCCGTTCTTGATATTGTTCTCGATTGCCCTTACCATGGCAGGAGCCATGAGCGTTCTCATAATGCTGAGATTCTCTGTTATAGGATTCAATATCTCTATAACCTTTCTCTCCTTAGCATCAGCAGGAATCAGGAACTCATCAAACTCATCCTTGGATGTCATGGCAATTGTCTGAATCTCATAATAGCCCTGGGTACAGAGGAAATTCTTTACGGAAAGCTCCTTACTCTGCGCAGCATTGAGGCCTCCGTTAGTTACCAGTGCTTCTCCGAGGAATGTAGGAACAACCTTGTCATAACCGTACTCTCTTATTATCTCCTCAGCGATATCCTGATAGTTCTCAATATCTTCACGATAACGAGGAACCGCAAGTGTAAGTACCCCATCACTAAGCTCCACATCGAAGGCAAGATTCTTTAAAATTCTTACCATCTCATTCTCAGGCACTTCAATACCAAGCACATAATTAACCTTGGCTGTAGGAACCTTTATCACTCTCTTCTCAGTTGATGCACCTGCACTGACATCAAAGTGTGTAGAGCTTACCTTAGCCACTCCAAGCTTCGTCACAAGATTGAGTGCTCTTGCCATACCGCACTCTACAGAGTACTCATCAATCCCCTTCTCATATCTTGAAGCCGCATCCGACTGAATACCAAGACCTCTTGCTGTCTTTCTTACGTTATCCTTCATAAACTTGGCTGACTCGAAGAGAACTTCCTTGGTATTCTCGGTAATCTCACTGTTAAGACCACCCATGACACCTGCAAGTCCTACTGCCTTTACCTTATCACATATAAGAAGATTGTTATGTGTAAGAACTCTCTCCTTGCCATCAAGCGTAACAAGCTTCTCTCCATCCTCAGCTCTTCTCACAATAATTGATGAGCCTTCAAGTGTATTAAGATCAAATGCATGCATAGGCTGTCCAATCTCAACGAGAACATAATTGGTGATATCAACCATTGCATTGATTGCATTGTGGCCCACGGCTATAAGTCTTCTCTTCATCCAAAGCGGAGCTTCCTTATACTGAACATCGTACACATAATGCCCCAAATATCTTGGGCATATATCCTGACTCTCAACGGTTACGCTGATTTCAGGCCGGGTAACGTTGTCACATGTGTAGCTCATATCGGGAAGCCTGATTTCCTTTCCAAGAAAAGCCGCAACCTCACGCGCAAGACCGAGAACCGACTGGCAGTCAGGTCTGTTGGCCGTCACTGATATATCAAACACATAATCATCAAGTCCGAGGTATGTCTTGATATCCTCACCGACAGGAGCGTCATCATCAAGTATCATAATACCGTTTACGTCAGCTCCCTTATACCAGTCCTTATTAAGACCTAACTCTCCGCCTGAGCAGAGCATTCCATAGGACATCATATCCTTCATCTTTCTCGGGGTTATATCCATACCGTTAGGAAGCTTTGCTCCCACTATACATGCCGGAACCTTGGCACCCTGAAATACATTGTCCGCACCCGTCAAAATAAGATGGTCATGTCCCTGCTCTCCGCAGTCAATATGACAGATGTAAAGGTGTGTTCCCTCATACTTCTCTATCGAAGTGACCTGTCCCACATAAACCTTCTCAATATTTTCACCGAGGTATTCAACTCCCTCGACTTCAAAACCTGCACCAAAGAACTTTTTCTCAAGCTCCTGCGGAGTGACATCTATATCCACATAATCCTTTAACCAACTAAGTAATACTTTCATATCTATTCTCCATTTCCGGCTGTTATGCCTTAAACTGCTTTAAGAAATCAATATCATTCTCAAAAAGCTTACCCATGTGATTGATACCATACTTAAGCATTGCTATACGCTCGATGCCGATACCGAATGCAAGTCCTGAATATTCATCGGAATCGATTCCGCAGTTTTCAAGCACTTTCTTGTTAACAATACCTCCGCCAAGAACCTCTATCCAGCCTGTTCCTTTGCAGAGTGAGCATCCGCATCCACCGCACTTAAAGCAGCTTACATCAACCTCAACAGATGGTTCCGTAAACGGAAAATATGAAGGTCTGAGTCTCGTCTTTACATCGCCCGTAAAAAGCTTCTTAACGAACTCATCAAGCATTCCCTGAAGGTCGCAGAGCGTGATGTGCTTATCTACAACAAGACCTTCCATCTGGCTGAACATCGGTGAATGTGTTGCATCTGAGTCCGAACGGAATACCTTACCCGGAACCAATACCTTGATAGGAGGCTTCTTTGCATCCATTGTACGAATCTGTCCCGGTGATGTATGTGTGCGGAGAAGCAGATCGTCGGTGAGCCAGAATGTATCCTGCATATCTCGTGACGGATGATCCTTAAGCACATTAAGTCTTGTAAAATTGTGGTCATCATCCTCTATCTCAGGTCCTTCAAAAATCTCAAATCCCATTCCTGCAAACACATTAATCATCTCATACTTAACGGCCGTGAGCGGATGAAGATTTCCCATAGGTCTTGTCTTAACAGGAACAGTTACGTCGATAGTCTCTCTCTCATACTTCTGCTGAAGCTCGAGTTCTTCTATCTCCTTCTTCTTCTCATCGTACTTTTCCTGTACCCAGTTCTTAACCTCATTTACGAATTGACCGTAAGCCTTCTTCTCTTCCTTGGCAACCTCCTTAATTCCATTCATAAGTCCCTGTACGGAACCGTTCTTGCTGAGATAGGTTTTCCATACATCGGAGAGCTGGCTCTCTGATCGGGCTGTCTCAATGTCATTTAAGAATTTCTTTTTCAATTCATCTGCATTAAACATGTCTTTTCTCCTTTTCTTTTCTTTACGTTTAGTGTATAACCCCGAATTGCTCCATGCTCCGCATTCTCGCAATTCGACGTAAATTCGCAATCCGGCTTGTCAGCCTGCTTGCTCATTTACGTTATCGTCTCTAAAGCATAAGCAGATGTGTATGCAAGCATACATCTGCTTATGCTTTGAGACTGATTTATACACTAAAAAAGGCCCCGCCCCTCATTACTGAGGGACGAGGCTTAATCTCGCGGTACCACCCTGATTCCCGGACATACCGGGCACTCAATTAATGCGTAACGTGCACATACGTCACTCCCTACAAGAAATCCTTCAGGAATGAAGCTCCGACGGGAACTTTGACAGATACCTGAACCTTAAGCGGGCTTCCAGCCGATGACCCACTCTCTCTGTCGGAAATATATCTGTCTACTCATCATACACTGCCACGTTAATCATGTTACAATGTATAATCTTCGTCTTCACAGCTTTTTACATATTAATGCTGAGCGTCAGGTCAATGTCACAAAAACACTCAACGATACTGTAAATTCTATCACACGAAATGTTTTTGTCAAGCTTTTATTTATACAAATCCCTGTAATCTTCCGGCAGAAACCTGTGATATATTATGTGGCAGCCCTCGTCCTTAAAGCAGTAATAATACTCATCGTTGTCCACCGTCTGACTTTCCTCCGCCCCATGCCCAAAGTATATCACATAGTCGAACTCATCGTCCCCCGCTTTTTCAATAACCACATTATTTGAATACGCGTGAAACAAATCAAATATTCCCTGCATCGTGCAGTCATGCCCGCCGACATAGGCTATGAGCCCGGCAAGAAAGCTGTCTGCTGCCGCATTCTCATGAACATATTTTCCACCCTCCCTGGAAATCAGAAAGCAGAAACGTCCCTTGCTCTGTGTCACCTCTACATTTCCGAGCTTTTCTTTAAACTCCTCCGGCTGACTTGAAGGCTGCAGCCTCTCAAGCATTGTCTCGGCATCCTCCTCCGCTCCAAAGAAATGATTGAGAGACGAGAGCGGATAGTACAGCCTTACCTCCTCATCACAATAGCCGAGCTTTATCTGCTGCTCTTTTATAATATCAATAAGATTTTTTTCCAGCTTTGCGTAACCTGTACCGTTCATTTTTCCTCCATTTCAATACTCCACCTTATACAAAAACAGACCTTCCGCCGGAGCCATATAAGGCACCTTGCGTCTGTCCCGGCTCTCAAAAACATCAGCAATTATATCAGCTTTACTCTCGTTAAGTCCAATCGAGAGAAGTGTTCCCACAAGCAGTCTTACGGTGTGATACAAAAACCCATTGCCCCTGAAAATGATTTCAAGACACTTTCCGTCATTTCCCCTGTCACAAATATTAAAATCCACATTGTCAATTCTTCTTACCGTGCTCTTTTTTGACTTGTTATCGGAAAAGCCCTGAAAATCATGCTCTCCGATAAGTTTTTCGGATGCCGATTTCATCTTTTCAATATCAAGTCTTTCAGGATGTTCGATTGCAGCCATATATCTCCTTGCAAACACATCACGCTTTCTGTCAAGGCTGATATAATATCTGTATTCCTTACCCACAGCGTTAAGTCTCGCATGAAAGCGGTTATCAACCATCTCAAGGTTTAAAATTCGTATATCCTCCGGAAGAAACCCGTTAAGTTCATCCATGATAGCAGCCGGTGTACTCATATCTACCATGTCTTTTTCTGCATTTTTCTTTGAGTAATCCACCTTAAAGTTAGCTGTCTGACACGCTGCGTGAACCCCTGCATCCGTTCTTCCCGAACCGTTAAGCTCAAGCTCCTGCAAAAAATATCTCGATAAAATCTCCTCAAGCTTACCCTGTATCGTATTTTTCGTGTTTCCCTGCTTCTGCCAGCCGTTGTAACGCGTACCGTCATACTGTAAAACCATTTTGTAATTAACCGTCATTCTATTCTCCAATCGCAAAAGACCCCCGAAAAATCGAAGGTCTTTCACTAAAACTCTCTTTACTTATTTTGCGGCAGCCGGATTAAGCTTTTTTGTCGCAATCTCATCCTTTAACATTGCAAGGAACTCATCCTTAGATACCGTTGTTGAGTTCTGCTCACCGTGAAGTCTGTAGCTTACGGTCTTGTCATTGGCCTCATTCTTACCAAGCACGATGAGATAAGGTGTCTTCTTAACCTGAGCCTCACGAACTCTGTAACCGAGCTTCTCATTTCTCTCGTCAATCTCAACTCTGATTCCGTTATCGGCAAGGAAATCATACAGCTCGTGAGAGTATGCATTGAGCTCCTCATCCTCGTTCTTAACAGGGAGAATAACCGCCTGTACAGGTGCAAGCCATAACGGAAGATTGCCCTTGGTCTCCTCAAGTATATAAGCCATAAATCTGTCGAGAGAGCCAAGAATTGCTCTGTGAAGAACAACAGGAGTCTTCTTCTGACCATCCTTGTCCACATATGTTAAATTGAACTTAGCCGGGAGACAGAAATCAAGCTGGCAGGTTGAAAGAGTGTACTCGTTACCTACGGCAGGCTTAACATTTACATCAAGCTTAGGGCCATAGAAAGCAGCCTCACCAATCTCCTCCGTGTACTCGATACCAAGGTCATTTAATACCTTTCTGAGAGCATTCTCTGCATTGTTCCACATCTCATCATCATCATGATACTTAACCTTATCCTCAGGGTCTCTGAGTGAAAGTACACACCTGTAATCCGTAATACCGAAATCCTTGTATGTGTCAAAAATAAGGTCAACTACCTTGGAGAACTCTGACTCAATCTGCTCAGGCGTAACAAAAAGATGTGCATCATTCTGGCAGAAATGTCTTCCTCGCTCAATTCCCTTGAGAGTACCGCTCGCCTCAAATCTGAAGTCATGTGCAATCTCACCGATTCTGAGCGGAAGATCCTTATATGAATGCATCTTATTGGCATATATCATCATATGATGAGGACAGTTCATAGGTCTTAATACGAATGACTCTCCCTCAACCTCCATAGCAGGGAACATATTCTCCTTGTAATGATCCCAGTGGCCTGATGTTTTGTAAAGACTTACTGTACCTACACAAGGTGTCATAACGTGAAGATATCCGAGCTTTCTCTCCTTAGCCTTGATATAGTTCTCAAGCTCCTGCCATACAGTATATCCCTTTGGCAAAAACATAGGAAGTCCACGTCCGATGAGGTCATCGGTCATGAAGATTTCCATTTCCTTTCCGATTTTTCTGTGGTCACGCTCCTTAGCCTCCTCAAGCAGCTTAAGATGTTCCTCAAGCTCCTCAGGTGTAGGGAAACATACCCCGTATATTCTCTGCATAACGTGATTGTTGGCATCACCCTTCCAGTAAACACCTGAATACTTAACAAGCTTGAAGTTCTTGCAGAGCTTCGTGTTATCTACATGAGGTCCGCGGCAGAGATCCGTAAAATCTCCCTGGTCATAAACCGTGATATTGCCATCCTCAAGACCATTTATGAGGTCAAGCTTATACATATCATCCTTGAACATTTCAAGAGCTTCAGCCTTAGATACCTCTCTTCTGAAAATCTTCTTGCCTTCCTTGCAGATTTTCTTCATTTCCTTCTCAATAGCCGTAATTATCTCGTCATTTACAGCTACATCGCCAAGGTCGATATCGTAGTAAAAGCCTTCTTTCACAACAGGTCCTACCCAGAACTTTGCATCAGGGTAAAGATGCTTAACTGCCTGTGCCATAACATGTGCACATGAATGGTTGAGTGTGTTTAATCTCTCATCTGCTTTAAAATCTACCATTTTAAAATTCTCCTTTTCTTAAATCTTCCAAAAAGCTTCGCCGCTTTACCACGGCAATTTATGCATATAAAAAGCCCCTTATACAGTGGCTTTCCATCTGTATAAGGGGCGAATAAAATCTAATCCGCGGTTCCACCCTTATTATTCTCATTATATAAACGGGAATATCTCATTGTGATGATAACGGAATCACCGTGCCGTATTAAGGCCGCTCAGAGGTGGTCTTCCCGAAACAGTATTCTAAGGCACTCGCACCGAATGTGTCTCTCTCTGAAAAAATCTTATCCCGGTACTCTTCTCGTCAACGCTTTACTTAGAGAGTATATTTCAAAAAAAGTGCAATGTCAACCCTCAATTTTTACAATCGCACACCCTATATGTTCTTCCCAAGTACCTCTCTTCGTATTGTCTCCATGACATCGTCAGTCACATACCCCGCTGCTGCTTTTACCGCCTCAGGTGCATAGTCCATGGCATATCCATAAGCAACCGTCCCGAGAAGCTTAACGTCATTGCCGCCGTCACCGAACGCCATAACCTCATCCATGTCAATGCCGTATCTTCCACAAAGAGCCTTCACGCCCGACACCTTACAGATTCCGTCGGCAACAAATTCCATCCAGTTATTGGCATTGTACACAAGCTCAAATGTATCGCTCCATCGCTTCTTGAAATGACTGCTGCATGAATCGACACCATTCTTGGAGTACACCGAAAGCTTAAGAAAATCATCATCTATTCCATCGACATTGTCAACAAACACTATGCTGTCACCATATCGGTCTATAATAAACTCCTCATATCCGCGGGTCTTAGGACGTATGTACAGCTTCTCACGCCCGTACAGAAGAAATTCACAGCCTTCCGTGTATGTGATGTCATTAACAAGTGCTCTCACGTCGCTCCTGTTCATCGCATTAATCTCAAGCACGCTGCCGTCAGCTATTGTCATTGCTCCGTCACTGCATACGAACGCCATCTTATCCTTCACAGGTGCAAAAAGCCTGTTGAGGTCTCCATATCCTCGTCCGCTCGCAGCCGCAAAATGTATTCCCTCTGCATATAATTTTTCTATAACCTCAAATACATGCTCGTCAAACGCGCCCTCTCCTCTGTGAAGGAGAGTGCCGTCGACATCACTTAGTATAAGCTTAATCATAATCCGTACACCGATACCTTTTCTTAAAGCGCAGCCTCAAGCTCAGCTCGTATCGCCTTAATGAAATCAATGCTGTTTAGTGTCTTTGCATCCTTGATTGATGTGATGAGTGCAAGGTCACCTGTCATCTGTCCTCCCTCGACAGTATCGATTGTAGCCTTCTCAAGCTTATCAGCAAACTGCACAAGTTCAGGAATGTTGTCAAGCTCTCCTCTCTTTCTTAAGGCTCCGCTCCATGCAAAGATAGTTGCAATAGGGTTGGTTGAGGTCTGCTCCCCCTTGAGATAACGGTAATAATGACGCTGAACCGTTCCATGTGCAGCCTCATACTCATAATAGCCCTGAGGAGATACAAGAACCGACGTCATCATTGAGAGTGAACCGAACGCAGTAGCAACCATATCACTCATTACATCTCCGTCATAATTCTTACAAGCCCAGATATATCCGCCCTCCGAACGTATAACACGCGCAACGGCATCATCAATAAGCGTGTAGAAATACTCGATTCCTGCCTCCTTAAACCTATCCTCGTACTCGTTCTTAAAAATCTCCGCAAAAATATCCTTAAATGTGTGGTCATACTTCTTAGATATGGTATCCTTTGTCGCAAACCATACATCCTGTTTTGTGTCCAGTGCATAGTTAAAGCAGCTTCTCGCAAAGCTCTCTATGGAAGCGTCGACATTATGCATACCCTGTATAACACCTGAACCCTTGAAATTATGGATAAGCTCTCTCTTCTCATTGCCCTCCGCATCAGTGTATACAAGCTCTGCCTTTCCCGCTCCCGGCACCTTCATCTCGACAGCCTTGTACACATCTCCGTAAGCATGTCTTGCAATCGTAATCGGCTTCTTCCAGTTCTTCACAAGAGGTTCAACACCTTTTACAATGATTGGGGCGCGGAATACGGTTCCGTCAAGAATTGAACGGATGGTTCCGTTGGGACTCTTCCACATCTCCTTAAGATTATACTCCGTCATTCTGGCTGCATTAGGTGTGATTGTGGCACACTTAACAGCAACTCCGTACTTTTTAGTAGCCATGGCAGCATCTACGGTAACCTGGTCGTTCGTCTCATTTCTGTACTCAAGACCCAAGTCATAATACTCTGTATTGAGGTCGACAAAAGGAAGTAAAAGCAACTCCTTAATCTCCTTCCAGAGCACTCTTGTCATCTCGTCTCCGTCCATCTCCACAAGAGGTGTTGTCATCTTAATCTTATCCATAAAGTCCTCCATCTGCACATGCCGTCCGCGGCTATTTTTTCTTGTATCATACAATATCAAGACTAAAAAAACAAGAGAAGATTTGTAACACATTCCCCGTTCCATCATATTATGAAGTGTATAAAGATTTTGGAGGAACTAAATAGTGAGTGATTTAGCGGCAACAAACTGCGGATGCAGCGGCGGATGCGGATGTGGCAATTCTAACAACGGAGGATGCAACAGCTGCAGCATTATCCTCTGGATAATCCTTCTCTCCTGTTTCTGCGGCAACGGCAACGGAACAGGTCTCTCCAACGTATTCGGATGCGGCAACGGCGACGACTGCGGCTGCGGCGGCAACGGTGGCTGCAACAACAGCTGTATCTGGTTAATTCTCATCCTCTTATTCTGCGGAGGCGGATGCGGCTTCTAATCGGAAGCCGTCACAAAAGCAGGGGTGCCATGTCAACACCCCTGCTTAATTAAATTAAACTTATTCAATTTTAATCGACTTCTCCATCAACTCAAAAATTTCCTCAACCGAAGCACACACCGGGACGGGATTTTCAATATCATCGCAGTATATCATATATACCTTTCCGTCTCTTGCATCCCAATAAAAATAATCTCCGCCCTCATTGTTTGCCAACGGATACAGATGCTCGTCAATAATTTCGTCCTCTCTGTCATTTTCAACCAGCTTTTCAAAGCTGCAGCTTCCGTATTTCAGTTCGACAAGCTCCGCAACCCCGAACTCCTCGTAATCCACCGTGAAAATGCACAGCCTGATTTTATCACCGTTGTGCCGTAAATAATATTACCTAAGTATTGCAGGAAAACTGACACCGTACTTTTTTTCAATTTCCGATATGTCGCCGTCCGAAATATGAGTATTCTCTCTTTCTTCCTTTATAAAACCGTACATCCGAATCCTCCTCTTATTGCATAAACGTAATTAAGTATACATATTTCTTATCTCATGTGTCATGATGTCGGCTAACCTTGTCGGCAGCGGAATATGACTTTCCTTGGTGACAAGCGAATCCGTTATCTGCATTGCCGTGTCCAAGTCAATTTAACCGAAAAATCGGTTACCGCCTCCCCAAAAAACTAAATCAAATTAAATTCCTTTAATAGCTTGTCGCGATAATCCTTATCAACAGAAGCTTTGCTGATATCGTCTATTCGTCCTTCAGCGCTGAGCAGATACATAAGCTTACTCATCATTTCAACGCCTTCAGCACGTCCTTTTTCAATACCTTTTTCCTCTATTGCATAAGATAAATTACACATAGTAGTAAGCTCCTCCTTCATTTTTTTAGATTTGGGTATGGAATATTGTTCTTCAAGTATGTTCTCCTTAGTGTCAGCAGATAACGTACCGTCAAATGTGACGTTAAGAAGACTCAACAGAGAAGAACCGTCATCCATAGTACCGTTTCCAATCTGCCCATTGCCAAGGCAGACAACTACAGCTCGCATAAGGTCATATCTGTGTTTATCAGGCAGATTTCCGTAGAGGTTATGCGGTGCAATCTCATAGCTGGTTATGCTGTTCTGAGATGCAGCATTCGATTCAAGACAGATAAATATCGAATATACTTTTTTGATATTGTCATAATCATCCGACTTGAACTCCACGTCCATCTGTGATGAAATCATTCGTGTACAGTAATATATTACGCGCGTAACCAAATCATACCCCGGATAGAATGACTTCTGTGCATCAACATTGATAATAAGTTTAATATGCTCATCATCCTTAGTGTATGCCGAAAAACGAATATCATATCTTACGGAGCCCTCGTTTTGAACCGTATCTTCCGTCGGTAAACCCTCGATTCGTTCCGTTCGTATGACATTTGTCTCGCCCGGGTAGATTGATACCTCACTTATCTGAGGCTCATCGATACAATCAATGATTGCCGGGATATTATAATCACGGAATTCACTGGTTGTGTACTTGAGTATCCATGCAAGAATACTCTTATTTGCCAGAATATTTTTGACATTCTGGTCGTATCTTACGTTATCTGTCACAGAATCAAGGTTATATGACAGTGATGTTTTCTGTTCCATAGTATATCCTCTCTTTACAATTTATTATAATATATCAGATGTAATTAAGCAATTAAGAAATTATCAACAGCGCCACATAAGTCAAATGACTCGTTGTAAGCCCTATGAAACTTATTAATATCTCAACCTAAATATCTGACATAATATTCCCTATGTCACACTTTCTTTCTCTATTTGTTGATATAATTATATCATTACATGGCAAAAGGTACAACCGTATGTTCGATATTCGCTTATAAAATCTTATTTAAGAGGCTGCCACTTGGCATAGAGCGTCACCTCCACCGATACGGGTGATGTCTTTAATATATACTTATCCCCGGGTGCCCCGGCATACGATGAGAAAGTTTCCGTTGATGCATCATATTCCTCATACCAGCCTTCAAGCAAGTATCCGTCCCTCGATGCATCAGGAAGCGCAAGCTCCGCATCATGGTACTGCGCCTCGGCTTCCAACTCTTCATGCCTTATGGCATCTTTCTTTATATAGGATGCCCCGCTTATATATTCTTTATCTTCTATCTTCCATGACTTAAACTTAAAAAAGCCTGTTTTCGGCTGTACAGCCGATGCTCCCGTGCTTCCCCTGACTGTCTGCGTATCAAACGACAGGGTATAGCTGCTTCCGAGCACCTTTTTTCCTGATGCGAGGTTTCCCGGCACGCCGAAGACGAACTTACCGTCGGACGACATCTTCTGTTCGGTGCTGCTTGCTCCCTTAATGTAATGCACGGTGTACACGTCCTCATCGTAGCGGGCATACACGGTCAGGTTGTCCTCAATGCCCCATACGGTCTGACCGCCGGCATTCTTCTTCCAGTAAGGAGAGGACTGCACATTCCCCTGTGAATCAGTGTATGAGAGCACCGCATTCCCGTCAGCGCCATATACGGGTATGCCGTTCTCATCATACCAGCCCTTGAAGCTGTGGTTTTCAAGCTCCGCCCCCTTAATGCCCGATACGCCTGCTGCAGAGTATGAATCGTAATATACCGGGACGGACTTCTGTGATGTTGTGCCTGCTTCTCCGCACTCAGGGCATGAGCCCGCATCGAAGCTGATTGAATAGTTAAAGACTATTCCGATTATGCCCAGCATGTGTCCGCCGTAGTACTGTCTCACTCCGTTTCTCCACCCGTCCTTCGGATGGTATGTCTCATCCTTACTGTATGTGGTGCCTTCTATGAAGTATACAAACTGTTTTCCGCCGTCCTCAGGAGTGAAGGTAAAGGTACGCGTCTCCTCGGTGTTCTGGTTGCCCGGAACAGTCACCCATGTCTGTACTGACCTGTCCCTGTTGACAACCGGACTGCACTTGCCGTTAAAGTCATGCCAGTCAACCTTCCCGTCAGCCCCCGGCTTGACATTCCATATGCCGAATGCACCCGATGAGCCGTCGGCAAGCTCAGTGTGCCATCCGTCATATATGCCCTTAATGGTGTCCGTGTATGTACCAACCCAATACATTCTTACATGGTCGCTGTCATCATCAGCAGTATGCGTCACCTTGGGATAGGTGATGCTCACGCTCACGATAGGGTTGTCGTCTCTATGCTGGAGAGTATATTCTTTTATATATGTCACCTCATCATCATCGATAGCAATAGATTGATTCCCATCTATTTGTGGCTTAATCTTCTCAGTCCATACACTTCCATCGCTATAATAAAATTTAACCTCTATTTCTGTTTCCCTAAGTTCCTTGTATTCGTTGTCTTTACCTGTTCCATAAAATGCGTTTACATCAGTTATATTTATATTTAATAACACAAAAATTATTGTCATAACCAACGAGAAAGCTTTAACAATTTTCTTTTTGTATATCAACCATATCATCTCCATTCTAAACAAAAAAGGACGTATACTTTTCAGCATACGTCCTTATCTTTTAATTTTATATATAATCTAATGATTATGCCATTCGCATTCATCGGCTTTGCCATTCTGAACATACCAGCAGTATGTCCACTGATGACCAACATGTCCCTCATCATACCATCCGAGGTCCTCCGACGCTGTACTCCAAAGATACTGTGCAGCTTCGCCAGATATATCTGTACCGTCTGTCTCGTAAACCTCCATACCGTCTCTTACGTTACCCATTACAGAGTTAAGAGTTGGTCCGTTCCATGCACCCTTTGACCTCTGCCAGCCGTCACAATACCAGTACACATTGCCGTTGACCTCTGCCCTTGTGCCGTAATGAGGGTCAGCTATCTCCGCAAGCAGCTCTTCATCGCTCTTTGGTCCTGCCTCGGTAGGAGCCTCTGTTGTTGTCTCAGGCTGTGTTGTCGGTGCCTCGGTAGGAGCCTGTGTAGGAGCTTCCGTCGGTGCCTGTGTCGTGGTTTCAGGCTGTGTGGCAGGAGCTTCCGTTGGCACCTGTGTCGTAGTCTCAGGCTGTGCGGCAGGAGCTTCGGTCGGTGCCTGCGTTGTTGTCTCAGGCTGTGCCGTCGTGGTTTTCTGCGCCTGTGTCGTAGTCTCGGTAACTACAGCTCTTGCAGAAGTCGTCTCCTGCGCCGTCGTGGTCCCGGCGGCTACAGCCTTTGCAGAGGTTGTCTCCTGTGCCGTCGTGGTCTCGGTATTCTTCTTTGAGGCTGTGGTTGTCTCATCGGTCTTTGATGCCCCGGTGGTCTCCTTCGTGGAGGACTTTGTCGTTTCCTTTGCCGTTGTGGTCTCCTTAACGTCAGCCCCGGCTGTCGTCTCAGTCTCCTGTGCCTCGGTGCTTACAAGGTTCTCACCCGATGTCTCAGCCACGGTACCCGTATTCTTACTGCATGCCGTCATAAGCATTACAGCCATGACAAGCCCTGCCGTTATTCTTCCTATTTTCCTCATATCCGTCTCCGTTCCGCGGTATTTTCCGATGTCTTTCTGTCGCTTACATTTCCTTTTGTCTTATGACTACATTATATATAACATGCAGCCACGATTCAATAGAAATATGCCATTAATTTACCGCGCTTTCATGCACTTTATATTGTATATTTTTTACATATATGCCTTGGCGCATCTTCGCTGCGTCAAGCCCTGCATATCTGCGCGGTATATATTCTGTTGTCAAAGAACCTTTATGAGATCAATGCCAAAAAACTCTATAATGAAGTATGCCGCCGCCATTCCCGGAACAAATGCGCCGTACCATGACACCTTCTTATGCAGTACAGCCCTCACCGCATTCACCAGCACCGTATAAACGACAAATACCGCAACTGAAAAAATCATGTAAACCACCATATATCTTCCGGGCTCATGTCCTGTATTGTACGCATAAAGCATAATCAGCATGAAGATTTCCCGGTCACCGGATGCAAACGACATGAATGAAACAGCCATAATAAACGCTGCGGGAAACAAAAGAGTGTATGGCGACTGTGCCGTAAATGAGCGTGTGGCAGCCGCATATACAATCTCTGCCGCCAGTGCCCCCCATGTCACGTCGCTTATTACCGTATGCTCTGCTACATCCGTATACACATGCAGCATAAGAACGCACCATATAAGCATCCTGTGTATGTCGAATGTTTCTATGGGAATAACAATACAGACACACGAGATAATGAGTGCCGCCATGTTCCTCTTTACTACACCTGCCTTTAACAGCACAAGCATCATCATCATCGTAATACATGCGGCAGCCGTATTTACAATCACCGGCATCATTCATTCTCCTCCGCATCGTACATATATCTTCCCACACGCACCGTTCCCTCGACTATTGCACGGTTAAACTCCTCTTCCTGCTCTGCCGGTATGATTATGTTGATTACAAGGGTTGCCTTGTCCTTATCATTACCTGACGCCTCTTCTCCTGATGATGTGAAAGCCCTTGTCACATACGCATGCGTGCAGATGCTCCCTGTTTTCGTCACGCTCTCACCGTTAATGTTCGTGTTCTTAACAGCCCAGACGTTTATGTAATCCCCTGCCCTTATGACTCCTCCTGCCATCTGCGACAGGCTTGACGCATTGAGCGACACCTCTATCGGGTGCTCTATGCCGCGTGTCCTCTCGTCAAGGCTTGAAAAGCTCTTTCCCGTAAGAATCTCATTCTTATCAATCATCCTGCCGGTGTACTTCCCGTAAAGCTCTGCGGCATTCTCCACCGCATTGTCGGGCACCGCCGATAAAGGTCTCTCCATTAACGCGAAATACCCGCCTATGTTCTCAGCCGTGATGAGAAGGTTCTCCGGAACCTCCTTAACGCTTACATACACCTGCTTCGTATCCTCGCTGTCAACGATGCTCTTCTCAACAAAGATGAGCAGTTGCTGTATGCACTGCTCATACTATAGACAAGAACATCTCCTGCCTGTCCTCTTCATTTAAGTGCATCCTGCCAAAATTATAATCGTGATAATAATTATAATAGCACCTGAAGTATATAATATTATAAACGTGTGATAATCTGCTCTATACCAACACTCCTCTTTCTGTCTAAAAATTTATTGATATTGTAGTTATAAAATTAATATAACCACTCCTCCGACCATGCAAGCATGATTAACAAATCATGAAACTAATACATTCATTTTTTACTTTTTCTCTAGTTAAATTCTCTCTGCTATTTATGCGATAAGCAGCACTATACTTCCTACACCAAATACAATAACGCCTCCGATAAATAAACCACAAATCCACCTTTTATTCTCTGTATGTTTATTTATTGAATTTAAAAAAAGCACCACGCAAATAATAAAACAAACAACACAGCCAGCGGCAATTAGTGATTTTATTAGTTTTTCATTCAGATATCCGAGTGAATTATTCATATCTCCTTTCAATATAAAATCCCACTCATGTTGACTCATTAGCTTCTCTAATTCGCAATATCTTTTTAAAAATAAATTTATGAATTGCATATGTTATTCACCCCCTTTTTTTAATTTGCAGGACATAATAATAAATAATAAAAATGAGTTAAACCTGTCAAGAGGTTTTCAAATTATTTTTATGGCAAATTTTAAATTTTTTATACATTATATTCTGTAAAACAAAAACTTTTTTACACACAATCAATAATATTCGCAATCCGCTTAGTTACCTGCTCATATAAAATCGATGCTTCGCATCTCACTAGGTACCCAGCTTGAACCCGGCACCTGACAAAAGAGTTCAACCTATCACCAAGGGTAATTGGTTTTCTCTTTTATTTTATAAAAAGATGAATAAATACTTTTATTATTTCACTCCCCACTCATATCTTCACCATTCCCGCATATAATTTAATGATAAAAGTCTCATACACAATAAAGGACAACGTAAATGCCTCCAAAGCCACCGCGTCAGACAATCATCCTAACTGAATTTGATGAGCGCACCATCGGAAGGAGTACCCAGCTTCTTAAGGCACTCATTCCGTTTTTGGAGCCTTCCCAGCAGAGAATGTTCGGTCTGATGGTGCGCATCATTGAGTTTAATATGACACTCGACTTTTTTAATCATAACAGGATTCCGGCATGCGCCTTTAAGTCGTGCTGTGGCAATGACATGCTCTCGGAACTCAAAAGCTACTGCTCTCCGGAGGAACAAAAGCAGCTTGATATGATGATAGGAATGATAAAAGCGCAGAAGCTTCAGGCGGCAATCGCCTCGGGTAATTGCTGTGCTTCTCCGCCACCTCCACCGCCCGGAGATAAGCCAAAGCCGGACGGCGGAAAACCTGATAAGTGTCCGCCTCCGAAGCCCCCCTGCCCTCCGCCTCCGCCATCACCGATAGACCTGCTTTCAGGAGTCCTGTCACCGGAACAGCTCGCAATGTGCCGCAAATTCGAGGATTTACTGTAATCTGCTGCCGAATCAATTAATGTACACTTGAAGCGGGGGATTGCTTATTCTGCGTTCAAAACCTAAATTTCAACCATAACTGTTATGTTTTATATTATTAATTAGGCATTTGCGAAACGCAATTTTGACGATATACAGTTGTGCAAATTTAACAAATTCGCAAGCAGGTACTATGAAGCCGCCGGTACTTAGGCAGTGTATTTTACTGCGTTATGTACCGTTGCGTGATTCATGTAGCGAAAGCGTGCCTGTGGTGAATTGTTAAATTTGTACAACGTCCGTTTTCAATTATATAGTTTTGCAATTACCTGATATTATTAATTTTTGAAAGGAGTTTCCACATGGACACATCACACATCACCGAGGGTCTTGACCCGAGAAAAGCCGCACTCATCAACAATTTTGCAAACATAGCCAAAGGCAAAGGCTCCGACGAGATGCTGCCGCTTCTGCTGGCGGTATCCAACAAAGCAAAAAAAGAAGGCATCAGTTTCACCCAGGATGAAACCAATGCCATGATAAACATATTAAAAAATGATATGACCGCCGAACAACAGGGCAGGCTTGACCTCTTTATGCAGATGCTGAAAAATGCGTAGAGTTACCTGCTCTCCTCGTTCTTACCGGGTCTTTTAAGCTCCTTGATTGTGCTCTTAAAGCTTTCGAACATCTCAGAATATTTTGTGGATTTTGCTGAAGGGTTACGGTCAAGGAGACTCTTTATACGTCTGAACTCTCCCTTCTCAAGTCCGGTAAGTCTGCTGCTAATCTTATCCTTGAAATTCTCCATGTCGTTGTCAATAACTGCCGCAATCACATCCATACGCTTCTGTGCCCGCTGCACACTCTCCATCTCGGAGATGTGCTTTAAGATTTCCTTTAAGTCGAGAGCATCTCTGATTGACACGCCAAGGTCCATACTTCCGAACATGACAAGTATTACCGTAAGCACCTCCGTTGCTGTCTCCGAAAGGCTGAGAACCATATGTTCAATCGGATTATGAATGAACTTAATCATAAGTATGGAGAAAAATCCCCATACTATTGAAGTCGGCAGGCTTATATAGCCCTTAATGTTAGTAGGGATATTTGTGTAGTCCCAATATCTGACATGGAATATTGCCTCCATCGTACAGCCTGTCACAAGCTCAAGAACCGAAGCTCCAAGCATGCCGCAGATAAAGACAAGCCATAGGTTATCCTTAACCGGAAGTGTGGCAAACAATATCGCCATAGCTCCGAAACCATATATCGGTATGAGAGGTCCATGAAGAAATCCACGGTTTACGAATTTGCGTGTTCTTATTGATACATAACTTGTCTCCCATATCCATCCTAAGAAACAGTACACGAAAAAGAACATGATTATCTGTAAAAATGAATACTGTGTCATTAAATCCTCATTTCCGAGCGTCCCTCCGCCCTCAATTAATACTCCTCGGCAATGTCGATTTCATCCTGCTCCGCCTCAATCGTCATAGGACTGAGAGGAGTATGGCGGAGATATACAAGCCAGTAACCGACACCGACGATTCCTGCACCACCCACTATATTTCCGAGAGTTACAGGTAAAAGATTCTTAAGTAAAAATGTTCCGAAGTTAAGTCCTGCCGCCGCCACTCCATACTCGCTTGCGGCTGCTATTCCGGCAATTCCAAAGTAAATGTCAGCAATGCTGTGTTCAAAACCGCAGAGGACAAAGAGCATAACAGGCCAGAAGCTCATGAGGAGCTTTCCCGAAACCCTCTTTGCGGCAAATGCCGCCCACACTGCAATACACACAAGAATGTTGCAGAGAATACCTCTCATAAATGCTTCAAGGAAGGTCTGATTCACTCTCGACAATGCCGCCGCAACCATCTTCTCGGCAAGCAGCCCTCCATAGAGGTCAGGCAGATGCGCATACACCACCATAACCGCTACAAATCCGGCTCCGAGAAAATTTCCAAGGAATACAAAGAACCAGTTTTTAAGCATTCCCACAACACCTGTCTTTTTCTGAAGCACACTTATTATGATCAGATTATTCCCGGTGAACAGCTCACTTCCCGCCACAAGCACCATAGCCATTCCGGCAGGAAAGACACATGCACTGACAAGTCTGGCTACGGACGCTGACGTTATTGTAGCAGCTGCGGTCGTCGACGCAATTCCGGCAAAACCGATGAACATTCCGGCAAAAAATCCAAGTATAAGCATCTTCCATGCCGACAGCTTAACCTTGTGTATTCCTATCTCGACAAAATTTCTTGCAATCTCAAGCGGTGAATGCATACCGAACCTCCTCATACCAAATTCAATTTAAAGCTACTTACATACGATATTTACAATCTTGCCCGGAACATAGATTTCCTTGACAATATTTGGTGTAAGCTTCTCCTTAACCGCATCCTTGGCTGCTGCAAGAACGGTGTCCTTGTCCGCATCCTTGGAAACCTTGACAACTCCCTTGGTCTTTCCGTTAATCTGAACTGCGATTTCTATGGCATCCTCAACGGTAAGCTCCTCGATGTACTCAGGCCATGCCTCATAAGCTATCGTATTGTCGTGTCCGAGACTTGCCCAGATTTCCTCGCCGACATGAGGACAGATACATGAAAGCATCTTTATGAATCCCTCTGCGTACTCCTTCGGACATGTTCCTGTCTTGTAGAGCTGATTTACAAATATCATCATCTGGCTGATTGCGGTATTGAATGCAAGGTTCTCAAAATCATTTGTAACCTTCTTTACAGTCTGATGGTAGAGCATTGTGAGCTCATCCTTATCGGCATCTGAGATATTCTCAGGATTCGTGAAGAAATTCCACACTCTCACGATGAATCTCTTAGCTCCCTCAACCCCGGTTGAGCTCCATGGCTTTGAAGCCTCAAGAGGTCCCATGAACATCTCGTAAAGTCTTAATGTATCTGCACCATAATCTCTTACGATATCGCTTGGATTTACAACGAACTCAGGGAAACGCTTACCCATCTTGATTCCGTTAGAGCCGAGAATCATTCCCTGATGTACAAGCTTCTTGAACGGTTCCTTCACAGGAGAAAGACCCTTGTCATAGAGGAAACGGTTCCAGATTCTTGAATACATGAGGTGTCCTACGGCATGCTCAGGTCCTCCGATATATAAGTCAACCGGCATCCAGTGCTTTAAGAGCTCCTGATTTGCGAACTCCTTGTCATTGTCCGGGTCGATATATCTCATATAATACCAGCTTGAACCTGCGCTTCCCGGCATTGTTGAGGTTTCCCTCTTGCCCTTTAAACCGTTGTGATTGTACTGCTTCCACTCTGTTGCATTCTCAAGAGGTGCCTGACCGTTCTTTCCCTTATAATCCTCAAGCTCAGGAAGTACAAGCGGAAGCTCGTCATCTGCAAGCACATGGATTGAACCGTCCTCGAGATATACGATAGGTACAGGCTCGCCCCAGTATCTCTGTCTTGCGAATATCCACTCACGGAAGTGATAATTTACCTTTCTTCTGGCGATTCCCATTCCAACAAGCTTATCCGTGATTGCCTTCTTGGCTTCCTCAACGGTAAGACCCGTGAATTCCTCGGAATTGATGAGCTTACAACCCTTTCCGAGATAATCGCCCTTCTCAAAAGCATGCTCGCTAACATCAGCACCGTCGATTACCTGAATCATAGGAATGTTGTGTGCTATGGCATACTCAAAGTCTCTCTGGTCATGTGTCGGAACAGCCATTACCGCACCTGTTCCGTAGCTTGCAAGTACGAAGTCCCCGATAAATACCGGAACCTCCTTGCCGTTAACAGGATTGATGGCATATATTCCCTTGAGCATACAGCCTGACTTTGTCTTATTAAGCTCGGTACGATCCATATCGTTTTTCTTGAGTGTCTCGGCAATATATGCCTCAACCTCTTCCTTATTCTCAATTCTGGGCATGAGCTCCTTTACAAGCTGTCCGTCCGGAGCGAGAACCATGAATGTGATACCGTAGATTGTCTCTATACATGTCGTATAGATTGAGAACTCTCCTCCTCCGACAATCTTAAAATCAACCTCAACACCCTCTGATTTTCCAATCCAGTGTCTCTGCATATCCTTGGTCGATTCAGGCCAGTCAATCTCGTCAAGTCCCTCAAGAAGCTTCTCCGCAAATGCAGGCTGGTCGATAACCCACTGCTTCATGTTCTTTCTTATAACAGGATAGCCGCCTCTCTCAGACTTACCGTCGATAACCTCATCGTTGGAGAGAACCGTTCCAAGCTCCTCGCACCAGTTGACAGGCATATCAACAAGCTTAGCATATCCTGCAAGATAGAGCTGCTTGAAAATCCACTGTGTCCACTTGTAGAACTTAGGGTCACTTGTGGCGAGCATCTTAGTCCAGTCATAGTCAAAACCAAGCTCCTTTAACTGCTTGGAAAATGTCTCTATATTGCTCTCCGTAAATCCGTTAGGATGATGTCCCGTTGACACGGCATACTGCTCTGCCGGAAGTCCGAAGGAGTCATAGCCCATAGGGTGAAGCACATTGTAGCCCTGCATTCTCTTCATTCTTGACATAATATCGGTAGCCGTATAGCCCTCCGGATGTCCCGCATGAAGACCTACTCCCGACGGGTATGGAAACATATCAAGTACATAGTACTTAGGCTTGGAAAAATCCCACACATCTGTCTTGAATGTCTGATGTTCCTCCCAGTACTTCTGCCATTTCTTCTCAATTGATTTGTGATTGTAAGCTTCCTGCTGCATTTTTCTAACCTCCAAAATAAATAAGCCCCGTCATCTCGGTTAGAGACGAAAGGGCTTGTGTTCCGCTTGCTTGTGCCGAAACTGTATTTCCGACTCACATATCGATATGATATATTTTTTCTGTTATTTTGTCAAATAGAAATTATATCTCAAAATCAAGACATGTTCTGACTGCCGTATACGGTCTTACCCTGCCGTCTGCAACAGCCACATGTGCCGGGTTAACGGCATATCCCTTAAGCGCCTCCTCGTCGGTGAACGTCGAGTCGAGCATAACATCCGCATTAGAGCTTGCAAGACCGTTCGTATGTACATGAATTTCCACAAGTCCCGGAATTTTACCTGCAAGTCCCTCAAGACCTTCCTTTATTCCTGCCTTGACCTGTTCCTTCTCATTCTCATCAAGCTCTTTGAGCTTCCATAATATTATGTGCTTTACCATGATATCCTCCATTATGATAATATTATTTACTTTTTCTTATATTTTTTCTATGCTCTAATGTTAAAGCTTCCGCTGTACAATGAGCTTGAACTTCCTGCGGCATTGTAAGAGCTTGAATAGCTCTCAAGATTCGCCCGTGCATTGCTTCCTATCTTCGTCGTGATAAGGGCAAGCTGTACCATAAAGTCAGAATCTCCTCCTATAATACTCTTAAATGTATCATATGAAACCTTTGAAAGCTTGTCCTCGCTGACGCTTAAGCTTCCATCACTGTTAATGCTGATTCCAAGCTTAGAAAGCTCCTCCTCATTGTCTGCCGCCGCCTCCTTAAGTACAGCTGCATAGAGCTTCTCAAGTGCGCCCGCTCCGCTCTTTGATGCCGTAAAAAGGCTGTTGCAGGCTTCAACAAGAACCTTTGTCTCACTGCACAGCTCCTCTGTGCTTCCCGACTCGGCCGCCCTCGCAAATATGCCGTCATCCGCTCCTGAAGTGAGCTTGTCAAGCTCATCCATAAGCCTGTCCGCCGCTTCCTTCTGCTGCTCATATTTCTTAACATTCGTCGAATCCGTCTTAGTCTCCTTGTCAGACTTAAGTGCATCAAGAAGTGAGCTGCTGTTCTCATTCATATAGTCAAGTATACTCTTACGGCTTGAAGCGATTCCTGCCTTCTGTTCAACTGCCGCCATCATCTGAGCTGTTATTCTCATAATAAATCTCCATTTCTGATAATCTGTATCTGTTTAAATCACATTATATATCGGAAGCTGAAGCTTATTAATGAATAAAATCATTTCCTTTTTTTGGCGATACCATCCCAATCATGACAAAAGGCTTGCCCTTATCATCATTTATTACCGTTCCCCTGCAGCTTATCCACACAGGCTCCCCGTTTCTGTTCATCCATCGGTAGTCCATGTTATGAACCTGCTTTTTGCCCTCGGCGATGAGCTTCAAATCATCGTGGAGCATCTTCCTGTCTGCCGGATATATGATTGCCTCCATGTCGGAAGTCTTATTCATCGGCTTTCCATTTTCCCTGATTGCAAAATCCCTGTCAAGGCCGCCGAAGAACCAGTTCTCATCCCTTGCAATATCCCAAAGATACAGATACGAGTCCGTCGACTTACTTAAAACGTTTAACACATTGAGATAATTTTTTATTCTCTCCTGTGAATATACCGGAAATTCTTTCTTCATTCTGTATTTCACATCATACATCATCTCATCACTACGATTAAAGAGATGTTCCATGCTCTCCTCAGAGCTTTCACGAACCGCATAACCACAAGCGATTGACAAAGGCATAACTCTATGTGTATTTTTTATATTTACAAGCTCTTCCAGCTTTCCCAATGCGGCAAAAATCTTCTCCCGGTCTGCATCGGCAATCAGCACACATAACTCATCCCCGCCTATTCTGTAACATTTACCAAGATTTTTAAATGCGTTAAACATACACTCCGCTGCATCTGAAATAATCTTATCGCCTTCAAGGTGCCCGTACCTGTCATTGCAGAGCTTTAAATTGTTCACATCCGCCACGACACATGCCGCCCTCTCATTTCCGGTGTAAGACAGGAGCTCCTTCGTGAAAGCCGCTCTGTTCTCAAGACCTGTGAGTGAATCCAGGTACGCTATCTTCTCAAGCTCCCGGCGGTATCTCTGCTCAAGCGCAACAATGTCATCTATGTGATGAAACGCCACAATCACGTTTCCGTCAAAATTATCTTCATTGATACACACAACCTGTGCCTCAAAATAGTGCTGTCCCGCCTTGTTCGGAATGCTCTCGTAGCGGTATACAACCCGTCCCCCGTCTGCAAGTGCCTTTAAAAGATTTTCACGTCCCAATATATTAATAAATTCCTTCTTAAACGATGCCGCAACATATCTGTCACAGTAGCCCGTTATAACCTCGGTATAGTTGACTTTTATGTTGGTCTGCATGTTGGCCATGCCCGAAACATTCGCCGCCGTATCAATCTTGAGCGGCTGTACAATATCGTTCACAAGGTCGACATAATTCACCGTTGTATAATCTCTGCAAAGAACCTCAAAAAACCGATTCTCTATATTCATCCTTATCACCCCGCATCCGTATGTTATCTTTCCTATATTTTATCACGAACAGTACGAATTTACCATACCAATGACAGTTTAATTCGCTTTAATTCGCTGTTTATTCACTACTTGGATTCAGGTGTCAAAACATCCTGAATCCTACTGAAAATTATATATAATGTGACAAAATCTTCTCTTTTCTATTTTTTTCATACATAATATAATAGATGATATTAGGGTCAAAAGGTCAGACATCCGATGCAAGCTTGCTTGCGTGAGGATTTTTGACATTATGACCTCAACATCATAGATTTCAGTAAGACAGTTATGTTTTTGTTAAAATTATCAATGGGAAAGCAGGTAAATTTTTATGACAATGGCAGAAGCGATAATCGCAGGAAATCTTGAAGCCGTAAGGCAGCTTCAGATTGAAAATCCGTCCTGCATAGACGAACGTGAAGGCGGCATTACACTTCCGAATCTGGCAGCCTCCACAGGCAATCTTGATATTTTTAAATATATAGTTGAATATTCAAGAGCAAGCTTTAACGAGACTGACGAAGACAACCGAACAGCCCTTTTCTACGCTGTGCCGACAGACAATGTAGAACTTGTAAAATATATCGTCGAGAGACTTGGCATGTCCGGCTTAACGGGCGACAAAAATCTTGTGACTCCCTACGACATTGCAATTGAGAGTGGTGCCGTCAATGTTACAGCATATTTTAAGGAGAAATACGGTGATATCAATGACATGTACAGAAACCCGATACGCACGGGAATGCATCCTGACCCATCAATAGTATGTGTCGGTGATGACTTTTACATGGTCAATTCATCCTTCATATACTTTCCTTGTATTCCGATATCACACTCTAAAGACCTGATACATTGGGAAGTTATCGGTCACGCCATAACCAACCCCGAATGGGCATACATAAATGAACTTGAAGGAGGACGCGGATACTGGGCTCCCGACATTTCGTACTATGAAGGAAGATTCTACATCACAGCCACATACAGGCTCAACGACACCGGAACCGTGTACAGAAGACAGATGGTCGTATCCTCTGATAAGCCGGAGGGTCCTTACTGTAAGCCTTCCTTCATAAATGAGGATGGTATTGACCCTTCAATATTCACCGACGATGACGGCAGGCGCTATATGCTCCTGAACCGTGGTGCAAGAATATTTGAGATAAGCACTGACGGAAAAAGTCAGTTAAGTCCTGCCACCCTTCTCTACTACGGCAGCCAGAAACGTGCTCCCGAGGGCTCACATCTCATAAAAAAGGACGGCTGGTACTATCTTTTTCAGGCAGAAGGCGGAACAGGTGAAGGTCACCGCATAACAGTGGCTCGAAGCAGAAGTCTTTTCGGCGTGTATGAGCCATGTCCTTTTAACCCGATAATGCGTCAGAACAACCCTAAGGCAGGCATACAGCGCTGCGGACACGGCAAGCCGGTGCTCACTCCCAACGGCGAGTGGTATATTCCGTATCTCTGCGGCAGACAGGTTGACGGTAAATACAGCCTTCTCGGACGCGAAACGGCACTTGACAAAATCACTTGGACATCGGACGGCTGGCCTATGGTCAACAATCTTGAAGGACCAAGTACTCTTGCCAAAAAGCCTGACCTCCCGGACCACCCTTTTGAAAATACAGAGTACTGCGCCGGCACCTTCAATGACAGTCTGCCGCACTCATGGTCATGGGTCCGTGTACCTGAGAGGGCTTCATACCGCCTTGAAAACGGCTCTCTTCTGCTTCGTGCAGGCCGCATGCCGCTCTCGACAATGTACTCAAGAAACATTCTTGTAAGACCGCAGGAATCCTTCCGATTCACAATCACGGCTTCCATGAGACTTGACAGTGAGGTGCTGATGATTGACGACGGCGAGGCAGGTATTACATGTTATTATGATGAGAACACCTATCTCACCTTCAATGTTGTGAATAATTCCGGACATCTGCTGCTTAACGTATGTGAGCATATTGATAATATCACCACAAAAGCAGCATGTATCAAGCTCACGGATGAGTCCCACTCAAGCATCATATTCCGTGTAGATACCGATTATCTCAAAAGAAGCTTTTCATATTCTCTCTCAGACGACAATGTCTCACCGGACAGTGTCTCACCGGAAGGCTTCACTCAACTGTGCTCACTTGATAACGTATACTACCTGTGTGATGAGGGCTTGAAAAAAGGCAAGCGCTTCACCGGTGCAATGCATGGCATGTACGCCTGCCTTCCCTCATGTAAGACACAGCACGCCGACACGGAATCTTCTGCAATGCTCCCGCCGGATGATATTCCCATATATGCACGTTTTGAGAGCTATAAATGTACTATGTAAATTTAACAAATTCGCAAGCAGGTACTATGAATCCGCCGGTACTTAAGCAGTGTATTTTACTGCGTTATGTACCGTTGCGTGGTTCATGCAGCGAAAGCGTACCTGCGGTGAATTGTTAAATTTGTACAATGTACGCTTTCAAATATATAGTTTCGCAATTGCCTTTTGCATTATTAAAGCTCAATTGCGTTTTTCTTTAAGAGTTCTCTTGCCGACTCAACCGAATCCACACCCGTCTTATTTTTAATCGGTGCGAACTCCTTCTCTCTCAGCACCTCAAACGGCAGGCAGCTGTCAAGCATCTGTATCATGTCAAGTATGAACTGCTCATACTTATATCCGTTCGGTTCGTCCGGCTTCACGGGCTCACCCTTCTCATTTATATAAGGAATTTTCTTCGCCGACTTGTGGTACGGAAGCTTTCTTTCAAGCAGTCCCAAAAGCCGGTCAACCTTGAACAGATAATTGAGAATGACTCCGAAATTATATGCATACTCTCCGTTTTCATCTTTTTGCGTGAGCATGTCATCCGTGAGTTCAATGTACTCAACAATCGACGGTCTGCCATCCTCAGTACACATAACTCCGACCTTCTCATCAGGACTTACCTTTCTTATAACCTTAGAGCCGACGGAATACCCTCCCTCCAGCACGGCGCCGATGAATACGGGGTCAGCAATGCTCTGCAGCACATTATCCACCGCAAACACATTAAGCCACTCAATACCACGCTTTTCAATCAGCTCCATAAGTCCGCTCTTCTTCATAGAGAGAAACCAGCCGCCATTACCGTTAGGCGATGTCGCTATGCAGTCCTTCGCCTCCATGTACACCTTTCCGTCATAATCGGCAGCAGGTGCCATATCCTGCATAAAAAATGCGATATACCCGCTGTCATAGCCGAAGTAGTCATGCTCCCTGAAAAAGTTGACCGTGGCATCGTGATTCTTCTCGCTGGTCATAACAAACAACTGTATATAATTTCCTGACTTTGATACAACCTTCATAAGGTTCTCGATAACTCTCTGAAAAATATAGACGTGCCTGCTTATTCCAATATCGTACATTCCCTTCGGTGCATCGGAGCCGAGTCTTGTTCCCATTCCTCCGGCTAAAAGAACGGCACCAACCTTTCCCGCTCTCACAGCCTCAATTCCGATTCCCTCAAAATGCTCCCGTCCCATCTCGATCTCCGGCAGCGTCATTGCCTTGATTGGTGCTATTTTTCCGCGCTTTCCGCCCTCTGCCGCCTGCTCTATAACCGTAAAATCCGTTCTCTCTATCTGCGATAGAAGTTCTTTTTTCCCATCCTCGTTGAGCTCCTCATAGAACCTAAGCACATGCTCCTGATTAAATGTCTTTAATTTTTCAACTGCCTCGTTATAATTCATTGTCATTCTCCGTTTCAGATTTAAATATCACTGTTATTCTAGTTCCTATATCCGGTCTGGTCAAGACATTAAAATATCCGTTATGTCTGTCGACAATCCACTTTGCAATCGAAAGACCAAGCCCCGTGCCGCCGCTCTTATGCTCTCTTGCCTCGTCCGAACGGTAAAAACGCTCAAAAATATGGTTGACATCAGCCTCTTTCATCCCTATTCCGTTGTCCTGAACGCTGAAATATACACCATCCTCCCTTTTTCCGGTTCTTATGGTTATCGTATCGCCATTCCGTGTATATTTTGCGGCATTGTCAATCAATATCCTCGCACACTGCTTTATCATTGATATGTCACCACGCATCCGCACACTTTCCCCGAAGAACTCATAGACATGCTCAGTGTCAATCATCTTCGATTCTTCATACACCTCATTCATGAGTTCATCAAGCTTGATTTCCTCAATCTGAAGAGTATTTCTTCCGCTGTCGCCCCTTGCAAGGAAAAGAAGCTGCTCAACAAGCTTCTGCATATGCTCGGACTCATTCTTTATGGCATCTATGGATTCGTCAAGAATGCTCTCATCCTCTTTTCCCCAGCGGTCAAGCATATCCGCATAACCTCTTATCACGGCAATAGGCGTTCTCAGCTCATGTGATGCATCCGAGACAAAGCGTGACTGCTGCCTGTATGTATCCCTCATACGTTCAAGCAGATGATTAAGTGCAGTCTCAATTCCCTGAAGCTCCTTATTGTTCGTGCTTATCTTGGTGTCAAGCGACGCAGCATTGACATTGTCTATCGCATTCTCAAGTCTTTTAAAATACTGCTCATTATAGTCTATATTCGTAAGCTGTTCTGCCTTTCTTGCCATCTCTCTTATCGGTCTTAACCTGTCATTGATGCTGTTTTTCATATTAGCTGACATTACAAGCACCGAAAAGAATTGTACGACAAGAATTGCAATACCGATTATAAGCAACACTCTTGCCTCATTTATCGTGATATTCACTGTATATTCCTGTCCCTGCGTGCCTGTCATATTATAGGAAAGGAAATTGCTTCCGATATTCCACGCTATACTGCGCTGTGTCCTTATATTGAACTCACCCATTGCTGATTTTTCCGCAACAAAAAGGCTCACCGCAGCAGCTATAATGCAGATAAGCACATCCATTTTCAGGATGTGCCATACATACTTACCTACAAATGTTCTGTTGATACGTCTTACGATTGATTCCTCACTGCTCTTCTTTGATGACATATCCAACTCCTCTTACAGTCGAAATAAGCTTAATACCAAAGGCATCGTCTATCTTCGTGCGAATGTACCGCACATACACATCTATAACATTAGTCTCCCCTGCGTAGTCATATCCGCATACCTTCTCAAGCAATGTATCCCTGCTGAGCACAATATTCTTATTTTCAAGCATATACTCAAGCAGTGAGAATTCTCTGTGTGTCAGTTCAACAAGCTGTCCGTCAACCTTAACCTCATGTCTTGCCTTGTCAAGACTAACGCTCCCGCATGAAAGTACGTCGGAGCTGATATGTGCCGCCGATATTTCCGTTGATTTTTTGAGTGCAACCCTTATTCTTGCCAAAAGCTCCTCAATGGCGAACGGCTTGGTAATGTAATCATCTGCCCCCATGTCAAGACCTGACACCTTATCCATGACTGCATCCCTCGCCGTCACCATTATGACAGGCATGCTGCTCGTCCTTCTCAGCCTTCTTAACAGCTCCATCCCGTTAAGCTCAGGCAGCATCACATCGAGAAGCATAAGGTCATACTTACCGCTCTCAGCCATCGAAAGTCCCGTTCTTCCGTCAGCAGCCTTCCCGACCTCATAGCCTTCATGCTTAAGCTCCAGCTCGACGAATCTTGCAATCTTCTCTTCATCTTCAACAATCAATATTGCAGCCATATCTACCTACCTCTCCGGGCTGTAAATAATCCCGGCCCGGATATTTTTATTAATATTAATCCTTGAACTCCTTCTTGATGTTCTCAGTCACATCAGAAGCCTTGTTCATCGCATTGTTAAACACGTCATCCGTCTTAAATAACGGGCCTGAAAAGCTGTATCTGAATGAGAAGAACAATCCCACAATCAGAAGCGGTATACATACCCAGAACGCGAGGATAAGAAGCAAAACACATACCGTAATAGGCATCTTCATTATCTCCTCACCATTTCTCTTCACATCAAGGAAATTCTCGTTGCCAATCTTTATGACCTTTCCAACCCACTTAAAGAATCTGCCCAGCACATCGCCGAATGTGACTCTCTTGCTCTTATGCTCCTCGCTGTCTGTGTAGTCCGTTCTCACATTGCTTGTGCTTCCGGTAGTTGTATAATCTGTATACTGTGGTGCCGTCGTCTTTCCGAGCTTCTCCAAATACACAACCGCATCGAGCATATCAAAATCGCATGCATTAAGTGCTGCCTTGGCATCCTCAAGACTTACCCCTGTTCTCTGTGAGAGCTTCATCGCCCTGTCGAATTTTTCTTCACTGCTAAGTTCCATAATTATTTTCCTCCGTTTTCATTTTTATTATAGCTTTATGGATTGCTTCTTTACAAGTGTTATCTTATCGGAATTGTGCTTTAATTAACTTTTATTAACCGCTTCGCTTCCGATACGATATCTCTTGTTGATGGTTTTAATATATACTTGGAAAATTAAAGAAAAAGAGGAGAAACATTAAAGACAGATTAAAAATTATCATTTTATAATTAATAATAGACATAAACTCATTGTCTGATAACCGTTGTCATGATATAATTATTCTGTTATCGCACCCATTCTGGCAACAGGAAGGGGGTGTACTGCTTGGATTTGACAATTTCTTTCTTGGTTTCCGTCATGGCAGGTATATTCAGCTACTATATCTGCAAATGGTTAGACGGCGACGACAGTGACAACTAACCTAAAGAAAGCCCTAGAGGTGACGCTCTAGGGCTTTCGATTTGTGTACCACTTGGATACAATTCTTTCTTAGCTACTGTCATTATAGCATATTCAATAGCCATAATCAAGTATTCTCTTTTTTTCCGTTTTTATTACTTTATTTTGAGTGCCCTCGTAGCATTAAGTACCGCGAGAACCATAACTCCTACATCTGCGAATATCGCTACCCACATGTTGGCAACACCGACTGCGACAAGCACAAGGCAGGCGAACTTGACTGCAAGTGCGAATGCAATATTCTGTCTTACTATCTTAAGTGTCTTTCTGGATATTCTCATTGCAAGGGCAAGCTTAGCCGGGTCATCATCCATGAGAACGACATCCGCTGCCTCAATAGCCGCATCTGAACCGAGTGCGCCCATCGCAACACCGATATCAGCTCTTGAAAGAACAGGTGCATCATTGATACCATCGCCGACGAATGCAAGATTCTCCTTAGCACCCTTCTCACCGAGAAGCCTCTCAACCTGTGCTACCTTATCTGCCGGGAGAAGCTCACTGTGAATCTCATCAAGACCAAGCTCTGTTCCGACACGCTGTGCCGTCTTAGCTGTATCTCCCGTGAGCATTACCGTCTTAATTCCGGATGCCTTAAGACCTGATATAGCCTCCTTAGATGTAGGCTTGACAACATCAGATATCGTGATGCAGCCCGCATATACGCCGTCAATCGCTACATATACCGCCGTTCCGTCATCATGCTCCGCTGTAACCGAAGCTCCGACCTTCTTCATAAGCTTGACGTTTCCGGCTGCGACCTTTCTTCCATCGACAACCGCTATAACACCATGTCCGGCAACCTCTTCTATTCCTGTTACACGTTCAAGCTCAAGCTTCTTTTCATAGGCTTTCTTAAGACTTATGCTTATAGGGTGGCTTGAACCGCTCTCGGCATAAGCTGCATAGTATAAAAGTTCATCCGGTGTAAAACCATTCTCAGGATAGTTTCCCGTAACCTCAAACACCCCCTTGGTGAGTGTTCCTGTCTTATCAAATACAATGTACTTTGTATCTGCAAGTGCTTCAAGGTAGTTAGAACCCTTGACGAGTATTCCGTTCGTTGAAGCACATCCTATTCCGCCAAAGAAGCTTAACGGAATGGAAATTACAAGTGCACAAGGACAGCTTACAACGAGGAATGAAAGTGCCCTTATAATCCAGGTCAGCCATGCTGCAGGATTACCCATTATAAGATTAATCACAGGCGGTACAATCGCAAGTGCAAGTGCACTGTAGCACACTGCCGGTGTATAATATTTTGCAAACTTTGTGATAAAATTCTCCGAACGTGACTTCTTAAGACTTGAATTCTCAACGAGATCAAGTATCTTAGATACCGTTGAGTCGCCGAACTCCTTAGTTGTGCGAATGTGGATTGTTCCCGTAAGATTGATACATCCGCTTATAACCTCATCGCCGCATACTGCATCTCTCGGAACGCTCTCACCCGTGAGTGCACTCGTATTAAGCGATGTATTTCCATCAATTATCACACCGTCAATAGGAACCTTCTCACCCGGATTGACCACTATGGTTGTTCCAATCTCGACCTCATCCGGATCAACCTTCTGCAACTGCCCGTCGACAACTATATTCGCATAGTCCGGTCTGATATCCATGAGTGCCGCAATGTTTTTTCTGCTCTTTCCGACTGCAACACTCTGGAAAAGTTCTCCAATCTGGTAGAAGAGCATAACCGCAACACCCTCGCGGAACTCTCCGATTGCAATTGCACCTACCGTCGCAACCGCCATAAGGAAATTCTCATCAAAAATCTGTCTGTTTAAAATTCCTTTTCCCGCCTTCTTAAGTATATCATATCCGATTACAAAATAGGGGATCAGATATAACACGGCACTAATCCACACATTCAAATCCGACAGGGCATCAAGTATGGAAACAACCACAACGAGAACAGCAGAAATAATAATTCGATATAATATCGTCTTCTGTTTCTTATTCATAAATGCCTCCCTTTACCATAATGAAAAATCTGCTGCCGATGCAGAGCATCGACAGCATACCATTAAAGCTCAATTACGCAGTCATCTTCAACCTTCTTGCAGTTAGCGTAGGCTTCCTTCATAACCGCATCGACATCGGCACCATCCTCAAATTCAACCTTGAGCTTAAGTGTCATAAAGCTTAAGGAAGCATCCTTAACTCCATTGGTGTTCTTAACTGCCTCCTCCATCTTAGCTGCACAGTTAGGGCAATCAACCTCTACATTGTATGTCTTCTTCATGATAAAATCCTCCTTGAAATTATTAAATTATTTTATTCTTCAACATGTTCCATTCCCATGCTCAGCATATTTCTGACATGGTCATCATCAAGGGCATAAAATATAATCTTACCCTCCCTGCGAAACCTCACAAGCTTCGCATCCTTGAGAATCTTGAGCTGGTGGCTGACCGCCGACTGTCCGAGATTCAAAAGCTGTGCGATATCGTTCACACATAACTCACTTTCAAACAGAGCATACAGTATTCTTATTCTGGTGGAATCTCCAAACACTTTAAATAACTCTGCAAGATCATACAGATACTCTTCGGCAGGCTGCTGCTCTAACACCCTCCTTACCACATCCTCGTGAGCTGCGAGAAATTCATTCTGATCTCCTGCATTATCCGCCATATAAGTCACCTCCAATCACAATCCTTATGCGGAACCCTTCGCAGATGCAACATATTAGTATTTGTTCATCTGTTCATATCTTCATTATATTCATATATGTTCAGATGTCAATATGTTTTTAGAATTTTTTTGTAAAAATATATTGTGTATTATTTCAAAAACAAGTTGAAATTTTTCCTGTTCTGTGTTAGCATATCTATCAGCGGCGTGTGGCTCAGCTTGGTAGAGCGCTACGTTCGGGACGTAGAAGTCGCAGGTTCGAATCCTGTCACGCCGACGAAGAGACATCGGAATTTCCGATGTCTTTTTTGTGTAACAGGATACTTCGTTCCTGTTACACAAAAACGCTCCGCAAAAAAAGGACTGCCAAGCCGGGCAGTCCTTTCTCTGTTTGTATTCCACTATTCAAATCTGAACCACTTAAGGTCAAAATTACATCCCGGAAGGAATACAAGATTAACCGAATAGCTTCCCTCGATGTTCTCAAGTTCAAAACTCTGCTCCACATACCCATCTCCGTTCTCAACCGTATGAGGCATGATGAACTCTGCAATTCTGTTCTCCGTTCCCTCCTCATTTGCAAAGCGGACATGAATCGTGTTCTTTTCAAGCACCGAACGACCGCAGATTGTAATCTTATGCATACCGTGCGTGAAATTCATGTCATTGTATGTGAGTGCAACATTATTTCCGATACTTGTTATGGAATCAGCTCCTAATGTATAGGTATCACCGTATATGCCATCATTGTCAACCGCATAGTTAATGTCATAAGCACGCTCATATTTCTTAAAGCTGAACCCTTTTATATTTATGTCATGGTCAGCCACAAAGCTTACCGTGCACACACCCTTAAAACGCTTAGGAAGCTTGTAGGTCTTTTCCTGATATGTCGCCCAGATTGAAGGCAGGTCATATATAACCGTGTCGACAAGCTCCGCTCCATCCTGTCCCGGTATTCCCTTCCATATCTGTATAGGGAACGGCTTATTGTTTAACTCGTACACAGGAAGTGTAATCTCATCGGAACCGTTCTTACCGAAGTTGACCTTCTCAAAGGCTATATAGGTTCCACCTTTAGGAACAATGCCTCTGTCCTGTCCGACCGCAGGCTCAACCTCCGCTGAAGTGTACAGAGTGCCGTATACAAACTCATACGGATTAAACTCAGCCATTCCGAGACCTTCCGCTGTAAAGCTTATCTGCGAAATGAGACTTATTTTCTCTCTTCCGTTTCTGGTACAGCAGCGCACATTGTGTTTTCCGTCACCGACTGCTTTGAGCACCTTCTTTACAATATACGGAACATCGGAGGCTTCCCCATCCTCAAGCACTGCACCGTTAGAATCAACACCGGCATCATTTGTTACCTTCCATATAAGCTCTTTATATGTCGCATTGTGCGGAAGAATCTCCGCCTCAATCTCCACCTGCGTATTATCCGGTGAGAGCACACGGCTTCCCTTTACCTTCATGCGGATGTTGCGCACAGGTATCTCAATATCCGCATCAGCCTCATCCATCGCGCTGATGTTCTCTCCTGCACTCACACCTTTCATCTTTCCGCAGGCCAATGCTTCCATGGATACAGCCACAGTGTCCATTCCCTCTGCACTCACCTCAAGCTTAATCTCACCCGGCTCGGTCTTAGCCGCGATAACAGCAAGAAGCTTTCCTGAGAACATTCTTCTGCTGTCCGTCTTGTATTGGTCAAAATCCGCGCTGTCTCCGTTATCCATTCCTACAAGCCTGCCCGCTCCGCTCACTTTCACATACACGCGGTTGTTGGCATTCTCAACAGGATTTCCGTCCTTATCCACGGCACTTATGTCAACATACACAAGTTCTCTTCCGTCAGCCTTAATGCTCGTGCACTCAGGTGTCACGACAAGCTTCACCGCATCCGAAAAGCTCTTCTTTACATCCCTTGCAATTACCCTGCCGCTCTCATCGTAAGCCACAGCCTCGACAACTCCCGGCTCATATTCAACCTTGTAATGCGCGAGAAGCTCTTTTCCATGCTTATGGTCAATGTCATATGCCCCGAGCGAACGTCCGTTGAAGAAGAGCTCAACCTTCGGAGCATTGGATGCGACACGCACATCTATAACCTCTCCCTCCGAAAAATCCCAGTATGGGAACACATGAACCATCGGTGCCTTTTTGTAATCCGTCCATTCTGCCTGATATATATAGTATGTATCCTTCTCAAAGCCTGCCGTGTCAAGCTGACCGAAATACGAATTCTTCGTCTGATACGGCGTAGGCTCTCCTATATAGTCAAATCCTGTCCATATAAACTGTCCCATTGAGTAGTGAGCATCCCTGTCCATAGTTATGCAGTACTCGGTATTTTTAGCTCCCCAGTTGGTCGAACAGTTGCCAAGCGATGAGCACTGCTCGTCGTCATCACAGAGTATCCTCTGCTCGTAAGGGAACTTATATATACCGCGGCTCTGAAGTGTCGACGCCGTCTCACTTCCGTATATTATCCAGTCCGGATGCTCTTTATGATGCTGCTCGTAGTATTTCTCGGCATAATTGTATCCCGCAAGCTTTACAATATCAGCACATTTCTGTGCGTTCTCCCACGGCATATAATTAGAGCCTATGGTAACGGGTGCATTGCATTCAGGGTCATGTTCTCTGACATATCCGGTAAGCCTTCTTGTAATCTCCTGACCATGCTCGTCGCGGTGTGTATCGTATATCTCATTTCCAATGCTCCACATGATTACGGAGACATGATTTCTGTCACGTCGAATCCAGCTTGCCACATCCTTGTCCGCCCAGTCGACAAAAAACCTCGCATAGTCAAATTCCGTCTTAGGAAGCTCCCACATGTCAAACGCTTCGCAGTCAACCAAAAAGCCCATCTCATCCGCAAGCTCCAGCACTTCCTTGGCAGGCATATTGTGAGAGGTACGAACGGCATTCACCCCCATCTTTCTGAGCTTGTTAAGCTTACGTCTGAACGCATTGACATTAAATGCAGCTCCGAGACAGCCGTTGTCGTGATGCTCACACACACCGTTGAGCCGTACCTTTCGCCCGTTGAGAATAAATCCGTTCTCCGGTGAATACTCCTTGGTACAAAAACCTATCTTCTGACTTTCTTCGTGCTGTACCTCATCCTTATAGCTCAGGCTGACATTGCACTCATACAGATTCGGTTCATCAATATCCCAGATAAGCGGCTTGTCAATCGTAATTTCAAGCTCCACACTCTCTTTTGCCCCTCTTTCAAATACAGCAGCTTCACTTCCTGCCATCCGTCCGAATGTGAATACACTGCTTCCGGCGTGGCTGAGTGTAAGGCCTGCCTGTACATCCCCTGCGCTTATGTCATGTCCGGAATTTTCTATCTCCACACTACATTTTACACGCCATGTTCCGTCATCATTTTTTCTGACTCTGACATATGTTCCGTCCGGCACCACATGAAGCGGTTCAAGTGTCATAAAGTACACATCCCTTATTATTCCCGCTCCCGAATACCATCTGGTGTTAGGGCACTGATATACAGCCTTCACAACAATCTCGTTTTCACCCTCATGCACATATTCCGTGATGTCAGCATCAAATGTCGAATAACCGTACTTCCACTCACATACCGCTCTTTCGTTGACATACACAGTCGAATCCATGTACACTGCCCCAAAACGCACAATAAGTTTCTTGCATAGCTCCTCCTTTGACACTGAGAATTTCTTTTTATACCAGCCTATGCTGCTCTCATACAGATTATTGGTATCATAAATCAACCAATCGTGAGGTATATCCACCGCATCGAATTTTTCGTCAAGTGCCTCATCAAGCGTAACCCCAAGTGAAGTCTTTTTAAAGCACCATCCATCATCCCATAAGACAGTTTTGTTCATAGCCTCTCCTTTTTATATCCCATTATATAATCACTCGCCAATCCACACGCACTCATTTCCAAACACCGCATCCGCATACTGTGCACTCCTGTACAGCGGTATCTTATGCCCGTTTCTTATGAAAAACACAATCTCCTCAGCAGGTATCTCAACGAAATAATGACCTGCATCATATTTCTCAAGCTCATAATCCTCATCGGATTTCATCCTTACCATTGTCATCGGCTCAGGAAGGTACACATATCTTCCGATGGCATTCTGTGTGTACACAGGACATATCATGATATCATCCCCGACATAGAGCTGGTCTTCCGTCGCAGCCGCCACTCTGTCTCCGGGATGTTCAAAGCCCAGCGGCTTATACATGAGAGTATCATCAGCAACAGCCTTGTTGTATGTATCCCACAGATATGGTATAAGTGCATAACGTATATTGATAATATTCCTGAACGCATCAGTGTCGGTAAACCTGTATAACTCCTGATACCTTGTTCCTGCCGCCGCATGATTTCTCATGAGCGGAACAAACACGCCCAGTCCGACCCATCGCATCACAAGTTCCTCTGTGGCATTGTCGTTAAAGCCTCCTATATCAGCTCCGACATACATAAATCCACACATATTGAGCGACGGAAGCATCTTAAGACATAGAAGAATGTGGCTCCACCACGAATGATTGTCCCCCATCCATATTCCGCCGTATCTGTGCATTCCTATATATGACGCCCTCGAAAACATAAGAATATCTTTATTTGGTGCAAGCTCCTTAAAGCTCTCAGACGCGGCTCTTGTCATATTATAGCCATACAGATTATGAACATGGTCATGTCTTACAATTATCTCCCCGTCAGGCTGTGTGGCTCTATGATAAAATCTTTCATAGTCTCCGAGATTATTTGATAAGCCCTCCACAATTCCCTTGAAATCAAAGAAGCTCTGTATATCAAGATTTTTCCCCTTATACTCGTCAATTTTTTCAAACACTTCCTTAAGATGCTTCTCCGAATAGAAAATTGCAGGCTCATTCATATCATTCCAGAATCCGTCTATTCCCGCATCCAAAAGCACCTTATACCCGCTTCCGAACCACTTTCTCGCCTCGGCATTGAGTACATCCGGAAAATGTACTCTTCCCGGCCACACTCCGACAACAAAATCTTCACCGTCAGCTTCCTTACAAAAATATCCCTTCTCCTTTCCCTCCTCATAAGTCGGATATCCGTCCTCAATCTTGACACCCGCGTCAATAATCGGCACAAGATGAATATGCTCGTCCTGCATCTTTTTTACAAAGGCGGCGAAATCAGGGAAGGTCTCATTATTAACGGTAAAATCCTTGTACCTCTCCATATAATCGATATCAAGATATACCGCATCTATCGGAATATTTCTCTTTCTGTAATTGTCAACGACCTCACTCACCTCAGCCTCGCTCATGTAGCTCCAGCGGCACTGCTGATATCCGAATGCCCATCTCGGAGGAATATAGCTCTTTCCTATAATATGTCTGAACTGCCTCACAATCGAATACAAAAACGAATCCCCATTCTCAGGTGTCATAATATAGACTGCAAAATTCTCATTGCATACCGTAACTGCAAGCTCATTCTTGTCAAGATAACCTATATCAAATATAATTCTTCCCGGATAGTCAATAAAAAGTCCGTACGACTTCTCAGGATTTTTCGAATCCGCAACAATGATAAAATTATGTGCGCCGTAAAGAGAACGCTTCGACTCATTATGATTAGGGTCATCGCTGCACTTGCTCTCATATATCCATCCGCGCTTGTTGATGCCACGCACGTTCTCGCCAAGTCCGTACACAAGGTCATCCGGTTCCATTGTATGGCTGTACTTCATCACCACCCCTTCACTGCCGTCATCCGGTCTGTCCCAGCTTATACCGCCATAAGGCTCCAAGGCTTCTCCTGCCTCCGCAATCGCAAACAGCGCATTCTTATCCTGCTCCGAAGCCATGACAATATTCTCATCGCATATCACAGCATAAGTCTCAAATGGTTTTCCATATACATATTTTTTTACCATAGTACCTCCCATTTATCCGGGTGCAAAAAGGCACCGCATACTTGTTATTATTTTAACATACGCAGTGCCTTTATTCAACCTTATTGAATTGTGTTAATTATATATTTATGCATTAATCTTTAGTGATTATTATCTTAGTGATGGAAGAGACGTATTCCCGTAAATGCCATAACCATATCGTACTTGTCAGCACACTCAATTACTGCATCATCTCTCACCGAACCGCCCGGCTGCGCTATATATTTCACACCGCTCTTGTGGGCACGCTCTATATTGTCCGAGAATGGGAAGAATGCGTCAGAACCACATATAACATCAGTGTTCTTATCAAGCCATGCTCTCTTCTCCTCCGCCGTAAATACCGGAGGCTTAACCTTAAATACCTTCTCCCATGCACCATCTGCAAGTAAATCCATGTACTCGTCACCTATATAGAGGTCAATCGCATTGTCTCTGTCAGGTCTGCCAAGCTTATCAATGAACTGAAGTCCGAGAACCTGCGGTGACTGGCGAAGGAACCAGTTATCAGCCTTCTGACCTGCAAGTCTTGTGCAGTGGATTCTTGACTGCTGTCCTGCTCCGATACCGATTGCCTGTCCGCCCTTAACGTAGCATACTGAGTTAGACTGTGTGTACTTGAGAACGATGAGTGCAATCTTCATATCTATCATTGCCTTCTCAGGTATATTCTTGTTCCTGGTAACAATATTTGAGAGAAGCTCATCATTGCAGTTTAGCTCATTTCTTCCCTGCTCAAATGTAATTCCGAAAACCTGCTTCTTCTCAATTGGGGCAGGAACATACGAAGGGTCAATCTGAATTACGTTGTATGTACCCTTCTTCTTTGCGCGGAGCATCTCGAGTGCCTCCTCGGTGTAACCCGGAGCGATGACACCGTCTGACACCTCTCTCTTAATAAGCCTTGCAGTATCCTTATCACATATATCGGAGAGTGCAATAAAATCACCAAAGGATGACATTCTGTCCGCACCTCTTGCTCTTGCATAAGCACATGCGAGCGGACTTAACTCTCCAAGGTCATCAACCCAGTAAATCTTAGCAAGTGTCTCATCAAGCGGAAGTCCGACAGCCGCACCGGCAGGAGACACATGCTTGAAGGATGTTGCGGCAGGAAGCCCTGTTGCTCTCTTAAGCTCACTTACAAGCTGCCATCCGTTTAATGCATCAAGGAAATTGATATAGCCCGGTCTGCCGTTTAACACGGTAACAGGAAGCTCACTTCCGTCCTCCATATATATTCTTGATGGCTTCTGATTAGGATTACATCCGTACTTTAACTGAATCTCGTTCATCTTCATTCTCCTCTACACATTCTTATTGTATATTCTGCTCTCGTACTTTCCTGTCTCAATATCAATGTATCTGACAAAAAGCGATACCTTGTTGTCCTCATTGAGATTTTCCCAGAGCATATTTCCAAATGAATCAATATCGCCCTCAATCTTAACCCACTTAGGCTCGCCCTCAAAGCTCGGAAGCGGATTGCCGTCGTGCATATATGTGTGGATGAAATGTCCCTCGCCCGCAACCGGGTTCTCATAAGCAAAAGTATATCTGTTGCATGCATCAGGATTGCCGTTGCTACTCTTCAAAATAGACATCGCATAGTTGTATCTGCCACCCTCGATGTGCATGATTCCCGAAATTCTCGGTGTATAGTTAGGACCATCCGGCTCGAACTCTCTGCATCTTAGAGACTGCTCGAATGTGAGCTGCCTGTCCATTCCGTTATATATTGTGTCTGTCTGATCTCCGTTGGTCACGATTGTCTTGTTGCCGAGCACGCGCACAGGTGCATAGATTATAAGGCTCGGATCCTCAAGCTTTGACGGGTCAAATGCCTGTGTACGGATTCCCTCTCCGTCCTCCACGAACACTCTGTTCCTGCTGTTGCTGCTTCTTCCCATGATAAAATAAGCCGTAACCGCATACTTTCCGTCAGGTGACTTGCCTATTACGATTCCTCTTCCCGGATAGGCATTCTTCTTAAGTTCTTCGTTAAGTGATAACATTTCCATTGTCATTCCTCCCATTTCTGTCAGACGATGCACTTTCTGTTACAATAACGCAAAAAGACCGCCTGAGCGTACTATAATAAGCATCGCCCAGGCGGTCGGCATATCTTAACCAATCACTCCCTACAGGTAATCCTGCCACGAAAATCAATACATTAATCGACCTCCGCTTTCCGCCAGTCGTGATTCTATGTATATGTTACATGATTAAGATAAAAATATCAAGGGTATTTTTTACTTACAACACCATTTCTACTTCTGCTCGTCATACTTGGCAGCTGTCTTCTTAAGCTCATCATCGACAAGGTTCTCCATAGGTGTGTTGAGGATACGCTCTGTCTCCTCAGCCTCCTCCTTGGCTCTCTTGTGCTTAAGTTTTACAACCTTGACAACACCGAATACGACAACTCCTGCTGCCACAGCGATGAGAACGTACTTCTTGACATCGTTGGAGGTTGTTGTCTTGGTCATGATACGGGTTGCAGTGGAATCAAATATCTTCACGAACATATCATCCGCCGACAAATCAGTGTACCAGTAGCTGTCAAGATATGCCCAGAAAATATCAACAGCTTCAGAATCCATAACCGCACTTACCTGCGTACCGCCTATATAGCACATATAACCCGGATCATCCGACTCATTCTCATTCTCGTTTGCAAAATATACATAGAGGAAAGTTGACTCATTATGAATATTATCCTCGTAAAGCTGCTCTGCATAAGCATACTTCTGATCATCGGAATCAACTCCCGGAATATAGTCGAGAAGCATTATGTATGGCTGAACACCTGTCTCGTTGTAGAAGTCCTTAAGCCTGCTCTCTGTCCTGCTCTCATTGTCGAACCATCCGAGCTCATCATATATGCAGTCATTTATATATCCGTTGCCGGTGTTGAGCTTCTCACGGTTATAGCTGCTTGACGGTATGCTTCCGGTGCTTCCGCCTCCTCTCGGAGCCATATAAAAGCCCAGTGCAATGATAATTATAAGAAAAGCAATAAACCATGAAAGAATCTCTGAAACGCATCCGCCTCTCCGTCTTGGAGCCCTCTCGTAATAACCGCCTCTGTGTGGTGGTGGAGGTGGTGCTCCATAGTGTCTTGGTGGTGGAGGTGGTGCTCCATAGTGTCTTGGTGGTGGTGGCGGTGCTCCGTAATGTCCGCCCGACGGTCTGCCTCCTCCGAAGCCTCCACCGCCTGGTCTTGATGAACCGCCCATCGGTCTTGACGAGCTGCTGCCTCCTACTCTATGTCCTCCGCCTGATCTTGAAACTGAATGTCCTCCTCCGCTGTGGCTTACACTGCTGTGTCCGCCTCCGCCTCCGGGTCTGCCCATTTATCTTTCCTCCTCAAAAAAATAGTAACTATTACAGATTATGCCGTAATTATCTGTAAAATCACAACACAATCTGATAATAGTTACATTTTATCACAACAAAGTGCTATATGCAAAGTTTTTTTACTGCTCCTGCTCTTCCTCGCCGTCGTGAACGTCCTTCTTAGGCTCCTTGAGTCCCGGGATCTCGATATTGTGCTTCTGGCAGTAATCCCAGAGTGCAGCATGTATAGACTCCTCTGCTAAAAGTGAGCAGTGAATCTTGACAGGTGGAAGTCCGTCGAGAGCCTCCATAACCGCCTTGTTCGTTACCTCCATAGCCTCGTAGATTGTCTTACCTATAACAAGCTCCGTAGCCATGCTGCTTGTCGCAACCGCTGCACCACAGCCGAAGGTCTTGAACTTGCAGTCCTTGATAATCTTGGTATCCTCATCAATATCAAGATAGATTCTCATAATATCACCGCACTTGGCATTGCCGACCGTACCCACACCACTGGCATTCTCAATCTCTCCCATATTTCTGGGATGCTGAAAATGATCCATAACCTTTTCACTGTACATATATAAATTCCTCCTGATAATTCAATATAAACATCATAACACTTCGTGATTCCACCACTCAGTGCTTTTACTTATTTTCACCGTTCTTTACGAAATCCTCATAGAGCGGTGACATCTCACGAAGTCTCGCAACAATTTCCTTTAACTTGTCCACCGTGTAGTCAATCTGCTCCATGGTTATATCCTCGGAGAGCGTAAGTCTCAATGAACCGTGTGCAATCTCATGAGGAAGCCCGATTGCAAGCAGGACATGGGAAGGGTCAAGCGAACCCGATGTGCATGCAGAACCGCTTGAACCACACACTCCGTTCATATCAAGCATGATGAGCATTGACTCACCCTCGATAAAACGGAAGCAGAAATGTGCATTGTTAGGAAGTCTGTCATATCTCGCACCATTTAAGCGGCTGTACGGAATCTCATTTAGAACGCGCTCAATAAGATGCTCACGAAGCCCGTCAAGAATCTTCTTTCTCTCCTCCATCTTCTCACCTGCAAGCTCTGCTGCCGCACCGAAGCCTACAATGCCCGGAGTGTTGAGTGTTCCTGCTCTCTTACCGCGCTCCTGTGCACCGCCGTGAATGAACGGAGCAAGCTTAACGCTCTTTCTTGCATACATGATACCAATGCCCTTAGGACCGTTAATCTTGTGTCCGCTTGAACTTAACATATCGATATTCATCTCATCCACATTAATCGGAATATGTCCGTAAGCCTGAACCGCATCAGTGTGAAAAAGAACACCATGCTCATGTGCAACTCTTCCCAGCTCCTTAATCGGCTCAATCGTACCAATCTCATTGTTGGCTGCCATTATTGACACAAGAATCGTATCCGGTCTTATGGCTGCCTCAAGCTGCTCAGGTGTAATTCTTCCCTCAGAATCAACAGGCAGATATGTCACCTCGAAACCATGCTTTTCAAGATACTGACATGTATGAAGAACGGCATGGTGCTCAATATTGCTTGTGATGATGTGCTTTCCCTTATTGCCATATACCTCTGCTGCATTCTTGATTGCCCAGTTGTCAGACTCGCTTCCGCCTCCCGTAAAATAGATTTCCTCCGGCTTAGCACCGATAAGAGCTGCTGCCTGTGCTCTCGCCTTCTCGATTGCTTCCTTGGCAGTCTGACCGAACTGATATACACTCGAACCATTGGCATAAATCTCCGAAAAATACGGCATCATGGCATCGAGAACCTGCGGTGCAACCTTTGTGGTCGCTGCATTATCCATATAAATAAAAGGGTTGCTCATAATATCCTCCATGTAGTGAAAAGCTTTCAACACACCATAATGTATATCGGATGTCGGGCAGCTTCTCGCTTTATTTCCTAGTGTATTGCTAGGTTTTATCAAACACAATATATACCAGTCAAAACAATATGTCAATATATTTTTTCACCACACAAACCTGCAGTCCCACACCGCAACCCCGGTTCCCTGAAATACGTTCTGAAGATGCTCATCAAGCTGCCTTCTCGTCACACCCTTTTTCAGTATAACCTGAAGAAAGCCTCCGCCTCCTGCACCTGCAATGAACTTAGCGTCAATAAGCTCCTCACAGGTTGCAAATATCTGTTCTATACAGGTGTTGCTCACTCCATGGTCAAGCATCTTAGAGAGTTCCCAGTGATGATTCATCTCACAGATAAACCGCTCCATGCTTCCCTCCATGAGAGAATCACGCATTCCCGCTGCAACACGCTTCATCTCAGTGAGTGCATATATTGTCTCTTTTCTCCCGTTTATATAATTACCGACAACCTCACGAAGCAGATTTCTTGCAAGTCTTCTCTGACCTGTATATATTATGGCGAAGCGCTCGTCAAGTTCAACCTTCATCGAATCAGGAATATCAAGATGCTCAACTCTGATGTTCTGCTTAAGTCCGGCATCCGTTGTTATATATTTTATTCCGTCCGTGAGTCCGCCGACCTGATCCTGCCAGCCGCCCCCGGTACTCATAAGCTGCTCCATTATAAGAACGGTGTCGTAGAGCTCATTTTCCGTGTACTCTCTTCCTGTGAACTCCCACAAAGCCTTAATCGCCGCACCGGCAAGAATACTGCTTGTTCCAAGACCAGAACCCTTAGGAATACCTGTAACCTTGGTAGAAATATATATACCTGTTCCAATCTTTTCAAGAACATCCCGAAGAGTTATGTTCCCCGATGCAGGTATAACTCCCGAAGCGATGAGTGCCGCCTTGTGAAGCGCAAAATAATCATACGGGTTGCAGCAGTCACGCACCTCATCGATGCTCTCTGTGCTTCCCTTCACCCCAATGTCCTCACTCTCAAACTCTATACATAAATGTTCAATCTTCTTTACCGTCACCTGAACAGGTCTTATTCCGTTGATAAGAATTGCAGCATTTAACACCACACCACCGTTCTCATTGCAGTATGGCGGTGTATCCGTCCAGCCGCCGCCCCAATTTACGCGAACAGGAAGCTCTACCGTGACATTATCCCTCACGGCACGAACGGGCTGTGCCTTGATGCCTGACGCATTCTTAAGTGCCTTAGAAAGTGTGTCAAAGCACCTGCTCTCCATGGCATAAGACGACAGTTCCTCACCCTCGTACATATACTTCAAACCTTTTTGTTTCATGTACTTTGACAGTGCGAGGTATGCTCTCATCTTCTCGGAGTATTCACATTTGTCAAGACATGTCATTAGAAGCACGAACTCCTCGTTTGTCATGTTGCATTCCTTATATACGGCAAGTGCTTCCTCTCCGGCTGCCCTGTTCTTCAGCATGTTGATAAAACGATATGTCTTTACAATCTCGGCAAGCGCGAACTTCTCAGTTATCGCATCGACCACATCCGCATACGCAAAGCTGCTCTGAAGGCTGTATCTTACGGAAGCCTTATACTGTCTCTTAACATTCTCATCGGGAACAATCTCGCCCGACGCAATTCGTCTAAGCATACACGCCGTGTCAACAGCGGCTTTCTCGCTCCCGCACTCCGGATACAGCCTAGCATTCCACAGATACCGGTCGGCCTCATCACCGCTGTCCCACACATCCGTGGTATCTAAGCCCATAACCTCAATGAAATCTCTAAGTGTACTTCCAAGAAACGCCGCCGATGAATCTCCTGCATGATATTTGCCCTTAGGATTGTCAAGACAGCCGTACACTCTCACCACATATTTTCCGTTTAAAAGCTTCACTTTATGCATGCAGCAGTCTGACGGTATGCTTATGTCCGAAATATTAAGTCCTGAAAGTATCACATTAGTGCCAAGCTTAGTGTCCCTGCCAATCACTGAATTCTCAATGTACGCCGCACCATCAGCCTGAACATCATCCGATATGTGCCCGTTGATTACGCTGAGCGGCAGTCCGCCCTGATAATCCGTACATACTCTCTTAGTCCACCCAAGATGCTCATAGCTTCCCAATTCATTCGTCTCAAGATTCCACAGCTCCCTTGTTGTGCCGAAATGGATGAACTCAGCAGGTGCAAGGCAGAGAAGCTTCATCGAAAAACCGTTGAGTGCCTCCCATATCCCGGTTCTGCACGCAAAAAGTTCATCGTTGAATTCGCCTTCCGGTGCCTGTGTATAAAATTCCTCGAGTGTAGATGCCTTGGCAAGCGGGTATAAAAAGTCACCGTAAAAGCTCACTCTTGAGCGTTCATTCACAAATGATGAAAATTTATCCTCGTCGAGCATGCCATCTGTGCTTATAAGTCCCCACAGAGCTTTAAGAAGATTTTTATCAAACATTATCGCTCCGGTATCAAGGTCGACATTGCCCTGTGCATTCACAGCCCCGAGATTTGTGAGTGATTCCTTCGTCTGCTTGTGCAGGAAGCGCTTCACATACCCGTTTCCGTCATTTAAAAATACTCCGTGGTCTTTTCCCGTATCGACAGATTCCTTGATTGATATGGCTGCAGCTCCTGTATACTGCAAATCAAGCTGAAGCACGTTAAAAAGCAGCATGACATCGCCGGAAAGCGTCAGCATTCCGGACTCTATCCTGCCCGGTATTCCTGCCATTGCAATGAGGAATTCATCAAACAATGTTGACATTCTTCCGTCAGGAAGCTGCCGCGGCACAGGTGAAAAAAGCTTTCCGCACACACTGTACTGCGGAATTCGCTTGCTGTCTCCCCCTGAATGAATCACAAGGATTTTTCTGTCAAGGAAGTTCTCTCCCTCCTGCTCAAAAAGATATCTCAGCACATTAAAAGCCGCTCCTCCCGAGCCGACTCTTTTTCCGTCCGGGTCAGGTATGACCGCATATTTTACCTTGACCGGGATAACTCCTTTTATGAGCCTGCAGTCAATCTCCTTTCTGAACGCCTCCGCCTGTAATTCGTTGGATGCCGTAAGAATAACATAATCCCACAGACACGCATTCTCATCCTCAAGCGTGTCCGCATATAACTCCCATGCGTCAAGATAGCTCTGGCTCAAAAAAAGTCTTTTCATCTTCTGAAAATTACCGTTCATATCAATCCTCATTCCTGATTATTACGCTTCGCACTTCCAATAGTATGCCGAATACGGCGGCAGGCAGCTTCCTCCGCCGAAATCATGCTCCTCACCGCTTATAAGGTCAACTGCCCTTCCGCAGTGTGCATCAAAATGTGCCATAAAACTCTCACTGTCCGCATTGATTGCCACAAGAACACGCTCATGCTCACTCTTTCTCTCGAAAATACACTGCTTATTGGTGAGAAGAACCGAATAAAAACCTCCATAGTTGAGTGCCTCACTGTTCTTTTTTGCACTCTCAAGCCGGCTTATATATTCCGTAAGTTCATTCCACTCAGGCTTATCATAGCTTCTTCTGAGTGCAGGGTCTCCATCTGACTTATTGCCCTCAACGCCCCATTCGCTTCCGTAATACACACACGGTATTCCCGGCATTCCGAACATAAGTGCATATATAAGAGGCAGATGCTTTTTATTGGTAAGAATACTCGCTACCCTCGTCACATCATGATTATCAACGAACGAAAGAAGATGCTTTCCTCTGTAGATGCACCAGTTCTCATATCCGAACTGTCTGTTGAGCGAATGGTTAATCTCGAACATATTCATGCTGTTAAAGCTTGAGTAAAGCCCCTTGTAGCACTCATAGTTCGTGGCTGAATGAAGCATCTCATCATTGACGAGACGATTGTAATCGCCGTGAAGCATCTCTCCGACAAGGAATATCTCCCTTCCGAACTCTCTTCCAAGCTCGTCGGTAAATCTTCTGAGTCTCCTTAAGAAGTCCATATCAAGGCAGTATGCCACATCCAGCCTTATTCCGTCGATGCCGAAATACTCAACCCAGTATCTCACCGCGTCGAATATAAGTCCTATTACATCCTCACTCCGCAAGTTAAGCTTCACAAGGTCGTAATTTCCCTCCCAGCCCTCATACCACAATCCGTCATTGCAACCTGAATTGCCACCGAGATTTATATTAAACCATGAAAGATACGGTGAATTTTCTCTGTTCTTTATTACATCCTGAAACTGATAAAAGCCTCGTCCAACATGGTTAAACACTCCGTCGAGCACAACCTTGATACCATTGTCATGAAGCTTATCACATATATCCTTAAAATCCTCGTTAGTTCCGAGTCTTACATCTATCTTCTTAAAATCTCTTGTATTGTATCCATGTGTATCCGATTCAAAAACCGGTGAAAAATACACCGCATCCGTACCTAACTTCTTAATATGAGGTATCCAGTCTGCAACCTTCAAAATTCTATGTTCAAGTTTCCCGTCATTCTCAAACGGTGCTCCGCAAAATCCCAGCGGATATATCTGATAAAAGGTACTTTCATAAGCCCACATACATCTGTCCTCCACAATATAAAAGCGAGACTGTCCATCCGCAAGGATTAAACAGCCTCGTAGGTCTGCCCAAATATTACTTAAGGTAAAATACTTCCGGCATGAACTTAATAGGCTCTGCCTCATTGAAATCAAATGAACCCTCAACCATCTTAGATGTGATTGCGTTCCAACGGTTGCAGGCTTCACTCTTAGCTATGTACTCGTTGGCATACTTAATGTCATCGCACTCAAAGCAGTAGAAGAACTGATTTCCGTTCTGGAAAATTGAGTAATTGCGGTAACCTGCCTTAGTGTGCTCCTCCATAATCTCCGGCCAAGGATTATTGTGCATCTTAACATACTCGTCGAGACACTCCGGCTTAACCTTCCATGTCCATGCATATTTCTTGCTGTGTTCCATAATATACAACCTCTTTCTGTTTTTCTTTAAGGAACAGATTTCCAATTCCTTATATATTATATATATTAAATTGTTCTTTGTCCATTATCAATGTTTTTTTGTGTAAATTGCTTCTAAAAATGACCTTTTTAACAACATATTTGATAATTGTTCACAAATTGTTCATTTTTGTTTCACACCACGGTCACATGATACTTTTATACTATAATCAAAGTTAAGGAAGAGGTAAGAAACCTCATAAATACAGTATATAAATAAGCCTAACAGAATTCTTTTTCTTTTTCATAAAGCCCGGTACTTTCCCCGAAGTACCGGGCCCTCCTTTTATTTCGGGATATCATCATTGCACACGATTTATGCATTATTTCTCGGAAGTCTCACCCTGAACAGCTTTCTTATAAGCTTCTTTCCGTCAAAAGGAACTATCGGATAGATATAGCTTTCACCCGATATCGTGTTGTTGAACGCAATAGCAAGCAGTGTTATTATCACCCCGGCAAAAAATCCCCACCAATAAAAAAGATATGTCAGCACCAGCGTAATAAGCCTGAAGAACTTTATCGCGTAGCCAAGTTCAAAGTTCGCCTGAGCATACGTTCCTATGGCGACAAATGCCATATAAAGCATTGTCTCCGGCGAAAACCATCCTGAGCTCACCGCATACTCTCCGACAACAATACCCGCAACAACCGAAAGCGGTGTTGAAAGCATTGTCGGTGTATTGACCGCGGCAAGCCTGAGACCATCTATCGCAAATTCCAGTATAATAAGCTGCCAGAACACATGAATATTGGCTTCATCCGTAAGATTGATAAATGCCAGCCAATCCGGAAGTTTTTCAGGGTACTCGATGAGTGCCATCCACATCGGTGTCAGAATGAGCGTCAAAACCGACATGATAAATCGCGAAAACCTGATGTAATTTCCTACAATCGGCGGAAAATAGAAATCGTCCGCCTCCTCCATAACGTCGAATATACTTGCCGGCACGACGATAACCGCAGGGGAATTATCCACAATGAGCACAATATTTCCGTCAAGTATGGATGCTGCCGCCGTATCCGGTCTTTCGGTATATTTAAACTTCGGAAACGGATTGATATAAGGACCGTCAAGCACAGCCTCGGCAAGACTTTCTATGTTCATCGTAAGTGCCTCAACATCAAGCTGTTCAATCTTATCCTTTATTTTTCTCAGAAGCTTCATATCAGCCACACCCTCAAGGTATGCCACGGAAATATCCGTCCTCGATCTGATTCCCGCATGAAGAATCTCCACGCACAGCCTCGGATCCCTTATACGGCGCCTTATAAGCGCCACATTTGACACTATTGTCTCGACGAATCCGTCCCTTGAACCTCTGAGCACCCTGTCCTTCCAGGGCTCATCCACGCTTCTCATCGGATATGTCCTGCAGTCAATCGCCATACACTCGCTGTACCCGTCGACAAAATAACACGCAACTCCGGACAGCACCGCCGTCACGATGTCCTCAACATCATCCAACAAATCAACTTCCACATAAGGAATATATTTGTCGGAGAACTCTCCCGCATTCGCCGGGATGTCCGTGTCCTTCAAGTCTGAGAAGGATTTTAAAAGTCTTTCCATTATTGTATCTTTTATAAAACCATCAATAAAAAAGAATCCCGCATCCTTATCCCCCAGTTTCTGCTCTCTGTATATCAGGTCAAAATTTTTATCCGCATGAAGTATATTTTTAAGTTCATGCACATTCTCTTGCAGCGAATCAGATATTTTCTTCAAAGCCTGCCTCCTAACCTCACCTAAAACGCCAACCGGCAATTAGGGTAAAAAAAAAGTAACAGATACCATCTCTTTCAATGGTATCCGTCACTCTTATTTTTACCTGTATTCTATAAATTATACCAACTGGCTGCTCTTTGCATAAAGATTTGAAACAAGCTTTGTGTACTCAACACTGCTCTTCATTGCATCCATATCGTCGATTGCCGCTCCATTATCCGTGATGCGTCCGAACTCAGCCTTATCGTTGTCAGCAAGCTTAAGAGTAGTTGCTGCTGCCTTAAGTCTCTCTTCCTTTGTGGCATTGCTGTAATCGTCCTTGACACCTACAATCTTCATAACAGCATCAATCTCTGAATCAGTCCAGTTACCGAATCTGTTGTCCATAAGATAAGCAATTCTTTCTTTACGAGTAACGCACTTAATAAAACCTCTTAACATATTAATCCCTTTCCTTTCGTGACAGCTTCTTCAAAAAACTGCCTGTCATCTCATCAGGATGACCACTGTGTTTTCTTTTTCCTACGAGTGCCATTATTACACACAATGTCAATACATGCAAATAGAAAAAGAACCGTTTTTTGGTAGTTTTATTGTAAAGAACAACCATATTTTTGTACAATCTGTATATGAAATGCAATTTTCTTTGTGCAAAATAATGGTTTCATGAAAGAAAATATGTATCATTGTTAAAAGATTAGCACAATTTTAGGCACTCCTTGAAAACCCTGAGTGCATTCTTATAAAATATTTTTTCTATGCCGCTCTCCGAAAACCCTCCATTCTTTAGCGCATCATGAAGTCCCGGAAGATACGACGCATCAGCAAGCTCAAGCCTGCCCCCGATTCCGTCAAAATCAGAGCCGAGTGCCATGACATCAATGCCTCCGAGGTTCGTGATGTACTTTACATGGCGCACCATATCTTCGATTCTGCTTTCGGCGTCATTGCCCACATCACCCCTGTCGTTTAAGAAAGCTCCACAGTAATTAAGTCCCGTTATACAGCCCCTCTCTCCGAACGCTCTTATCATGTCGTCGGTTAGGTTTCTCACATGCGGGTTCATCGCCCTCGCATTGGAATGGCTTGCCACGAACGGCTTTGTCGTGTTGTTGTATATATCCCAAAATCCCGCATCCGACAGATGCGACACATCAATTACCATTCCCAGCCTCTCCATCTCCGCTATGAACTCAAAGCCTTTCTCCTTGAGCCCCTTTGACGCATCGGCATCATAGTAGAATGTGCCGTCCTCGTTGTACACGACATGATTCGGGTACGCAAGCTCATTCTCATGGTTCCATGTGAGCGTCATCATTCTAAGCCCCAGCCTGTAGTAATTCCTCAGCATCGCAAGGCTTCCGGCACATATATCGCCTTCCTCGCCGGTGAGCATGGCTGACATTTTTCCGCACCGCATATTATCTTCTATATCAGAATAGCTTGTGACCTGTGATATTATGTCCTTATTTTTCTCAAGCTCCTCATAAAAAATATCCACGAGCTTCAATCCATCCAAAAGTACGTTGCCCGAGTATGTCTTATTTATATATACCGCAAAGCATTGCAGCATGTAATCACCCTTTTTCATTTTCATCAGATCAAGATGATGATTATTCTGCCTGAGTCCGGACTGTATATTGTTCTTTCTGTCATACATAAGTGCCGACAGAGTATCGCAGTGCATGTCAAAAACCTTCATATCGTGACACCTCCATGTCATTCATATACCTTGATTATGTCCTTGATTTTCTTGGCTCTGTGAACACCTTGTCCACCTCGCCATAGAACGTCTCAAAATCTTCCGCGCCCTTTGCGCCACCAAAACGGCATCCCCCTTACCCCCGCTTAGTACTCTACACACTTGAAGCGGGGGATTGCTTATTCTGCGTTCAATACGGTGTTTTGGATTAATGAAGCTAAAAACGGTCAAAAATAAAAATCACCATGACAGAACGCTGATGTTCATGCCTCAGGATAAAAGCTCGGCATCGTAATTTTTCTTCTCCATCTGTCTTAGTACACGGGTTGGTTTTGAATGTGGCATTAAAAAAGCTTCTGATACTGCTCTTAAATAACAACCTTAACCATTTAGTATATGCTAACACAATGTATCATTTTAAGCAATATAATTTATTTTCTTTTTAAGATTCAGATGTCAAAACATGCTCTATGAACTTAATCGTGTATAGCATGTTATATT